>WBZP01004790.1_pt1 | contig 13962 bp, 11 predicted proteins | sample 5204301 | NCBI WGS metagenome assembly WBZP01 (sample SAMN12412401, study PRJNA552823) | activated sludge metagenome | isolation source: activated sludge from nitrification reactor of wastewater treatment plant... | place: USA: Pennsylvania | collected 2017 | reverse complement strand
GCAAGGGTATCCATGAGCTAACGAAATACGCAAATGATAAAGACGGTCGTCTCGCGAAAGATTCCGAAGGAAGATTCATCTTTACTGGTGATATCATATTTACACTCTATGATACATACGGCTATCCTTCTGAACTCTCGACTGAAGTAATTGGTATGCAACTTGAACTCTCAACGTTATCGGATAATTGGCACAAGGAGTTTCAAGATAAAATGGACGAACAGCGCAATCGCAGCCGCACCGCGACAAAAGGTGAATTCAAGGGCGGTCTGGGCGGTGATTCACTGCAGCACAAAAAATACCACACCGCGACACATTTGCTGCAGTCAGCTTTGCGCGAAATCTTCGGTACGGAGTTGCGCCAACATGGCAGCAATATTACCGAAGAACGCCTGCGCTTTGACTTTAACCTGGATCACAAAATGACACCAGAAGAAATCAAAAAAGCCGAAGATTTGGTCAATGGCTGGATCGCCGAAGATCTGCCAGTCAGCTACACCATGTACCCCACGCAGGCAGCCCTGGATATGGGCGCAATTGGGCCATTTGGCGAACGTTATGATGCACAGGTCAAGGTATACCAGATGGGCGAAGGCGACCATATAGCATCACTCGAAATCTGCGGCGGCCCCCATGTCGATCATACTGGTCAACTAGCTGAAGAAGGCAAAACCTTCAAAATCACCAAAGAAGAAGCCTCAAGCGCCGGAATTCGGCGTGTTAAGGCGGTGCTTCAGTAGCTCGGATCTAAAATCTTGTATCTTCTGGTAGTGACTGTAGCCAAAGCATTACAGCTGCGAGGACTATGGCGCACAGGTAAAATACTATAAGCTGAATGACGGATCTTACGTCCCTTGCTCGCATGTGGCCATAGATGATGCCGTATAATACTATCGGAATCATAAACAGAAACCCGCCAAAATAAATAAACATCGCAGCAAAGGGGACTACTATGTTTTGCACACTCATGAACAGGGAATCGTCTTGAACGTTCGGATAAATATCCTGAATTTTGATAGTCCATATTAATAGAACAGCAATGATGACTGTAAATAATGCTAAGGCGCTAAACCAGTCATATACGAATGATGCGCCAGTGCGAGGAGTTTGTTGATCAGCGGTGTTTTTGACGGATGGCTGATCGGGATTAGTACTAGTCACGGGAGCTGCGACGGGGTCGGACGGTAGCTGAGACGTCTCCGGATTTTTACTCTCGCTACTAGCTGGTTGCATGGCTTGATTATAGCAAGAGACCCGATTATTTTTTAGTCTATGTATTGATTGAATATGTTGATCATGCAAAAATAATAAATCCTTCAAAATTATCAAAGAAGCATCAAGTGCCGGAATCCGACGATTAAAGCCGTACTTGTTTCGGCAATCTAATCAACCATTGGAAGCAGAATATTGTTCTTTTCCAGGATCATCTGAATACATTTTCTGAACTGTTCAGCACTTCTTGTATCTACACCCTCGCTTCTTGCGAGCTGTTTCAGTGTTTTGGCATTCATGTTAGATGCGCCGACGACTGAAAAAGTTGTCTTTGTTTTTTCAATACGATTTTTGTCGTAGGGTACGCTAAAGCCCAGTTCATATATGTTCGAGACGGGTGACACTTCTTGATTGTTTTCTGAGAACGGCGCGACTTCTATCTCGAGTCCACTATGTGCAACACGAAGAGAGTAATCCACACTTTTTGTGCCTTCTGCCCTTGTTATTTCACTCGTAACCGTTGTTGAATAATCAGGACTTGTTATGCCAGCTGATTCAATAAATATGCCAGGAGATGTTTGTTCATTAATGACTTGGAATGTCTTTAACTCTGTTCGCTTTTTGGCCATAGGCTGTACCGCATCGATAAGCTTTTCTGGAAAACTAAGTGGTGGCCGCAAGAGATCATCTGGATTAAAACGTGGGTAAGCATGTTCGCTGACTAGGTGTGAGAAGGTGGGGGTATCGGGAAGCTTTAGGTCAAGAATGCGGAGCAGGTCCCGATCCGTAAAAATATTACCTCTCGAGTGAAGAAGCGGACTTCGGTATTCTTTCACGTTCCACGCCCCTTTTGTAAGATGGTCAACTTTTATGACATCATGTTCATCTGGCGAAGTGAATCGGAGTGCCATAAGCTCACCATCCTCGTCTCGTGAGTATTCACAGGATAATGAATCATGCGTTGCCCATGAACGGGTAAATGGCTGGCTGGAGAGCTCACCTGTGAGCGGTGTGATGGCAATGTTGTCTGCTGATTTTCTGACGATGTCAGGTGAGCCGTAGATGCAAAGCGTATCAGCAACAATAATGAGTGACCGACGAAGTTGTCGTAATTTTGCGTCGCCAAGATTGATAGTGCGTGAAGACACCTTTTCAGATGAAGAGTAATCGGCGTCAAAGGGAACCATAAGTATAATTATAGCATAAATACGATAAAAAATCAATATTTTTCACACCATAAGCGTCTCTGGTATAATGAATAGCATCTATGGTTTTTGAAAAACTGCGAGCCGCCGCCAAACGTGAACCCGACGATGATTATCTGGTGGGATTGGACATAGGGACTGAATTTGTGAAAGCTCTGATCGCCCGCGTCAATGGCGAGATGCTCGAAATCGTTGGTGTTGGTCGTGCACGACAGGACGTCAGTGATATGCACGGTGGCGCGATCGCAGATATCGCGGGTGTCGTGCGCAACTGCGAAGAAGCATTGGCGCAGGCCGAAGACCAGGCGGGATTGCAGGCAAAACGGGCTGTTATTGGCATTGCTGGCGAATTGGTCAAGGGTGTGACAAATACTATCAAATACCGCCGTCCGCAACCGGATAAACCGCTTGATGTTACCGAGATGGAATTTATCATCGAAAAGGTGCAGGAGCGGGCACAGGGCAAAGCTCAACGTGAAATTGCACTTGAGACTGGCAACGAAGACGTCGAGGTAAAACTGGTCAACAGCGCCCTAGTGAGCATTCATATAGATGGCTATAAGGTCAGCAATCCGATTGGATTCCAAGGTCGCGATGTGGCCGTGCAGATCTATACAGCCTTTGCCCCGATGGTGCACATCGGTGCGCTGGAACACGTTGCCGAAGATCTGGCGCTTGAACTGGTAGCGGTAGCGGCCGAACCGTTTGCGGTGAGCCGGAGTGTTCTGGGCACTGATTCGGGAAGTACATTTACCGCGATATTGGCAGACGTTGGTGGCGGTACGACCGATATCGCGGTCGTGAATGATGGCGGTGTTGAAGGTACTAAGATGTTTGGTATTGGCGGCCGCAGTTTTACTCGTACGATCATGACAGACATGGATTTGTCATATAGCGACGCCGAAAAGCTGAAACTGCATCTGGGTCACGAGCAGATCAAGGCGACCGTCAAAAAACAGGCTGAAGCGGCGATCGATAAGACACTTGATGTGTGGCTGGCTGGAGTTGAGCTGGCTCTCAGCGAGTTTGATTCTGTCGATCATTTGCCAAATCGTATTTTGCTTTGCGGTGGCGGTGCCAGCTTGCCGCAACTTGTTGATGCACTGGCGGGACGTGAGTGGTACAAAGATCTGCCATTTACCAAAAAGCCAACCGTACATCACATACAACCAACCGAAGTAATTGGTATAAAGGACGAGACCGGTAGCGTGACGGATCATACGTTCATTACCGCCATGGGATTGCTGCGGGTGGGCTATGATACAATTGTAGGCAGTAGCGACGGCGATTCAATCAAAGATAAAGTGAATCGACTGTTGAGAATATAGATATGCAGCAAAAAGACGTAATTTACATCGATGTTGAGGACGATATCACCGCAATTATCGGCAAGGTAAAGGCTGCCAAAGAAAAAATTGTTGCTCTGGTCCCGCCTAAGCGTACTGGCGTGTTGCAAAGTGCGGTTAATTTGCGTTTGTTGGCGCGCGCAGCAGAAGGTGATGATAAACGGTTGGTAATTATTACCGGTAATGCCGCACTGAGTGGTTTGGCCGCCAGTGCCAAAATTCCCGTGGCTAAAAACCTCCAGTCGCGACCCGAGATTGCAGAAATACCGGCACTTGTGGTTGACGATGACGATGTTATTGATGGTGATCAGTTACCATCACAGAGCGTCGCTGCAGCTGATAATTTGGGCGATAAAGCCGTCCCGCCACCGACCATAGACGGTATCAATATTGATGGTGACAGCACACCGGCAAAACCCGCTGTCAAAACGCCAAAAGCCAAAAAAGGCATTAAAGTGCCAGACTTTGGCAGTTTTCGGAAACGGATGGCATTTGGTATTGCGGGGGGAGTACTCTTCATTGTGTTTATGATATGGGCCATCTGGTTTGCGCCGCACGCAACGGTTGTAATCAGTGCAAGGACAACCGACCAGGTAGTTAATGTGCCTGTGACGCTGGGACCAGACCAGATAACAGACAGCGAAAAGGCAACCATCAAATCCGTTGTTCAGCAGGAAAAGATCTCTCAATCGGTTGATTTTGATGCAACGGGTCAAAAAGATGCTGGCGAGCAGGCAAAAGGAACGGTAAAGTTTTCAACCTCATCCTTGTTTGGGTTGGGCATTATACCGGCACATACGGTGCTTCAGACATCGAGCGGCCTATCGTTTCTCACCGATACGTCTGTCACCTTGACGTATACCGGCGGTACATCGTCGACCGCAACAACAACGGTAACGGCTGCCGAAACGGGTACAAAATATAACGGTGCGACAGGGGCCCTGAGTGGCGCGCCGTCGTCAGTCACCGCAACACTTGTTGATGCGACATCAGGTGGTACGACCAAGATGATATCGATTGTCCAGCAGTCCGATATCGAAAAAGCCAAGCAGCAAATTGCCGATCAAGACACGGGTGAAGTAAAAAAGAAACTGCAATCACAATTTGATAGCGGTGTTATGGTTATTGGCGATAGTTTTACGACGAATGCGGGCGAAGCGGTGTCTGCGCCAACAGTTGGCAACGAAGCAGCCAACGGCAAGGCAAAACTGACTCGTGAAATTACTTACGTCATGACAGGAATAGTCAAAGCAGAGCTTGATAGTTACCTTAAGGCGGCGCTTCAAAAGACGCTTGCCAATCAATCAAGTCAGCGTGTCTATGATACCGGCGTGGGTACGGCAAAGTTTGAAGATTTTAAGGCTGGTGAAAATAACGTATCAACAGTGGTTCTGACTGCGACAGGCCAGGTAGGTCCCAAGATTAATGATGATGATATCAAAGAGCAAGTCAAGGGTAAGAGGTACGGAGAGATTGTTGCTGATCTGAAGGTAATCGATGGTGTCAGTGATGTTGACGTGAACCTGTCGCCGTTTTGGGTACAAACAGTGCCAAATGATACCAAAAAGATAACGATCGAATTCAAATTAATCAAGAACAACGGATAGGGTTATAGTGGGATCATTGCTTGCGCTTGATGTCGGCACAAAACGCATTGGCGTGGCCGTTGCCGACACAGTGGTACCGATAGCAGTACCACTGCAGACAGTAGAAGTTGATGGTAAAGAGATTGTCGCAATCCAAAAGATTATTGAGGACAAAGCTGTAGAAAAAATCGTTGTTGGATATCCTCGTAATCAGCGAGGGGACTCGACGGAGCAGACAAAACTTGTCGAGGTATTCGCGGCACGTTTAGGCGCCGCCACTCCTTTGGTCTACCAGGATGAGTCACTGACAAGTGTGATGGCCGAAGATCGGTTGAAAGCAACGGGCAAACCCTATCAAAAGGGCGACATTGATGCACTGGCCGCGGCAATTATTTTGCAGGATTACCTGGAGATTCATCATGCAGCCAGATAATAACAAGCCGCGACCATCAGTCGATGGTATTCGGCCCCCCCAGGCGAGCAAGCAGCAACATCAGCCTGAGTATCGGTATGATCACGAATTGCCCGCCCCTGATCCGGTCGGCAGGATTGCGGCGGGTGCGACGTCAGACACCCCTGCCCCGACTGTTAGTTCATCACGTCGCTGGTCACTACGAAAAAAGATAATCGTTGGTCTTGCGGCAGTTCTGGGACTTGTCATTGTTGCAATCATCAGCGCGGCTGTGTGGTATCAGCAACAACTGACGCCGGTATCAAATGATACTTCTCTGCATGTTCGGGTGACGATCAAAAGCGGCACGGCTCCTTCGGCGATAGCAAGACAGTTAAAACAAGCGGGTGTGATCCGTAGCGAAGTCGCATTTGCGCTGTATACCAAACTGAGCGGTACACAGGATACGCTCAAGGCCGGTGCCTATAGCTTGCAGCCGAGCTTGTCGACACCGGCAATCGTTGATCATTTGGTGCACGGCAAACAAGATACATTTCGGGTGACATTTTTACCCGGTGATACATTGGCAAATAATCGTAAAAAAATTATTGCGCTTGGATATAGTGATACTGAAGTAGATGCAGCGCTTGCAAAGACCTATGACAGGCTGTTGTTTACGGACAGGCCTATGGCTACTGATTTGGAGGGCTATATATTTGGCGATACATACGAATTTGACGCATCGGCTACAGTCGAAGATATTTTAAATCGTACATTTGACGAATATGAAGCGGCAATCAAGGAAAATGACCTTGTGAACGGTTTTAAAAAGCAAGGGCTGACCCTGTTTCAAGGTATTACACTGGCATCAATTGTTCAGCGGGAAGTCACGAATGCTACCCCTGGTGTTGCGAGTAATGATCAAAAGCAGGTTGCCCGCGTATTTTTAAATCGTATGGCTGCTGGCATGACGCTGGGATCGGATGTAACATACCAGTACGCGGCCAAAAAACTTGGTGTCGACCCTACTCCGACACTCGACTCGCCGTACAACACGCGTATTCATACGGGATTACCGCCCGGACCGATCGCTGTACCAGGGGTGGGTGCACTGGTTGCGCTGGCAAATCCTGCCAATAATGACTATTTGTTTTTCCTGAGTGGTGACGATGACGTGACGTATTTTGCCAAAACTGATGCCCAGCACCAGCAAAATATCGCTCAGCACTGTCAAAAGAAGTGCTTGATTAACTAATTTTTGTGCTACTTTTTGACGCTGCTCTCCTCCGTTTATTTTGCAGAAATTTGACAAAATTTGCATATCAAAAAATATATTGACATTTTTAGCAATACTGAGTAGAATAAGGAATAGCACATTTGTAAGTTCATCTACTATACAAAGAAGCCTAGGTGATATGATTACCAACTGGCCGAGTATGCGAGTGGGAGATATGAAATGCAAATGGGCCTACCGACAAATGTCGTACGGGTACAAAACACACAGTAGCAGCAAACAACATTGCTCTTACCGTGAGAGAACATTTTCACAGCTAATACCAATTAATTTGAAATAGGTCGAAGTGTGCCCCGTTCCCTCTGTCTATTTGCGAGATAGCGAGAAGTAAGACAAAGTAAGGTAGACGCCCTTGTAGTAATACGAGCGGCAGGAGAATGATAATTCGTAATCAACCAGCAGCAGATGATGATTCGTCATCGAATGCCCACCTGAGACAACAAGTACTCTCTCGTGGAAACCGTCGAAAAACAAATAAAATGCCAAAACTGACAGTCCTGGCAGCATATGGTGGCGTTTTTATATGTATCGTTTCGTTGATTACAGCAGGTTATCAACCTCCCCGCCCGTTATCCGACAGTAGCGCGGTTGCATCTGCATCCGTGACACAAACACCAAGTCTTGGTCCTGTCGCGTCGTCAGATATTCCGGAAACTCCATCCGTCGACGAAATCGTTGCAACTGATGTGGCTGCCAAACTGGCAGAGCAGACAAATATGGCTGTTGCGGCCAATGTAGCCAACTTATCGGTATCGCTTGCGGCAAAATCCGAACTTGGCCAAACCAGTGATGTTGCAATTGTCAAACCACAGATTATCCAGTCTGCGGCAACAAGCCGTGATATTACAACGTATACGGCCAAACAAGGTGACACGGTACAGTCTGTTGCTGCTACGTACGGCCTTAGCCCTGATACAATTCGATGGGCAAATAATCTGACTGTCGATAGCCTTACCGCTGGCAAGGTGGTAACAATTGCTCCAACTGACGGTGTGGTCTATACGGTTAAAACAGGTGACACGGCGGACAGCCTGGCATCAACGTACTCTGCCAGCAAAGACCGCATTATTTCATTCAATGATCTGGAAATCAGCGGTTTGACGCCGGGTACGCGTATCGTTATTCCTAACGGTGTTTTGCCAGAAGCAATGCGTCCCGGTTATGTCGCACCGGTAAGTCGTGCAACAACCTACGGATATGCAACGGGTACTGACAATCTGACAACAGTCAGTTCAAATTTCCACTCGACAAGTGGAAATGGCTATGCATACGGCTACTGCACATGGTATGCCTTTGAGCGCCGGCTACAACTAGGTAGGCCAATTGGTGGTAACTGGGGGAACGCATCGACATGGGCAGCCTATGCACGCGCATCAGGATTCCGGGTAGATAATACACCAGAGGTTGGTGCTATCCTGCAAAATGGTGGTGGCGCTGGTCATGTTGCAATTGTCGAACAGGTCATGTCGGATGGAACAATCGTCCTTAGTGAAATGAATTATGCGGGCGGATGGGGACGTGTGACAAAGGGCCGCACAATTACTCCGGGCCAGTATGCTAGTTCGTATTACAAGTTTATTCACTAAATTCGTAGACAGTAGTTTGTAAATTGTAAGTGGTATATTGTAACAAAATATGTTATAATTACTTTAGTAAGAAAGGCTCTTGGTAAAAACAATATTTCTCAAATTATTATCTAGTACTTACCAACTACCAACTACCAATCAATGTTTGTCGATACAGCCCAAGTAACAATTAAAGCAGGTAAAGGCGGCGATGGAGCCGTCAGTTTTCGTCATGAGATCTATGTCGATAAAGGTGGTCCTGATGGTGGCGATGGCGGTAAAGGCGGCGATGTTATTTTTGAAGCGACCGAAAACCTCAATACACTCCTTGATTTTCGCTATCAACCGGAACTAAAGGCGCAATCGGGCGGAAATGGTGCCAAAGCGAAACGTCATGGTAAATCAGGCCAGGACCTGATAGTAAAGGTACCGATGGGCACGCTTGTGATGCGCGCGGGCAAGGTGATTGCAGATTTAACTCAACATGGTCAGCGCCAGATTGTTGCCTATGGTGGCGATGGCGGATTTGGTAATGCTCATTTCAAATCATCAGTGCGCCAGACACCTCGCATGGCTGAACGCGGCGAGCCAGGCGAATCATTCGATGCGGAGCTGGAGCTGAAACTGCTGGCCGATGTTGGATTGGTAGGGCTGCCAAATGCGGGCAAATCAACCTTTTTGAGCGTTGTCAGCAACGCCCGCCCCGAAATAGCCGATTATGCCTTTACAACACTGACACCCAACCTAGGTGTAGCAAAAGTGGATGACGGTAGTCTATTGATCGCTGATATTCCAGGTTTGATTGAGGGTGCCAGCGAAGGCAAAGGACTTGGTGATCAATTTTTGCGCCATGTTGAACGGACGGCGGTACTGCTGCACTTAATTGATGTATATAGTAATGACGTGGTGGCAGACTACCAGACTATCAGGCGGGAACTGGCGAATTATTCCGACGAACTAACCAAACGACCAGAAGTGATAGCAGTAACCAAGATTGATGGTCTTGATCCTGAGATTATTGACATGCAAAAGGCGTCGATTGCCAGGGTCGCACCCAAAGGCACGCCGTTGTTTGCGATATCATCTACCTCGCATACTGGTATCACTGATGTTCTGCGCGAACTGCGTAGGCAGGTCACCGCAACTCGTATGGTAGAAAATCCCGAACCCGAGACAGATGAAATCCCTGTTATTACACTGACGACCGAGCAAAAAGATGATGCGTGGTCAGTCGAAAAAGACGATGGTGTGTATGTTGTGAAGGGGGCAAAGATCGAAAAATTTGCCAGACGAACCAACTTTGATCAGTTTGAGGGCGTTAATCGCCTGCGCGACATCATGCGTAAAATGGGTATTACGCATGAACTGACTCGTCAAGGCGCTGTCGGGGATAGTATTGTCCGAATTGGCATTGATGAGGTTACTGTACTAGAGCAGAATATTGACAAATAATCATAAACATGATAAAATGAAATAGATAGTACGGGGGATCTCCTCGGCTACGCCACACCGATGCTCGAAAGGAGCACTAGATGTCCGACAATCCGTTCGATATGAGGATCGCCGCGATCGACAAGGCGGTCGAGGACGCGAAGCGTTCGGCTTTGCCGAAGATCACTCCGGTCGACGTGGCGAAGGCGCGGAGCCAGCAGGTAAAGCAAGAGCTCGCCGACAAGATCGCTCCGTTCCAGACCGCCGTCGCAGATGCCATCCTGCAACGCGCCGACCAGAAGAACTGGACCCGCACGCGAGAAGAGGTCGCGGTCCTTGGCGGTCTGGTTGCCTATCTGACATCCACACGCCCGATGGACCTGAACGTGCGACCGCACCAGGATGTGTACAACTCCGCACGCGACATCTTCTTCGGTATGCTGGATCGAGCGGATTTCCCGCCGGGGACGTTCAATGGTGAACGTGACCGTAAGAGACCGCACAGCACCCATTCCACCGAGCGGTCGAACGTCGTCTACATGGACAAGCGCAAACCCCGGAATCGCAAGCAACAGCGGGGTCGTGCCAAATCGGCGTCCTGAACGACACGGTGTGGGGACCCGGAACTCGCGCTGAGTTCCGGGTCCGCCACCCACGTAGACACTTGAGAGAGTGTTTTTTTGTTGACAAAAATATATCAGTATGTTATAATTTAAATTAACCATCGTAAGATGGCTGTATGTTAATAGACTAGTAAGTTTAGTAGTCTGTTGTGAGCACTAGACGATTATGTCGTTTAGTGCTCGCAACAGACACACACGCCGACGGCTTGGCGATTGGTACGGATACCAGTGTTGTCTGGGGGAACTGTTCCCTAAGAGGGTATGACTCACCTACGAGTCAGAATGGAGGGGCTATGTCCCCGCCGAGCATCACCAGCACCAATGGCACCACCGGTGCCAGCGACAACAAGTGGATCACCTTCGCCGACGCCGGCGGCCGGCGCGCACCGATCACGAGCTGATCGACGCCGACGGGGCGAGCGCCACTACCCCACGCGTGGGGTCGACCAGGCGCTGGTCTTGCGCTCGCCCGGCACATTGCTCGCCACCCCCTCCGGATGAGGGGGTGGCGAGCATCCCGAACTTACTGGAACTTTCATACCGGACCCGCAGGGTTTGATCCGGACGCGCGCGATTCATCACGCTGCGCACTACGGCTCACCCTGTGGGTGCACTTCCACTATTATTTTGCACCCCGCCGGGTGTTTTTCTTTTGCTCCAGAAACGGCTATACTAACAGTAATGGCTCAGACTTTTTTCTTTTACGACCTCGAAACATCGGGGCTTTCGGGCAGGAGCGATCGCATCATGCAATTCGCCGGTCAACGGACTGATATGGACTTTCACCCGATTGGTGACTCGTATAATATGCTCATCATGCTAAACGATGACACGCTGCCCAGTCCCGACGCCTTGATGGTGACCGGCATTACACCGCAGCAGACGGTTGCCGACGGGTATACCGAAGCCCAATTTGCCAAAATACTGGTTGATGAAATTTTTATACCTGATACGATTGCGGTCGGGTTCAACAATATCCGCTTTGACGACGAGTTTGTCCGTCATTTGCTATGGCGGAATTTCTACGATCCGTACGAATGGTGCTGGCGTGACGGACGGTCGCGATGGGACCTACTCGACGTGGTCCGTATGACTCGCGCGTTGCGGCCTGATGGGATTGAGTGGCCGGTAGACGCAGAGGGCAAGGCGACAAATCGGCTGGAACTGCTGACCAAAGCGAATGATATCGACCATTTTGCAGCACACGATGCTCTCAGTGACGTACAGGCGCTGATCGCCGTGACACAGTTAATCAAACAAAAACAGCCGCAACTGTACGAGTATCTGCTAAAACTACGCGACAAAAAAGCAATCAAAAAACTGGTGAATTTGGATAACAAACAGCCATTTGTGTATACCAGTGGCCGCTACGATGCTGCATATGGCAAAACAACCATCGCGTTCCCGCTGACCAGTGGCAAAAATGGTAATGTTCTGGTGTATGATCTGCGCTATGATCCAACGCCTTTTATCGATCTAGGCAGCAAGGAACTTGCGAAAAAGGTCTATGCGACGTGGGAAGAGCGCCAAGCCGAAGATTTTGTGAAACTGCCTGTCAAAGAATTGCAGTATAACCGCGCACCCGCAGTGGCGCCAATGATTGTACTGGAAAAAGACGATGGTTGGCAGCGGCTGCAGCTGGATCTGGCCACAATTGAGAAGCATCGACTTTTGCTACTGGATGCTCCTCATTTTGCTGAAAATGTGCGTACTATCTACGAAGCAAAACCGGAGTACAAAGCATCCCCCGATGTTGAAGCACAACTTTATGATGGTTTTTTGAACGATGGTGACAAGATCCGCACGCAAGCCATCACGGCTGCCGACGAGAAAACATTGGCTGATTTTCACCCGGAATTTCAGGACGAAAGACTAGCAGACCTGCTATTGCACTACAAAGCACGTAGCTATCCGCGCAGTCTAAGTGCCGATGAATCCAGTCAATGGGAGCAGTGGCGCGTCAAGCATCTTGAATCGCAATTAGCGCAGTTTATGCAGTCTATGCAAAAACTAAATGCTCGACAACTGACGGATAGCCAACAGTTTGTACTTCAGGAATTACGGCTGTGGCTTGAGAGTGTCGCACCAAATGATCTTGGTGAGGGTACGGATATTGTCGAATAGCAACCCCGTTGCTATATACGATGGAACCGACGTTTTGGCAGCTGGCTGTGTCGTAGCGCAGCCAGTAATTGTTGACGAGTTCGACGAGCAATTTCGATGTGGCGCGCAAGTAGTTCGAATATGACGATACCAAAAACAGTTGAAATGATTACAAGCATGGTAATTGGCGGCAGACTTGTCTGCATACCGGGCAGCTCTCCTACCAGCAAAAAATTAAGCAGTAGTGACGGCATATTCAATGCATCAAGCACTAGCCAGATAAAAAACAAAAATGCGGATATATTGATTGCCCGTCGCACGCCTGACACCTCGTCGTTAAAATATTTGTCACAATATAGCACTAGTGTCAAACAGATGCAACGATAAGCATAATCAGGCATGCAGAATACCATATTAACCACTGTCTTTAGGTGGTTATTTTTCAAATCACACCGTTGTGTCTGGAAAAAGTAAGCAAAAAAAGGTATACTATTCAGGTTATGCCGGAGGTGATACGAGTTACCGGTGCTCGCGAGCACAATCTCAAAGATATTAGCGTGGAGATCCCGCGTGATAAATTAGTCGTGATTACCGGACTGTCGGGATCGGGCAAATCCAGTCTGGCGTTTGATACGATTTATGCCGAAGGTCAGCGCCGATATGTCGAGAGTCTATCCAGCTATGCCCGACAGTTTTTGGGCACCATGGATAAACCGGATGTTGATCAAATCGAAGGTCTGAGTCCGGCAATCAGTATCGATCAAAAGTCAACCAGTCGTAATCCGCGATCAACCGTCGCGACAGTCACTGAGATTTATGATTATATGCGTCTACTCTTTGCGCGCATCGGCGTACCTCATTGTCCGATCGACGGCAGTCCGGTTCAGCGCCGCACGCCGCAAGACATTATTGATATTGTGCAGCGCTACGACGGTAGTAAACGATTGATGGTTTTGGCACCAATTGTCAAAGACAAAAAAGGTGAATTTGCACATATACCAGAGCAGTATCGACGGCTAGGGTTTGCCCGTGTACGTGTCGATGGTGTGGTTTATGCACTTGATGAATTTCCTGATTTGCAAAAGAATGATCGCCACAATATCGAGATTGTTGTGGCTCGTATAGTTGTCAGCGATGATATGAAGACACGTGTGTCGCAATCAGTTGAGCAAGCACTTGAACTGGGCAGTGGTATAGTCGAAATAC
>WBZP01004789.1_pt1 | contig 13964 bp, 10 predicted proteins | sample 5204301 | NCBI WGS metagenome assembly WBZP01 (sample SAMN12412401, study PRJNA552823) | activated sludge metagenome | isolation source: activated sludge from nitrification reactor of wastewater treatment plant... | place: USA: Pennsylvania | collected 2017 | reverse complement strand
GCCAGGCGTGATCGGGGCCGAGCAGCCGCGCGTCGCCGAGGCAGTCGAGCGCCACCGCGCTCAGGTCGACCTGCTCGCGACGCAGCGCCGTGGCCACGGAAGCCCCACTGCCCGAGGCGTTCTCGTCGAGCCGGGCGAGCAGGAGCAGGTCCTCGACCAGCCCGGTCATCCGCACCGACTCGGACTCGATCCGGCCGAGGGCGTGGCGCACCTCCTGCGGCACGGCGTCCGGGTCGCCGACCCGGCGGGTGAGTTCGGCGTACCCGCGGATCGAGGCGAGCGGCGTCCGGAGCTCGTGGCTCGCGTCGCCGACGAAGCGGCGCATCCGCGCCTCGCTCGCGGTGCGGGCGGCCAGGGCGGTGTCGATGTGGTCGAGCATCCGGTTGACGGCCGCCCCGACCTGGCCGACCTCGGTGCGGGGGTCGGTGTCGGCGGCCGGCACCCGCTCGACCAGCTCGACGTGACCCTGGTCGAGCGGCAGCTCGCTGATCCGGGTTGCCGTGCGGGCAACTCGTCGCAGCGGCGTCAAGGCCACCCGGACGATCACCATCGCGGCCAGCGCGGCGAGCAGGATGCCGAGCACCCCGATCACCGCGATCGCGCCGGCCAGGGTGCTGATCGTGCGCCGGACGCCGGCCAGCGGGATCCCGGTGACCTGGCCGCCGCCCGCGGAGCGCAGCAGCAGGTAGTCGCCGAGCCCGTCGCCCAGGTCGGCCCGGTGCGCCCGGCCGTCGGCGGGCAGCGCCGCCAGCGCGGTGAGCCGGGCGGCGTCCAGGGCGGTGGTGTACCCGGTCTCGGCGACCACCGACCCGCACGGCGTGCCGGTCAGCTGGGCGACCAGGGTGCCGGTGTTCTGGTTCGGCCCCGGGGCGCCGCGGCCCCCGCCGCCGCACGGGTCGTGGTCGTCGGGGCCGTCGTGGCGCGGGTCGAACGCGCGCTGCTGAGCGCCGTCCAGGGAGTTCTCGAGGTCGCGGGTGAGCGAACGGTCGAGGGCGTAGACGCTCACCGTGCCGACCAGCAGGGTCAGCGCGGCGGTGAGCAGCACCAATGCGGCGACGAGGCGGGCGCGCAGGGTCCAGGGCCGGGTGAGGTGCACGGAGGCCATCGTGCCTCCCGGTGGCCTATTCGGCGGGGCGCAGCACGTAGCCGGCCCCGCGCAGGGTGTGGATCATGGGTGCGCGGCCGGCGTCGATCTTCTTGCGCAGGTAGGAGATGTAGAGCTCGACCACGTTGGCCTGGCCGCCGAAGTCGTAGTTCCAGACCCGGTCGAGGATCTGCGCCTTGCTCAGCACCCGGCGGGGGTTACGCATCAGGTAGCGCAGCAGCTCGAACTCGGTCGCGGTCAGGGTGATCGGGTCGCCGGCGCGTTCGACTTCGTGGCTGTCCTCGTCGAGCATCAGGTCGCCGACGACCAGGCGCGCATCGTTGCTGGCCATCGCCAGCGAGGTGCGCCGGATCAGCCCGCGCAGCCGGGCCACGACCTCCTCGAGGCTGAACGGCTTGGTCACGTAGTCGTCGCCCCCGGCGGTGATGCCGGCGATCCGGTCCTCCACGGCGTCGCGCGCGGTGAGGAACAGGACCGGGACGTCGCTGTCGGCGCGCAGCCGGCGGAGCACCTCGAGCCCGTCGAAGTCGGGCAGCATGACGTCGAGCACCACCGCGTCGGGGCGCAGCTCGCGCGCCGCCCGGACGGCGCTCATCCCGTCGTGCGCCAGCGTCACCTCGCAGCCCTCGTACCGCAGGGCCATCGACAGCAGCTCGGCGATGGAGGGTTCGTCGTCCACGACGAGGATCTTGACGGGGCGGCCGTCGGGGTGGGTCATCCGGGCTCGGGTGCTCGGGGTGGTCGAGGTCATGGCAGCGATTCTGCCCCGGGGCGCTGATCTGCCCCTGTGCCCGGTCTGTGAGAACCCTGTGAGCCATGATCCTCGCGATATCGGGATCCGCCCGCGGATCTCGCGGGCAGATGCCGATCTGGTGGAGATCATGGCGGAGGTGACGTCACAGGGAGGGCACAGCCGCCGCTCACGGAGAGCGCAGCGGGGGCGAGCAGGCTCGCCGCATGACCTCAACCCTGGAGCAGACCGCACCCCCGCCCCCTCAGTCGATCGCGCCGTCGTCGATCCCGCGAAAACCCTTGCGCGACAGGGGTGCACGCGCTACCGATCCGGGGTGGGCGCGTCCTGCGCTCGCCGTCCTGCTGCTCGCGACCACCCTGCTCTACACCTGGGACCTGGCCGCTTCGGGCTGGGCGAACAGCTACTACGCGGCCGCCGTCCAGGCCGGGTCGCAGAGCTGGGCGGCGTGGCTCTTCGGCGCGCTGGACGCCGGGGGCGCGATCACGGTCGACAAACCGCCCGCCGCGCTGTGGCTGATGGGCCTGTTGGCCCGGGTCTTCGGGTTCAACGCCTGGAGCATGCTGGTTCCGCAGGCCCTGTGCGGCGTGGGCGCGGTGGCCCTGCTGCACGCCACCGTGCGCCGCTGGCACGTTGCCGGGGCAGGTCTGGTCGCCGGTGCCGCGCTGGCGCTCACCCCGGCGGCGGCGCTGATGTTCCGGTTCGACAACCCCGACGCCCTGCTCACCCTGCTGCTCGTCGCCGGCGGGTACTGCGTCGTCCGGGCGATCGACGCCGCATCGCCGCAGCTCACCGCGGCGGGGCGCGGCACGACCGGGCACGCGGCGCGGTGGATGGTCGCGTGCGGCGCGGTGATCGGGCTGGCCTTCCTGACCAAGATGCTGCAGGCGTTCCTGGTCGTCCCGGCGTTCGCCCTCGCCTACCTGGTCGCCGCCCCGACCGGGCTCGGACGGCGCGTGCGGCACCTGCTCGCCGCCGGCGTCGCGTTGGTCGTCTCCGGCGGCTGGCTGATCGCCCTCGTGCAGCTCTGGCCCGCGCAGTCGCGCCCCTACATCGGCGGCTCGACCGACAACAGCCTGCTCGACCTGGTGATCGGCTACAACGGCCTCGAGCGGCTCAGCGGCTCGACCCAGGGCGGCCCGGGGGGCGGCACCGGCACCAGCGGGGGCGCGTTCGGAGGCGCCACCGGCGTGTTCCGGCTGTTCGGGTCGGAGATGGGGGTCGAGGTGTCCTGGTTGCTGCCGGCCGCCGTCCTGGCCCTGATCTGCGGGTCGGTGGCCACGGCGCGCGCCCCGCGCACCGACCGCACCCGCGCCTCGCTGCTGCTCTGGGGTGGCTGGCTGCTCGTCACGGCGGGCGTGTTCAGCTTCATGGGCGGCGTCGTCCACCCCTACTACACGGTGGCGCTGGCCCCCGCGGTGGCCGCCTGCGTCGCTGTGGGCGGTGCCGCGATGTGGCAGCGCCGGGCCCACCCGGCCGCCCGGCTCGGCCTCGCGGCGGTCGCCGCGGCGGGTGCTCTGTGGGGATATGCCCTGTTCGCCCGGTCGGCGAGCTGGCACCCGGAGGTGCGGTACGCCGTCCTCGGGGTCGGTCTCGCCGCCGCGACGGCGCTCGCCCTGCCGAAGATCGGACGGCGGGCGGCCGGTCTCGCGCTCGCCGCCGCCCTGGTCGCCGGGCTGACCGGGCCGGCCGCCTACTCGGTCGCCACCGCACTCACCCCGCACTCCGGGTCGATCCCCACGGTCGGCTCGGGCGTCCTTGCCGCGACGGACACCGGTGGCGCCGGCGGCATGGGGATGCCGGGTGGGCAACCGCCGTCCGGTGCGGCACCCGGTGGCCCGGTCGGAAACGCCCCGCAGAACACGGTTGCCCCGGGGTCCATCACCGGCCCGAGCGGAACGGGTGTACCAGCCGGAACAGGCATGCCGGGCGGGCAAGTGGGCCAGGGCGCGAGCGCCGAGCTCGCCACCCTGCTGGCCTCGAGCACCACCCGTTGGGCGGCCGCCACGACCGGGGCCCAGTCGGCGGCCTCGCTCGAACTCGCCAGCGGCGCCTCGGTGATCGGCATCGGCGGGTTCAGCGGCCACGACCCGGCGCCCACCCTGGCCCAGTTCCAGCAGTGGGTGGCGCAGGGTCAGGTGCACTACGTCGTCGCCGACGGCGGCGGGCGGGGTGGGCCCGGTGGTGGCGGGGCGTCGTCCGAGATCACGACCTGGGTGGCCGCGAACTACCCGGCGTCGACGGTCGGCGGAGTCACGGTGTACGACCTCACCGCGGCCACCGGCTGACCGGCCCCACGGCCCGCCCTGGCACCCGGTGCCAGGGCGGGCCGCGCCACGCGACTACACTCGGAGCGCCGTCCCGCCGATACGGAGTAGCTGTGACCGCCACCACCGCCCCGCTGCGGGCGCTGCAGCTCGAGAACATCCACCCGGACGGCGCGGACACCCTGCGCGGCGCGGGGTTCGGGGTGAGCAGCCACCGGGACGCCCTGGCCGAGGCCGAGTTGATCGAGGCCCTGCAGGGCGTGTGCGTGCTGGGCATCCGGTCGAACACGACCGTGACCGAAGCCGTCCTGGACGCCGCCCCTGACCTGCTCGCCATCGGCGCCTACTGCATCGGCACCAACCAGATCGACCTCGCAGCCGCCGGGCGCCGTGGCATCGCGGTGTTCAACGCCCCGTTCTCCAACACCCGCAGCGTGGTCGAGCTGGCCCTCGGCGAGATCATCGCGTTGACCCGCCGGCTGACCGAGCGCGATCGCGCCATGCACGACGGCATCTGGCGCAAGTCGGCCACCGGCGCCCACGAGGTGCGGGGCCGCCGGGTCGGCATCGTCGGCTACGGCAACATCGGCGCTCAGCTGTCGGTGCTCGCCGAGGCGCTCGGCATGCAGGTGTGGTTCTACGACACCGCCGACAAGCTCTCACTGGGCAACGCCCGGCGCTGCGACAGCCTCGAGGAACTGCTCGAGGGGGTCGACGTGGTCACCCTGCACGTCGACGGGCGGCCTGGCAACAGCGGGTTGTTCGGCGAGGCCGAGTTCGCCCGGATGCGGCCGGACTCCTTGTTCCTCAACCTGTCCCGCGGGTTCGTGGTCGACTACGCCGCCCTGCGCGAGCACCTGGTGAACGGTCACCTGGCCGGTGCCGCGGTCGACGTCTTCCCGCACGAGCCCAGGACGGCCGACGAGGAGTTCGTCTCCCCGCTGCGCGGCCTGCCGAACGTCATCCTCACCCCGCACATCGGCGGCTCGACCGAGGAGGCGCAGCAGGACATCGGCCGGTTCGTCGCGGGCAAGCTGGCCGACTTCGTGCGGTCGGGCTCGACGTCCCTGTCGGTGAACCTGCCCCAGCTGGTGCTGCCCGAGGTGGCCGGCGAACGCCGGATCGTGCACGTGCACCGGAACACCCCCGGCGTTCTCGCGCAGATCAACGGCATCCTCGCGGCCGACGGGGTGAACGTCGACGGCCAGTACCTGGCCACCCGCGGCGAGATCGGCTATGTGATCACGGACGCCGGCGCCGGGGTCACCGACACCACTGTCGAGCTGCTGGCCAAGTTGCCCCAGACCATCCGGGTGCGGGTCCTCAGCTGACCATTAGGTCGTGAAAACCCTTGGGCCGCAACGGATGGATCACGGGCACGGCGAGCTGTACGTGGTGAACGTGTTCAGCCAGGTGTAGCGGCCCTTCCAGGACGACGACGCCGACCGGGCGAACCACGGCAGGTACGCGTTGTCGGAGTAGGTCAGGCCGTTGACCGTGAGGAACTTGTCCGCCACCGGGTCGGCCGACTCGAGCACGTTCATGCACCCGTACTGCTCGGCCTCGGTGGAGAACCACTCGGGCACGATGTTGTTCACGTACGGGTCCGCCAGCCACTCGGCCAGCTCGTGACTCATCGGGCCGATGTCGTGGAACCCGCTGCCCGCCCCGAACAGCGCCGGGGGCAGGTACGCCTGGTAGGAGTAGGTGTGAGCCCCGGACGGGTTGGCCACGTAGGAGTGGTACCCGGCGATCCCGCAGGCCGAGAGCGCGGCGTCGTACGGGTCGCACAGCACCACGTTGCCGGCCAGGAACTGGCTCAGCTCGGCCGGCCGGCCGTCGATCACCGACGGGATCAGCTGGCGGTCGAGCCAGGAGACGTCGACCAGGGCCACGGTCACCCCGTTGTGCGTGATCACCGTGCCGTAGTTCGACGGAACCGTCAGTGTCAGAACGGGTTTGACGACCGGTGCGGCCATCTTGACGTGCCAGTTCTTGGCGCCCGAGCTGATCGCCCCCCAGAACTGGGTGCGCATGAACACGTCGCCGTACTGCGACGTGCCCCCCGGGAAGGTGCGCGAGGTGAACAGCCCCGATCCGGTGACGGTCGAGATCGTCGTGGAGGACGGGGCGATGGTTCGGGTGCCCAGCCGCAGCGCCACCGGGGTCAGCCGGTTGGCGACCGTCGTGGTGGTGGCCGACCCGGAGGGGTCGGTGCCGACCATCGTGTAGGGGTAGCGGCGCCCGCCGTGGGTGAACGCCTTGGTGAACGTGGTCAGCGGCTTGGAGCCGGCGATGGTGTCGGCGTTCAAGGTCGAGTAGCGCAACGGCTTCTGCGCGCCGGCCAGGATCGTGGGTGGGCGGACCGCCGTCCGGGGGCTCAGCCCCGACGGGCCCGAGCGGGAGACGACGGGCCGGTCGAACGGCGACGCCTGGGCCGTCGGCGCGAGGCCGGTGGCGAGACCGAGGCCGAGGACGACGGCGGTGATCCGTGCCGTCCGTGACCGGGGGCTGACACTGCCACGCATGCTGCCGCCTTTCGGTTACCGACGCTCCAGGAGAGTCGTCGGCGCCCGTGGGCGGCGGCTGTTGCGGGATGACCCGGACGGCTCAGCAAGATCACCCGGACGGCGCCCCGGTGGTGCCGCAGGCGGCCCCGCCCGCCCGGCCGCGGAGCCTCAGAACGCGGCCGGCCCGCGCACCCGACGGGGGTTGGCGGACATGGTGGAGGCCTCGGCGCCATGGCCGCCGTGATCGGTCAGGCGGGCCCGGGACCGCTCGATCTCGGCCTCGGCCTCCGATCGGCCGGCCCAGTGCGCGCCCTCGACGCTCTTGCCGGGTTCGAGATCCTTGTAGGTCTCGAAGAAGTGCTGGATCTCGAGCCGGTCGAAGTCGGAGACGTCGGTGAGGTCCTGGATGTGCTTCACCCGGGGGTCGCCCACCGGCACGCAGAGCACCTTGTCGTCACCGCCGGCCTCGTCGCGCATGTGGAACATGCCGATCGCGCGACACTTGATCAGGCACCCGGGGAACGTCGGCTCCTCCAGCAGCACGAGCGCGTCGAGGGGGTCACCGTCCTCGCCCAGGGTGTCCTCGATGAAGCCGTAGTCGTGGGGGTAGCGGGTCGAGGTGAACAGCATCCGGTCGAGCCGGATCCGCCCGGTCTCGTGGTCGACCTCGTACTTGTTGCGCTGACCCGCCGGGATCTCGATGGTGACGTCGAACTCCATGGACGTCAGGCTACTGTCCCAAACTGGTTCCCACTGCGTCGGCCCGGTGACCGAGGCGCCGGCTGCGACCTGGAGGAGGTCCGGTGCGCCCGATGGCCCGGGGGGTGGCTCTCACCGCGGTGATGGTGCCGCTGCTCGTCACGGGGGCGGCGCCGTCCGGCCCGGAGGTCGCGCCCGGCTCGGCGGTGGTCCTGGTCGCGCCGGGTTCCGCCGTCCCGGCCGTGCCCGCCCCCGTGCTGCCCGCGGTCGCCGCCGCCGCCCCGACCCCCAGCGAGCAGGGCCTGCGGACGGCGTTGCGCGCCGTCCTGGGTGCCCCCGGTCTCGGCGGGTCGGTAGGGGTCGAGGTCTGGGACGTGCTGGGGGGCCGCTCGCTGTACGCCGCCTCGTCCGACGTGCCGGCCGTCCCGGCGTCCACGGCGAAGATCCTCACCGGGGTCGCCCTGCTCTCGCTGCGCGACGGGTCCGAGACCCTGCCGACCCGCGCCGTCCGGGCCACCGACGGGTCGCTGGTGCTGGTCGGCGGCGGCGACGTGCTGCTCGGCGCCGGCCGGGGCGCCCCGGACGCCGTCAACGGTCGCGCCGGTCTCGACGACCTGGCCGCGACCACCGCCTCGGCCCTGCGCGCCGCCGGGGTCACCACCGTCACCCTGCGCCTGGACGACACGCTCTTCACCGGGCCGGCCGCGTCGCCCCGCTGGGGGGCGGGGGACGTCACCGGCGGGTTCGTCGCCGCCGTCGGCGCCCTCGCCGTGGACGCCGGGAACGCCGCCCCCGGGCGCCGTCCCCACTCCGGGCTGCCGTTCCGTCGCGTGGCCGACCCGGCGCTGAGCGCCGCCACGACGTTCGCCCAGCGCCTGACCGCGCACGGGGTGACGGTGACCGGGCGGCCCACCCGGGTCGCCGCCCCCGTCACCGGTGACGTGCTCGCGGAGGTACGTTCGGCGCCGCTGGCCGATCTGGTCGAGTTCGCCCTGGCCGAGAGCGACAACACGGTGGCCGAGGCGCTGGCCCGGCTGGTTGCGGTGAGCACCAACCACCGCAGCGACTTCGCCGGGGCGGGAGCCGCCGTCCTGGAACGGCTGGCGCTGCTCGGCGTCCGCGGTGAGGGCGAGACGATGGCCGGGGGCAGCGGGCTCGGCGCCGGGTACGCGCTGACCCCGCGCTCGCTGGTCCAGGCCCTGGCGCTGGCGGCCGCGGCGGATCAGCCCCAGCTGCGGCCGGTGCTCACCGGTCTGCCCGTCGCCGGTGCCTCGGGCACCCTGGCCGAGCGGTTCGGTGCGCCGGCGGCCGCGGCGGCGCGGGGCGCCGTCCGGGCCAAGACCGGCACGCTGACCGGGGCGAGCTCGCTGGCCGGCACCGTCGTGGACGCCGACGGGCGGCTGCTGGTCTTCGCCGTGCTGGCCGACAAGGTGACCGACACGGTCGCCGCCCGGACCGCCCTGGACGCCGTCGCGGCGGTGCTGGCCGATTGCGGCTGCCGCTGACCGCCGGGATTCATCCCGTGCCACCGATGGCTGCGGCACGTACGGTGGCGGCATGAGCGAGCCAGGAACCGGCCCGGCGACCCCGCCGCAGGAGTCGCCGGTCGACGAGCCCACCGGGGCTGCCCCCGTCGACCAGCTCGTCGACTGGAACCTGGCCGTACGCACCGCCGGAGCCGTCGCCGGCAAGGGTCCGACGATCCCGCTCGCCGCCGCCGCCCAGGCCGTCGCCGACCTGCGGGACGCCGCCGCGCGGGCGGGCGCGCACGTCACCCGGGTGACCGGGCTGAGTGCGCCGACCACCTCGGGGGTGCTCGTCGTCGATCGCGCGGGGTGGGCGCGGGCCAATGCCGATGTCTTCCGGACCCTGTTGGAACCCGTTGTCGCCGAGTCGTTCTCACGCCGTCCCGGGGGTCAGTCGCAGCCCGCGGCGGTGGTCGCGGTCGGGTCGCGGGTGGCCGGTGCGGAGGTCGGCGCGCTGCTCGGTTTCCTCGCCTCGCGGGTGCTCGGCCAGTACGACCCGTTCGCCGAGCCGGGGCGGTTGTTGCTCGTCGCGCCGAACGTCGTCACCGCGGAGACCGAGCTCGACGTGCCGCCGGCCGACTTCCGGCTCTGGGTCTGCCTGCACGAGGAGACCCACCGGGTGCAGTTCGACGCCAACCCCTGGCTCGCGCCGCATCTCCTCGGCCGGATCCGGTCGCTCTCCGGCGGCATGCTCGGTGTCGGCACCGACCCCTCCCGGATCGCCGAGCGCGCCGGTCAGGCGCTGCGCAGCCTGCCCGACCTCGTCCGCGGGCCCCAGCAGGGCAGCTCGCCGCTGCTCGACCTGGTCTCCAGCCCCGAGCAGCGCCGCAGCCTGGCGGAGCTCACCGCCGTGATGTCGCTGCTCGAGGGGCACGCCGACGTGGTGATGGACGCCGTCGGCCCGGACGTCGTGCCCTCCGTCGAGGTGATCCGGCAGCGGTTCACCCAGCGTCGGTCGGGTCGTGGCGTGCTCGACCGCGCACTGCGCCGGCTGCTCGGCCTGGACGCCAAGATGCGCCAGTACGCCGACGGCGCCCGCTTCGTCCGCGAGGTGACCTCGCGGGTCGGCGTCGAGGGCATGAACGCCGTGTGGCAGGGTCCCGAGACGCTGCCCCTGCCGGAGGAGATCGCCGACCCGGGCCTGTGGGTGGCCCGCCTGCACGGCTGACGGTCACCGGGCGTGGAGCGGCGATGACCCCGGACGGCGCCCGACCCGACCGTGCCCGACCCGACCGTGCCCGACCGGATCTGGCGCGCGTCGGCGTCCGGGGCGCGGTGGCCCGGGCCCTGGCCGACCTGCCGCCCGGGGCGACCGTGCTGGTGGCCTGCAGCGGCGGTGCGGACTCGCTCGCCCTCGCCGCCGCGGTGGCGCACTGGCAGGCCCGGCGGGGCAGCGGCATCGCGGGCGCGCTGGTCGTCGACCACGGGTGGTTCCCCGGCTCGCCCCGGGTCGCCGAGCGCGCCGCGCAGGCCTGCCGTGGTCTCGGCCTGCGCCCGGTCGAGGTGCTCACCGCGGTCGGCGCCCCGGCCGTGGGGGGCCCCGAGGCCGCCGCCCGCGACCTGCGCTACGCGGCCCTGGACGACGCCGCGAACCGCCTCGCCGCCGACGCCGTGCTGCTCGGGCACACCCGGGACGACCAGGCCGAGACGGTGCTGCTCGGGCTGGCCCGCGGCGCCGGTGCCCGGTCGCTGGCCGGCATGCCCGCCAGCCGGGGCCGCTACCGCCGTCCGCTGCTCGGCGTGACCCGGGCCGAGACCGAGATGGCTTGCGCCGCAGAGGGTCTGCAGCCCTGGCGCGACCCAGCCAACGACGATCCGCGGTACGCGCGGGCCCGGGTGCGCACGGCCATGGCCACCCTCGAGGACGCGCTCGGGCCCGGCCTCGCGAACGCGCTGGCCCGTTCGGCCGAGCAGCTGCGCGAGGACGCCGAGGCTCTGGACGACGCCGCCCGCGACCTGCTCGACCGGGCCGTCACGCGGACCCCCGCGCCCGCTCCGACCGAGCCCGACGTCCGAGTCGTGCCCGAGCCCGACGTCCGGGTGGTGCTCGAACTCGACGTCCGGGTGCTCGCGGCGGCGCCGGACGCCGTCCGGCGCCGTGCCCTGCTGATCGCCGCCCGGCGCGCGGGCAGCCCCCCGGGGCGGCTCGGCCGCTCGCACGTGCTCGCCATCGACGCGCTGATCGGCCGCTGGCGGGGGCAGGGGGAGGCGCACCTGCCCGGGGGGCTTCGGGTCGGGCGGCGCTGTGGCAGGCTGTGGTTCGCCCCCTCGGTGCGATCCGGACACCCGGGGGCCGACTCGATTCAGGGGTGAGCGTGGACGCCAGCGACATGGGTGCGGACCTGGCCCGGGTCCTGTACACCGAGGCGCAGATCCGCGAGCGGCTGGCCGAGCTGGCCGGCGCCATCGACCGGGACTACGCCGACAAGGACCCGTTGCTGATCGGGGTACTCAAGGGCGCCGTCCAGGTGATGGCCGACCTCACCCGGGCGATGCACCTGACCACCGAGACCGACTGGATGGCGGTGTCCTCCTACGGCTCCGGCACCAAGTCCTCGGGCGTGGTGCGCATCCTCAAGGACCTCGACCGCGACATCACCGGGCGGCACGTGCTGATCGTCGAGGACATCGTCGACTCCGGGCTGACCCTGTCGTGGCTGGTCGCCAACCTGGGCTCGCGGGGGCCGGCGTCGGTCGAGGTGTGCACCCTGCTGCGCAAACCGGACGCCGCGAAGGTGCGGGTCGACGTCCGGTACGTCGGGTTCGACATCCCCAACGAGTTCGTCGTCGGGTACGGCCTCGACTACGCCGACCGGTACCGCAACCTGCGCGACATCGGCACGCTGGCCGAGCACGTCTACAGCTGACCGGCCGCCCCGGGACGCCGCCGGGCTCTTCTCACCGAACTCTCACGGCCGTCTCACGGATTGCCGCGCGGACGAGGGCAAGCGTGGGACTGCGGAGCGATCTTGCGCCGCAGTCGACCCTGGGGGAGGGGTTCATGTCCGTGTCACGTTCGCTGATCTCCCGTTCCGCTCGTGTCTCCCGTGCTGCCCGTGTCTCCCGTATTGGCCGTGCCGCGACGGTGGTGGCGCTGGCCGGCCTGCTCGGGGCGGTGCCGGTGGCGCAGGCCCAGGCCGCGCAGGCGACCTCGCTGCGCACGCTCACCTGTTCCGCCGCGCTGCCCGGTCTGCCGCAACCCGCCGCCGTGAGCGCCACCGCACGCATCGACGCCGCGAACGTGCCGTCGCAGGTGGTGGTGCAGGAGACGGTCGGCGGTGTCGTCACCGTGTCGTCGACCCTCGCCGCGGCCGCCGTGAACCTGGGCGCCTCGACGCTGCACTGGCCGGGTACCGGCTTCGTCGACTGGGACGTCACCGGGGAACCCGCGCTGAGCAACCTGCAGTCGATCACCCTCGCGCTGCCGGTGGTGCTGCCCGGTGGCGGTGGGTTCGTCGACGCCGATGTCGCGATCAACGACGTCTCCCTGGGCTACCCGATGCCGATCAGCCAGCAGCCGCTGTTCGACTGCGCGGTGACCGGTGGGCCCAGGTCGCTCTCGGCGCCGTCCGGGACGCGCTCGTTCACCTGCAGCGGTGACCTCGGGCTGGCCCGGACGAAGACCACGGTGACCGGCACGCTGAACAGCCGGAACCAGCCGACCTCGGCCGTCGTCACCGACTCCACCGCGACGGTGATCTCCAACCGGACCCGGACCGCCCGGTCGCTGGGGGCCTCGGCGCTGCACCCCGGATACGTGGCCTGGAACATCACCGGCCCCAACCTGGCCGACACCTTCGAGATCGACCTGCCGCCGGTGCTGCCGCCCGCGGGTGGCTCCTTCGACGCCGACGTGGTGATCACGTTCGCTGCCGGGGGCGGCTGGCAGATCCCGATGTTCGACTGCACGGTCGCCTGATCGGGCCTCGGTCGGTGCCACCGGTCACCGACGGGGCACGATCCCCGCCATCCAGGAACAGCCCCCGGTCGCGGGCCGTTGGACGCAGGGACGACGTGTACCGTCGTGACATCCCATTGAGCGAGCAGGAGGGACGGGGCCCGCGCCCCGGGCGATGAACCTGAAGCGATTGACGCGAGGCCCCGCCATCTGGGTCCTGATCAGCCTGGTGGCCATCTACTTCGCGTTCCGGGCCCTCGGCACCGGCCAGATCGCCGAGGTGAAGATCTCCGACGCCCTGCAGCTGGTGAAGGACGACAAGGTCAAGTCGGCCCTGGTCGTCGACGGCGACCAGCGGTTGCAGCTCACCCTCAAGGAGCCGCGCGACGGCAAGACCGTGGTGATGGCCTACTACGTCGAGCCGCGCGGCGCGGAGATCGTCAAGGCGCTGAACGAGCACCCGCCGGCCGAGGGGTTCAAGGACGAGATCGCCCGTCCGTCGGTGTTCGTCTCCTTCCTCTTCACCGTCCTGCCGATCCTGTTGCTGATCGGTCTGTTCTGGTTCCTGATGGGCCAGATGCAGGGCGGCGGCTCCCGGGTGATGAACTTCGGCAAGTCGCGCGCCAAGCTGGTCAGCAAGGACATGCCCAAGGTGACCTTCGCCGACGTGGCCGGCGCCGACGAGGCCGTCGAGGAGCTGCACGAGATCAAGGAGTTCCTCGCCGAGCCGGCCAAGTTCCAGGCCGTCGGCGCGAAGATCCCCAAGGGCGTCCTCCTCTACGGCAAGCCGGGTACCGGCAAGACCCTGCTCGCCCGCGCGGTCGCGGGGGAGGCCGGGGTGCCGTTCTACTCGATCTCCGGTTCGGACTTCGTCGAGATGTTCGTCGGGGTCGGTGCCAGCCGGGTGCGTGACCTGTTCGACCAGGCCAAGCAGAACGCCCCGGCGATCGTCTTCGTCGACGAGATCGACGCCGTCGGCCGGCACCGCGGTGCGGGTCTGGGCGGCGGCCACGACGAGCGCGAGCAGACCCTCAACCAGTTGCTGGTCGAGATGGACGGGTTCGACGTCAAGACGAACGTCATCCTGATCGCGGCCACGAACCGTCCGGACATCCTCGACCCGGCGCTGCTGCGGCCGGGCCGGTTCGACCGGCAGATCGCCGTCGACCCGCCGGACATGGGCGGGCGCGAACGGATCCTGAACGTCC
>WBZP01004788.1_pt1 | contig 13965 bp, 9 predicted proteins | sample 5204301 | NCBI WGS metagenome assembly WBZP01 (sample SAMN12412401, study PRJNA552823) | activated sludge metagenome | isolation source: activated sludge from nitrification reactor of wastewater treatment plant... | place: USA: Pennsylvania | collected 2017 | reverse complement strand
AACCGCGCTGCATCATGCAAGCTTCATCGATCTACGAGACAGCAGCTTGAAGGCGGCTTAATCAAAGCAGCTGGCTGCACAGTCCCAATCGGGTCAGTCAGCGATGCATGTGGGACTTGCATTCGCTGCCGATTCCCCCCGCGCGGATGCCAACGCAGTTCACGTCGAACACGCAGCCAGCACGAGTCCGCGATGGATCGTCCCCCAGACGGTTTCAAAGCGAGCCGCTTCCCCCCATCGTGGCAGTGCGTGCGCGAACGATCTGGCACGGACAGCGGATCCAACAAGCGCAGCGGCACAGGCTGGATACTCCGCGCAGCTTGCAATTCGGGAAGGCTCTCACGTAGTGTGACGCCATCTTGATGCGCAGCCAGGAACGTCGATTCCATCGTCGCTGATGAGCGTCTTTGCGCGATCAGGAAAGGACTTGCAGATGCCCAGCTTTCGATTCCTTCACGCAGCCGATCTTCATCTCGATAGTCCACTCATCGGACTGTCTCGCAAGTCAGCGAGCTACGCTGCGCGCATCGATGATGCATCGCGTCGCGCCTTTGACAACCTGATCGATCTTGCCAAAGCGCAAGCGTGTCAGTTTGTGGTGATTGCGGGCGATGTGTTCGACGGACAGTGGCGCAACTATCAGACAGGACTGTTCTTCGCCGAAAGAATGCGAAGGCTACGCGAAGCGAACATCCGCGTCATCATGATCTTGGGAAATCACGATGCCGAAAATCGCTTTGCGTCCCGTCTACAGCTTGCAGACAACGTGACAATTCTGTCGGCTGCGCGCGCAAGCTCTTACACGCTGGAAGATCTGGACACCGTGATTCATGGCCGCAGCTTTCCTGCGCGCGATGTGACGGAAAACCTGGCGCTTTCCTATCCGGCTCCTGCGGCGGGCCGCTTCAACATTGGACTTCTACATACAGCGTGCTCGGGCGCGGAAGATGGACATGCGGTGTATGCGCCATGCACCGTCGAGCAGCTCGTGAATCATCGCTACGACTACTGGGCGCTTGGACACGTTCATACAACCAAGATTCTGTCTACCGATCCCTACGTTGTGTATCCAGGGAATCTGCAAGGAAGACATGCGCGCGAGTCCGGTCCCAAAGGCGCAGTGATCGTCAGCGTAGAGGAAGGCAGAGTGCGTCAGGTAGAGCATCACTCCCTTGATGTGATTCGCTGGTCTGTGGAAGATCTGGATGCGAGCGAACTCACGGATGTCTCCGCTCTCTACGGAGTGGTCCGGGATCGACTGGAGCACGCGGTACGTGCAGCGGATGGACGCGGTGTGGCGCTGCGACTCTGTATCTCGGGACAGACTCCGCTTCACAGTGCGCTTGTGGCAGATCGATCCGGTCTTCGCGAAGAGCTAGAGACGATTGCGATGCATGTGTCACCCGAGCTGTGGATCGAAAAGATCGAGCTTCGCACGCAGACTCCGCGCCAAGCAGAGAGCACCGATCCGACGATCGCAGGTCAAATCCGAATCGCGATTGAACGACTGTCGGAAGGTGAGGAGCTGGCTGCGTGGCTTGAAGAAGAGCTGTCGATCATCAAGGCCAAGATGCCAGCGACGGCACACATAGACGAGCTGTTCGCGAGTCTGCGCGCGGAAGGACCCAAGCGTGCGGTCGATCTGGCACTTTCCCTCGTTGCGCAAGGACAGTAGAAGCGATGAAGTTTCGCGAGCTATGCATCGAAAAGTATGGAAGCTGTCAGTCACTTCGGCTGCAGTTCCCTGCGTCGCCGGGTCTTGTCGTGATCTACGGACCAAATGAAGCGGGAAAGAGCACCTGTCTGTCTGCGATCTCGGACCTGCTGTTTGGGATTCCCAAACAGTCTCTGCACGGTCAGCTGTTCGGAAATGAGCTGATGCGGATCTCTGCCACGATGGAGCGATCAAGCGGTGAGCTGCTGACGCTGCGACGGCGCAAAGGACAGTCCAAGACCTTGACCGATGAGACAGGCAAGCTGGTGGATGAACAGCGACTGGCTGCTCTGCTGGGATCCACGGATCGCGCCAAGTTTGCCGCGCTGTTTGGACTGAATCATGAGTCCCTTCGCGAAGGAGGAAAGCGGCTCCTGACTGCGGAAGGAGACATCGGACGCTTGATTGTGGAAGCAGGCGGTGGTCTGCGTGCGCTGGTGGACAAGCTCAGCACACTGGATCGGCAAGCGAGTCAGCTGTTTGCACCCCGGAAGTCCGCAGATCGTGCCTTTTATCAGTCGCTGGCAGCGTTCGAGTCTGCGGAACGAGCTGTCCGCGAAGGACTGCGAACTCGCGAAGACTACGAGCAAGCAAACAGCGAATACGAGTCCGCAAAGCGTGCGCTGGCTCAGTGCAAACAAGCCCAGCGCGAGCTGAGAGAACGGAAGCTGGAGCAGGAGCGACTGATTCGGATTGTACCGATGCTCGCGGAGCTGGATCGCAGCGAAGAAGTCCTGGCGACATTTGCGGCGCTGCCCAGTCTGCGTCCTGCGTTTGTGCAAGAGGTTCGTTCCGCACTGTCTGTTCACAAGCAAGCGACGCAGTCTTTTTACGAAGCAGAGACGCAGCGAAGCAGCTTGGCGCGCAAGGTAGAAGGACTGATTGTGCCGCCGGAGTGGACGACGGCGGAAGCGCAGATTCGCGACATCACAGAGAAGGCAAAAGGAATCGCGCGGCAGCGTGTCGACAGACCCAATCGAGAGCGGGAACTGGCAACGTCAGAGGCGAAGCTTGCACCGCTGTGTCAGCGAATCGGCGTGTCCGTTCACACCGATCTAGAGCCGCTGATGCCATCGGAGATCGTACGGAATCAGGTGCAGCAGCTGCTTGCGCAAGGATCGGAGCTGCGTCCAATCATTGCGGGTCTGGAGTCGCAGATCTCCGACGACATGGCAGAGATTTCCCGGCTGGAGCAGGAACAGCAGAATCGGACGCTTACGGGCCAGCATCAGCCGTTCGGGGTGACGGCCAGTGAGTTCGATTCCTTGCCTCAGCAAGCCGCTACGCAGCAGACAAAGCGTGCGCAAGCAGAGCGGATGGATCAAGCGATCGCGCAGCAAGTCGTCGCGCTGGGCTTTTCCCAAGTGAGTGAGCTGCGAGCGCTGAACTGTCCCGATGAAGCGATCATTCAAGGCGAGCGCGATGCGCGTGCAGAGCTGGAGACAGAGCGACTTCGACAGGCTGCGATCGTGACCGCAGAGCGCATCAAGAAAGACAGCGCACTGCGCGAGATTGCGCGACTGCGACAAGGGGAGGAAGTGCCGACAGAGGACGCGATCTGTGCAGCGCGAAGCGAGCGCGCGGCAGCGTGGCTCCCGGTCAAGCAGGTGTATCTGGCCGAAGATGCGCAAACGATCCTTTCACTTTCGCTTGTCGAGAGACATCGCGCGGTCGATGTGCTGGAAAAACAGACGCACAGTGCGGATGCCTTGGCAGATCGGAAGTCGACGGAAGCGCATCGGATTGCAGCACTTGCGGTCGCGGAAACGCAGCGCGATGAAGCACAGGCTGCGATGGTCTCAGCCTCGCAAGCAGGGGAAGCGCTCGAGAACAAAGCAGCGCTGGCAGTGCAGCGCTGGAAGGAGACCTGGACCGCAGCGACCGATCTCGAAGCGGATCTGGGACGACTCAAGGAGCTTGCGCGCAAGCGAAAGGATCTGCTGGAAGCGGTGAGCCGCGCCGAAGGGGTCAAGACAGAGTGTGAGCTTCTGCAGGCAGAGCTGAGCGCGCGACTGGTCTCGCTGACGATGGCGGAACAGCAGCTCGGTCTGAGTGCAGATCCACAGACCTCGCTGTCTGCGCGCGTGCGGAGTGTCCATCAGCGAATTGCCGCGCATGAGGAGTCCTACCGAAGTCATCGTGAAGCAGCCAATCAGCTCAGCATTCGTCGTTCCCAGCTAACGAAGCGACGCGCGCAGCTGGACGCGCGGCTTCAAGCGGAAGCGGCCTGGCAAACGGAATGGACGCTCGCAGCTCGGCAGCTCGGACTGGCAGACCAGGTGTCGATTGCGCACGGTCAGGAAGTGGTGACGGCGTGGGCAGCTGCCGACGGTGTCTTTGATAGCATCCGCAACACGCGCCGTCGTCTTGCGCGAATGGATGAAGACGAAACAGCGCTGCGACAGATGCTTGATGATCTGGCCCCCAGTCTGGGTCTGACGCTTCCCGATGATCCGGTTGCTGCGGCACATATGGTGGAAGAAAAGTGGAAGGCGGTCGCAAAGCTCGACGGAGAAAGGAATGCGCTACGACCACAGCTAGATCAAAGAACGCACGAGCGCGATGTCCGCAAGCACGAGCTGGATGAAGCAGCGCATACGCTCCACATGCTCCGTACAGAAGCGCAGTGTGAGCTCGCAGACTTGGATGCGGTTGCGAGTCGCTACGAGCAGTGGGCAGCTGCGCAAGACAGACATCATCAGCTTGCTGAGCGAGTTTTCTCGACGGGAGATGGACACGCTGCGGCGTTCTATCGCGAGCAGTTGGGAGGCCGTTCCCTGGATGAGCTGCGCGCAGCGCTACAAGAACTGGAAGGTGATGCGCAGCGTCTGGATCAGCAGATGGAAGAAGCCGCGGTGCGGGTAAGCGCAAGTCTTGCCAACCTGTCGCAGCTTCAGACAGAGCAGGTCTACAATCACGCTGTCGCATCGCGAGAGCAGTCCGCCGCAGAGCTGCATCAGATCGTCGAGCGATATCTGGACATGAGGCTCGCGCACACACTGCTGACTGGCGGAATCGCATTTGTTCGCGATCAGCAGCAAGATCCCTTGATCAAGCGAGCAGGAGAGCTGTTTGCGCTGACCACAGAAGGAATGTTTGTCGGAGTCGAAGCCGATGTCGATGACAAAGGGAATCCGGTCCTCGTCGGCAAGCGGCGCGATGACACCAGCGTCGCCATCGATACGATGAGCGATGGAACGCGCGATCAGCTCTTTCTGTCGTTCCGACTCGCTCACATCGAGCAGTACTGCGTATCCGCAGAGCCTCTTCCGTTTGTCGCCGATGATCTGCTGGTTCACTTTGACGATGCCAGAAGCAGCGCAACGCTGAAGCTGCTTTCCGAGCTTGGGAAGACCACGCAAGTGCTCTTGTTTACGCATCACCACAGCATCAAAGAGACAGCGCAACAGCTAACCGCGCTGCATCATGCAAGCTTCATCGATCTACGAGACAGCAGCTTGAAGGCGGCTTAATCAAAGCAGCTGGCTGCACAGTCCCAATCGGGTCAGTCAGCGACGCATGTGGGACTTGCATTCGCTGCCGATTCCCCCCGCGCGGATGCCAACGCAGTTCACGTCGAACACGCAGCCAGCACGAGTCCGCGATGGACTGCGCCAGCGGCATGAACGGCGGTCAGCGCCTGGGCGGTCTGTAACAGAATCTGCAGCATGAAGTCGCGCTCACCGTAGCGATGGGTCAGCTCAGCCAGGCTCCTTCCGCGCACCAGTTCCATGATGATGTAGGCAACGCGATCGTCGGTGATATCGACATCCACAATGTCAATCAAGTTGGGATGATTGATCCGCGCCAGCAGCTGCGCTTCCCGTGCAAAGCGAGCCATCGCGCGATGACTGAGCTTGTCTCCCAAGACCTTCGCAGCGAAGTGTTTTCCGTCGGAAAGACGCACCACTCCATACACTGTTCCCATCCCACCTTGACCCAAGATATCGCCGATCAGATAGCGCTCTGCTAGCACAACTCCGCGCGCCAACATGGGCTGAAACTCTGTGGATGTCTCCTCTTCATCAAACGCATCACTGCGAGCCAGATCCGACTCCATCGACGCAATGAGCAGACGCGATCGCTGCTCGATCTGGCGACGGAGTTCTTTGTTCAGCTGCTGCACTTCTGCGGTGTGTTCCTGAAGCGTTCGGATCTGCTCCAAGATGTCTGTTCGCATCCGATCGAGCGCACTCGCCAGGGGAAACAGAGAGCTTTCGGAGTCGATCGAGACCGGCGTATTTAGATCTCCGCTGGTCATCCGCGCCACCGACGCCAGCAGCACTTCCTGTTCCGCCACTTTGCGCTGCGCCTGCTCGGTCATACGACGCAGCTTGTCTGCTGCATCTTCCGCTTGCGTACGCGCACGCAGCAGCTCACGCTCATATTCTCGACGATTGGGCGCACTGGCAAACAGAACGCGAACCAAGGACTCCTTCCCTGCGTCATCCTTCTGCACGCTGGCGGCAAGCAGGACTGGCATCTGTCGACCGTCTTTGCAGCGCAGATCGAGCGAGATTTCACTCAGGAAGCCCCGCAAGCGCAGCAGCGGAATGCAGTGCGTCTGAAACAGAAGTGCGCCCGGAACGGTCAGCAGCAGCGAATAGGGACTGCTGTGTTGCAGCTCTTCCTTGCTGTATCCAGTCCACGCGAGCAGCGTCCGGTTGACGTGAACGAGCCGTCCGGTGCCGTCGACAAAGAGAAGTCCGCACGGGCTCTCTTCATACAACTCGTACTGCGATTCGGGCAAAGTGTGCATGCTCAGTTCTGACTGGCGAGATAGAGGCGAATCGCTGCAATCGTCTCTTCAGGAGCACTCAAGTTGGGACAATGTCCGGTTGCGCGCAGCTTTTGCATCGCACTGTGTGCAAGGTGGCGATGTAGATAGTCACCGACAGACTCCGGTGCAATCGCATCCTGACTGCACTGCAAGATCAGCGAAGGACAAGACAGCTTTGGCAGATCACTTCGGTTGTCCGACAGAAACGTCACGCGCGCAAAGTGGCTCGCGATGTGGTGATCGGTTCGGCAGAAGCTTCCGTTTAGCTCTTCGCTCAGCGCGGGACGATCGGGATTTCCCATGATCGTCGGTGCCACGATGCTGGACCACGCCATAAAGTTGGCGTCCATCAGCTCCAGAAGACCTTCAATGTCTTTCTGGGTAAATGCACTCTGGTAATCGACATCGTGAATGTAGCGCGGTGAAGGAGCGACCAAGATCAAACGCGAAAACAGGTGCGGCGCTTTGATCGCAGCCAGTACACCAATCATCGCGCTGACAGAGTGTCCGACAAACACCACATTGCGCAGTCCCAGATCCGTGCAGATCTCAACGATGTCATCCGCGTAACCGCTGAGCGTTCCGTACTTTTCGCGACTGTAGCAGGACGTGTCTGATGCTCCAGCACCGACGTGATCAAACAGGATCACGCGATGATCTTGTTCAAACGCTGGCGCGACAAAGCGCCACATTCCTTGGTCACAGCCAAACCCATGAGCAAATAGCATCGGAGTACTGCCACTTCCGTACTCCCGCACATTGTTGCGCAGCAGAGACTTCATATCCCGATCCCCCTTCCCAACGTTCCCCCGACGAAGTGCTCTACGGACTGACATCGCTTGATTCAGATCCAGATATCCTTTGCGCCGATCGCAAAGTCACGCAGCCGAGCAGAACCGTCGAAAGCCTAACTGCCGCTGTCCTGTCGGTCAAATCACATCCGGGATGCAGTGAAAACCACAGCGCTTTTCGATTCCCAACCGATCGGATTGTGCGTGCGCTTCAGCAGACAGAACGCCGTGATGCGCGAAGGAATGCGGAAGCAATCGCGAAGGAAGAGCAAGACAGACAGCCAGACCGGAAGGAGCGAAAGGAGCGAGAACAGAGCGAAAGAAGCGAGGAGAGGAGCAAAGAGCGCTACAGCTTCTTGCCGCTGCTTGCCCAGCTTTCCAGATACGGACCAAAGCCTTGCAGCGCCGTTCGCTGCATGTACAGCAGCATGCCGCGCGTTCCGCCAAGCTCCGTTCCACCACCCGCGCGACCGGGACCACCGTGCAGAAGATGTGGCATCACCGTACCGGGCGGAATGAATGCACCCGCAACCTTTTCGCTGCCCAGACAGACTCGACCATGGAAGGGAGCCAGTCCAAGCGCCATCTGTCGCAGGAAGTCTTTGTCGTCGCTGTAGACGCTGGCCACCAGGCCGCCTTCGCCACGACCAGCCAGCGCGATGACGTGCGCATCATCACGATACGGAATCACCGTTGCCACCGGACCGAATACCTCGTGGGAGTGAACCGCAGAGAGCGCGTCTCCGTCCGCCGCACAGAGCAGCGTCGGCATCACAAAGTAGCCCTTCCCTGCGTCGGCTCCGTGCAGCGTCAGCTTGTCCGGTCCGCCAAAGACAATCCGCGCTTCCTGCGCCAGCTTGGCAATTCCCGCGAGCGCATCGGCCTTCTGCTGCGCCGTCGACAGCGGTCCAATCGTCACCTCATCGAGGGTTGGCGCACCGACTTTGTGCTGGCTCAGTCGATCCGTCAGATCTGCGACCACTGCATCGACCTGCGCGGCTGGGACGAAGATCCGACGAATCGCCGTACACTTCTGACCGGCCTTCTGCGTCAGCTCTTTGGTCACACAGGTCAGGAACAGATCGTAGGTCGGAGATCCCGACTCCAGATCCGGTCCCGCAATCGCGACGTTCAGGCTGTCTGCTTCGACATTGACGGGAATTCCCTTTTCAAGCACCCGCCGATGACCACGCAGCTTGGCCGCTGTATCCGACGATCCAGTAAACGCGACCACATCTTGCGCGCCCAGGTGATCAAACAGATCGCCCACGCTGCCGCAGATAAGCTGCGCCGCTCCGTCGGGAAGCGCGCCGCTCTGTAACATCACTTCGAACATCCGATGCGCAAGCAGAGCGGTGGACGTCGCAGGCTTTGCCACAAACGGCATGCCCGCTGCAATCGCCGTTGCTGCCTTTTCCGCCAGGCCCCACGCTGGAAAGTTGAAGGCATTGATGTGAACCGCGACACCGACGCGCGACACCAGCACATGCTGACCTGATAGCCGCGACGACCGACCGAGTGCAATCGGCTCACCGTCGACGAGATAGTGCGCATCCCCAAGCGACTTACACAGCTCTGCGTAGTACGCAAACGTCGCCGAGGCACCGTCGACATCAAACTTGGCATCCGAGCGTGTGTTGCCCGCGTTCGCCATCCCGAGCAGGAGCAGCTCGTCGCGGTGCGCCACAATCGCGTCGGCCAGCTTCTTACAGATCACGCCACGCTCGGCAAAGCTCAGCTTCCGCAGCGCCGGGCCTCCGACGGTACGAGCCCATGTAAGCGCGCCCGCCATGTCCAGTCCGTCGGTGCTCGCTTCGGCAATCGGCTCCTCGGTGGTCGCGTTAAACAGCGTCACACCTTGGCCCTGCCCAAAGACCCAGGCACCCTTCAAATAGCTTGATAGCTTCTTCATCGTCAGCTCTTTTTCCGTCGCGAGCGCACTTCGCTCGACACGTCAGGACCGATTGGTCGGTTCGTGTGGATTTTGGATGCGGATGACGTAGGTCAACCGAGCGAGGTTCTTTAGCACGTTGGGAACGCGCTTAAACAGGTTGATCGACGGAGGCCGCTTTTCGACGATGTGCACCGGAATCTCCTCGACACGCTTGCCTTCGCGCTGTGCCCGGATCACAAACTCCGACGCAAACAGGTCTTTGTCGACCACGCAGTGCGACACCGTATCGAGCAGGCTCGCGCGACGGAACGCCTTGAGCCCGTGCGTATCGGTGCCACGAAAGTCAAGCAGCACCCGCAGCATCCCGTTGATGGTCTGCGTCGCCACCCGTCGCAGCAGCGGTCGCTTGTCGTGTGCGCCGCTCATCGCCTTCGATCCAACCACCATGTCGGCGCGACCCGTCGTCAGAAGCGCGAGCGCACGCTCGTAGAAGTCGACGTCGCACAGATCGATCTCGTCGCACATCACGTAGGTTCCGCGCGCTCGCTCGATGCCTGCCTTCATCGCTGCACCGTAGTTGGGCCGTCCGAGCGAGTCGATTCGCACCTGCGGATAGCGCGCCGCCAGCTCTTGCCCGATCTGCACCGTACGGTCCGACGAGCCGTTCTCGCTCAGCAAAATCTCGTAGCTCGCCAGCTCTTTTGTGTTCGCCTGCGCCGTCTGGAGGCGCTCGATCAAGTCCACGACGGCAGAGTGCAGGATTCCCTCTTCGTTGTAGACGGGAATCACGATTGAAACGGTGGGCGTATCTAAGCTCGACATCTTACTTCTTCTTCAGCAGTCCCGACGGATTCGTCAGCTGCGCAGCGATATCACGCCCGAGCATCAGACAGTCCTCCATCGAGTTATAGGTCCAGCTACCGTAGCGACCGCGCGGATAGATGCCGTGCTGTTCCAAAAACGGCACAAGCGCAGCGAGCGCCGGATAATAGTTGTCGTCGAAGACCACGTAGGCGTACTCAATTTCGCGCAGGTCGGCAAACAGCAGGTCTTCTTTGCGATGCAACACGCCCGCAGCGACGAGCGAGTCCAGCACTTCCGGCACCAGCTTTGCTTCGTCAATCGGACCGCGCGACGACAGCTCGACGTAAAATGATCCACAGCCCGACGGAGCCATCGACGGCACAGCGTTCGAGTACACCCCGATGCGATAAAACGGGTACTTGTCCTCGGGAACGTACAGCCAGTGATAGTCCGAGCGCGGCGGAACCTTCGTCGCCACGTTCAAATAGCGCACCGGCGTACAGCGCAGCGCGTCGACAAACGGCTGCAAGTGACTCGGCAGATCGACGATGCGCCGACACAGCTCAGGAAGAGGCAGCGTCGCCACCATCGCGGAAAAGTGATGACGCTCGCCGCCAACGATCGCCGTCTTCGTCGCCAGCTCGACCGATTCCAGCGCCGCCCCTTTGTGCAGACGATCTTGCGGGAGCCTGTCGACGATGCGATGCACCAGCGTCTCGATGCCACCTTCGCGCGGATACAAAAAGTGCGCGTTATAGCCAAGCTCCGGCGGCGTGTCACCGACGGCACCTTTGACTACGTCAGCCAGCTTCGGAATCGGCACGAAGCGAGAGCACCACGCAGCGGTAATCTCCGACGGATCGACGCCCCACAGCTTGCGGTTATACGGCAGCATGAAGTGCCGCGAGATCCCTTTGCCAAACCGCTTGTCGCAAAAGTCCGCAAAGTTCTGCGCTGGCTCCATCGAACGCGGATCGCTCTGGGCTTCGATAAAACCCAGCAGACACTCGCTGATCACCGACGGTGGCAGACCAAACAGGTTCGCTTGAAACGGATAGCGCGAAAGCACACCACTCGAAAAGATCCGTGCCTTGCGGGCCACCTTCGTCAGCGAGTGCGACGCTCGATCCCCAGGAAACAGCTCGTCGACGAGCGCCATGATGCCTGGATCGCGCAGGTGCAGCCAGTGACCGGTCTTGTCGAAGTAGAAGCCGTCGCGTAGCTCCGTACGAGCATGCCCGCCCGGACGCGCATCCTTTTCAAAAAGCTGCCACTGTACGGAAGCAGGTAGGTGCAGCGCCGTCGAGAGTCCCGTAAGCCCTCCGCCTACAATCAGCACGCCGTCGTCCATGTCCCTTCGGCTAGTACCACGGAGCGACCCGGAACGGCAACGGAAACGGCACTTTCCCCCACGCACGCGCGACTTCCTCGGCCTTTGTCCTGTGATTTCTCGCATCATATGAGAGATGGCAGCCGCACCTGGTTCACCGCCCCTTACACCAAGTCCATCGGCCCCCGCGCGTGAGAGCCTGCTGCGTCGCTTGCGACGGCGACTTGTAACGATTCCGCTCGTCTTTGCCGCCACGACGCTGCTTACCGTACTGCTGCCGCTGCTCCTTCTCGGAACCGGACTCGTTGATCTGCTGCGGCGACGACTGGTTCTGACGCGCGGCCTGCTGTTCTTTACCGGATTCCTGCTGTTTGAGTCGGTGGCCATCTGCGGCATTACGCTGCTGTGGGTGATTCACCTGCTGTATCGAAATCGCGACTGGTTTGAGCGCGCCAATCGCACCGCACAGACCCTGTTTACGACGGGTCTGTATCGAATGGGAGAGCGCCTACTTTCTCTCCAAACGCACTGCGAAGGAACGCTCCCGCCCACGGGACCGAACGCGCCACCGCTCCTTGTGTTCATCCGTCACTGCAGCACCGCCGATACCGTCCTGCCGGTCGTTCTGCTCGCGCCACTTGGCTACCGACTCCGCTACGTTCTCAAGCGAGAACTTCTGCTGGATCCGTGTCTCGATATCGTCGGACTGCGACTGCGTAACTACTTTGTCGCGCGCGGCGGAAAGGAAACGGAAGAGGATCTGCGCGGTGTGCTCGACTTGGCTTCCGACTTGTCACATCGCGATGCGCTCGTCATCTATCCCGAAGGCACGCGCTTTTCCCCAAGCAAGCGTCGTCACATTCTGGAACGTCTACAGAAGCACGGGCCGCCCGATTCCTATCAGCTTGCCGCGTCCCTTCAGCACACACTTCCGCCGCTTTTGCGGGGTCCGCTCACGCTCCTTCGCCAAAATCCCGGCGCGGACTTGCTGCTGATCGGACACGTTGGTCTCGACGCTGCGGGATCACTTGCAGCGCTCCTGCGCGGAGATCTGTTCGGTCAGACCGTTCGCATCTTCACAGAGCACATTCCCTTTGCGCAGCTTCCCACCGATCCTTCCGAACAGCGCGCACTGCTTGGCCAAAAGTGGCAGCAACTGGATGCGTTTGTGGGTCGTTTCCGACGCTAACTCGGTCCCATCCTACGCACTCGCGCTTCCCACGACTTGAGCGCAGACAAGATCGGTTCGCCGCCCCCAAAGTAGCGCTGATGAACCTGCTCCAGCCGATTCAGCAGCCGCAGACCACGTCTGTGCTGTAACGACTCCAGCTCTTGTCCGATGGCATCCAGCTCACGATTCGGAGCCGCGCCCTTTTGCTTGGCCGCATGCGCTGTCATCGCCGAAAGGAGCGTCTGTCGAAGCAGCTCACCGACTCTCTCTACCGAATAGAACTGCTTCATGTACGCGCGGGTGTCCACCTTGCGCGGATTTCGCAGCAGCTGTTCGATCTGCGCAGCCAGCTCATCGGGACGATCGGTCGGACACAAGCTGAGCGGCTCTGGATGTCCGCGATCGACGGCCAGTCGATTGAAGTCCCGCATTCCCTCCAGATCCGAACAGAGCACCGGAATGTTGGAAGACAGCGCTTCCAGAATCGCCACCGGCATTCCTTCCAGACGAGACGGAACCACATACAGCGCAAACTCAGGAAGATGCGGAAGCGCTTCGGGAACCGGTCCACGTAGCTCTGCGCGATCCAGCTTCGCGGCGACTTCACGCAGCTTGTCCAGATCATCGCCCAGTCCGTAACAGCGAAGAGAGTACGCTGGAACGTTCGACTGCACACGCTCCCATGCGGACAGAAGGACATCGACTCCCTTTGCCCAGTAATACGTCGTCAGACAGCCCACCGCCGTTCCCTGCGCAGGATGAGCCAGCAGATCCGGGAAGCGATCCACATCCAGCATCAGCGGAATCACTCCGCACGGACGCCGAAAGGTCTCGATCACGTAATCAGCCAGAAACGGAGAGTGTGTAATCAGCCGGGTCGCAGCGCGCTTGTCACAGTCTGCGGTATCGGTGCGATGAACGTATTCCACCGACGCCACGCCGCTCTCTGCAATCGCCGACACCGCCCACGGAGGCGGCCAGTGATACAGCACAACATCAAAGCTGCGCAGCTTGGCGCACAGTTCTCGCTCGCTGGTCACGTATTCATACGAAAACGGAGGCGAATCTGTCCGCGCGCCCCCAGCCACAAAGACCGGCGCATCAAACAGCTTCTGCTGAAGTCGAATCTGTGTCTCGACTCCGCCATGCACCGCATTCCTGGTCACAATTGCAACGTTCATGAAGGCTCCACAAAAGTGCGTTACAGCCAAAACAGCGACGGTTCACTCGGACAGGACGCAATCCAGCCATGATGAGACAGAATCGCCAGCCAGCGCTCACGCCAACGACTGACATCAAAGTGAAGCGCCGACTGCCGCGCTGCGAGCTGAAGACGCGTTCGCTCTTCGTGATGCTCGATCAGATGATTCACCGCGCCAGCAATCGACTCTGCGGTGGGACTCGCAAGCAGTCCGTTTATCCCAGACTGAATGATGTCTGACAGACCGCCAATGTGCGTCGATACCATTGCGCAACCGGAT
>WBZP01004787.1_pt1 | contig 13966 bp, 8 predicted proteins | sample 5204301 | NCBI WGS metagenome assembly WBZP01 (sample SAMN12412401, study PRJNA552823) | activated sludge metagenome | isolation source: activated sludge from nitrification reactor of wastewater treatment plant... | place: USA: Pennsylvania | collected 2017 | reverse complement strand
CGACATCGTCCCCGCCGTCGTGAGCTTCTGGAAGTCGCTCCCGCCGGGCACGAAGTTCGCGCTGTGGTCGACGGCCCCGGCGAAGATCATGGACTTCGAGGGCGACACGGAGGCCGCCGACGCGAAGCTGCGCTCGATCGCGGCGGCGGGCGGCAACTACGGCTTCGACTCGATGATCGACGCGTGCAAGGAGCTCGGCCGTCGCGGCGCGCCGCGGCGGGCGATCGTGTACGCGGGCTCCGGCGCCCTCCAGGCGAGCCGCACGGGCACGTCGGCCCTGATGATGACGATCGGCGAGGTCCGCGCGACGCCGATGATCGTCCTCGTCCTGCCGAGCGCCCGCGGCTCCTTCGGCGGGGGGCCCTCGGCCGACGCCGTGCAGGCGTGGGACGTTCAGGGCTACTTCGGACAGCTCGCGAAGTCGTATCGCGGCGCCTACGTCGAGGCCCTGTCGACGCTCGCCGTCGCGCAGTGGCTGCGGCAGTTCTCCGCCGACCTCAACGGCCAGTTCCGGGTCCGCTACGAGTCGACCGGCGCGCCTCCGCAGGCGCTCAAGGTCGAGGTGAAGCGCAAGGACACGAAGATGCGGATGGGCTGGGCGGCCGACGTGATGTAAGCCGGCGCCCCGCGGCCTAGTTCGTCGAGGGAGGCACGGGCAGGTTGCCCGTGATCTGCTCCTCGATCGTCATCGTGCGCCCGTCGTCGCACGCCACCGTCACCTTGCCGGTGGCGAGCAGGCTGCCGAGGTTCACGACGCCCTTGTACTGACCGTTGCCGACGGCGGTGCAGCCGCCCCAGCGCGCCTGCGTGAGCGTGAACTCGAACGTGCTGTCCTGGGCGATCGTGCCGACGATGGTGGCCTGGCTGCCGCACGGCACGACACGGTCGACACTTCCCGAGAACGAGGTCCCGTTCTGCAGCGGGATCGACGTGACGGCGATGCACTCGACGTTCGTCACTGTTCCGTCCGGCGCCGTCCACTTCTGCCGGGAGTAGCCGCCGTTCAGCTGGGTGTAGGACCCGTAGACGCCTTTGATGGCCGGGTAGGGCGATGAGGACGCCGTCGGCGAGCCGCCTCCGCCCCCGCACGAGGCGAGGCAGGTGAGCGCAGCGACGGCCACGGCGCGACGACGCGCGATGCCGGTCCTCACGATCCACCTCCTCATTGCACACTTCCGTTGCCGATTCGACGGAAGCCGCTGTAGCGCGCCCTGCCGTCGACGGAACCGACCTGGTCGAGGCGCAGCCCCGAGACGCGCCACTCGAGCACCTCGGCCATCTCGCGCGGCGCGAGAAGGCCGAGCGCGGCGTCGTCGACGTAGTCGGTCGTCGCCGTCAGGCTCCCCCTTGGAGCGTCGGGAGCGGCCTCGCCGAAGGCGAGGACCGTGCGCGTGCGCAGGACAGCGCCGTCGCGCTCGCGGATCCAGAAGCTCCCTCGGATCGGAAGGTCGCGCCCGGCGCCGTCCTGCGCGAGCGTCGGCCGCCCCACCTCCTCGAAAGTGAGCTCGACGACCTCCTCGCCCCGGATCTCGTCCGGGCCGCGCCGCTTGAACGCGAAGGAGTCGCGCAGGTCCGGCTGAAGATAGGCGAGGGGGACCGTGGGGACGCTCAGCGTGCGGACCGACGGCCCGAGGATCAGCTTCTCGCTCTCCACCGTGATCCCGGCCGCCTCGCGCAGCGCGGACGCCGGCGAGGAGCGGAAGAGTGGCTCGAGCCGCCCGCTCGCCCGCAGGACCCGCTCGTCGGCCTCGAGGACGTCGCGCAGCAGGGTGAACGGGACGGGGCCGGGGAGCATCGTGAAGACGACCTCGGAGCGCACGCGGGCGGCAGCCTCGCCGGGGCCCCGGCTCTGAGCTCTGGACCGTGACTGGGCGTCCGCGGCCAGGGCGTCGCGCGGGTTCTCGGCGAACCCGGCCTGCGCGCGTGTGGCCATCGACGACCCCAGCCTCGGCCGGAGCGGCTCCCGGACGTTCGACTTCTGCTCGTAGCGCTCCTCGGCCACGACGTCGCGGAACGACTGCTGGTAGCGCAGGACGTAGTCGCCGGCCTTCTGCAGGAGCGCGCCGAGGGCGCCCTTCGCCTCCGGCGCGTCGACCATGGGCAAGTCGGCCACGGCCTTCGCCGCCGGCGGCGGCTCGGGCCACGCATCCTGCGGGCGGGTCGGCGGCGCGGCAGCGGGCACACCCGCAGCCGACGTCTGCCCGGCCGAAACACCCGGCGCCGCCTCTTCCCCGCCCGACGCCGCGACCGCATCGCGGCCGAAGGTGATCGGCAGCGCCGCCGCGGAGCCCGTGGCCACCTCGAACCGGCGGTAGTTGCCGTAGCGGGCGGTGCCTTCCACGCGGCCGATGCCGCGCAGGTTGTAGAGCTCGGTCATGGAGTCAGGGACGAGGCTCCCGATCGTCACGTCGCGACGGTACTCCGTGGAGACGAGGCCCCTCTCCCAGGAGTCGACGGAGGCCTTCGTCTTCTCCGTCTCGAGGTCGTACTCGATCTCCGTGCGCAGCACCGCGCCGCGGGTCTCGTCGATCCAGAATCGGCCCGACGCCGGCACGTCCTTGGTCCACCGGTCGTGGACGAGCGACGGGCTCGCCTTCTCCTCGAAGGCGACCTCGACCGTCGGGAACCCCGCGATCGTCCGGGTGCCCTTCCGCCGGAACGCGAGGCGCTTCTGGTTGTCGGGTCGAAGGAACAGCAGGCCGAGCGTGGGCGTGTTCACGTTCCGATGGGCGCGGCCGAGGTTGAAGCGCGAGCTCTCGTTGAGGATCGCCTGGGCCTGCTCGAAGTCCGACCGCTTCTTCGAAAAGAGGAGCTTCTCGAGGCGGCTCTCGCGATCGCGGACCTTCTGCCCGTCGCACTCGTACACGTCGCGGAACGTGCCCCAGGGAAGCGGCCCCGTCAGGCGCGCGAAGACGAGGTCGGAGCGCAGCGTGCGCGCGATCATCCCCGCGTTCGTCCGCGGATCCGGTCCCCACTGACGGTAGGTCTCTTCCGCGACGAGGTTGCTGAAGGTCGACTCGTACTCGAGGACGTAGCGGCCCGCGCGCTCGAGGATCGTGGCGAGAGGCACCGCGACGCCCTTCTTGTCCTCGATGGATCCCGGCCCGGCGGCGGCCGCCATCGGCCCGACGCCGGCCGTGGCGGCCGCTACTCCCGCGCGCGGCTCGATCGTGAAGGCCGTCGCTTCGGTCGCCTCCGCCTCGCCCAGATGGCCGCGCACCCACACCTCGTATCGGCCGACGGCGAGGCCGGCCGTCGGCAGGCTCCCGATGTAGGTGATGCGGCCGCTCGCGTCAGGAGCGGGCAGGTCCGGCTTCGCGCGGGCCACCGCCTGTCCGTCGCGACGGAACTCGAGGTCGACCTCGGGCCGTGCGGCGCCGGGATCGGCGTAGAGGCTCAGGAGCAGCGAGATGGCGCCGGTTCCCTCCGGAAACGCGCGACCCAGGAGAGGCGTGGCCTTCAAGCTCCCGGCCCGCAGAGGATCGACGGAAGGAGGCACCTCCTCGGCCGCGTCGTCGGCGCGGACGATCGCGACGCTCCCGAGACGCAGCGGCGTCTCCGCCGCGGGGATCTCGAAGCCGACGCGACGCGCGCCGAGCCGCCCGCTCGCCGGGTCCTGGCCGGCGATCGCCAGCGAGTAGCGTCCCGGGGGCAGCCGCAGCGCGCGCTTCACGATCGTCGTTCCTCCGCGGGCCTTCGGCACCTCGGCCACCGGCCCTTCGACCACGGCTTCGTGCGTGAGGCGCGCAACGAGCTCTCCCTTCTCGTCCGTCACCTGGCCGAGAAGGCTCACGCGGCCGGCGTAGGTCGCCTCGCCCGGCGCGAGGGTCACGCCCGCGAGAGGCACCTCGACCCACACGAGCGCCTCCGTCTCCGGCCCCGCGCCGACGAACCGCAGCACCGCGGCGCGCAGGTCGAGGTCGCGCGGCATAGGCGATGCGACGAGCGCCTCGGCGAGCGGCAGCTCGCGCGGGAGGACGACCGGCGAGCCGGGCGGCAGCGCCAGGTAGCCGCGGCGCGCGCGGACCACGACGCCCGGCCGCGTGACCTTCACCTCGATCGAGCGCCACTTGCCGTCGGCCTTCCCCGGCGGCGGCGCGTAGCCGAGGTCGTAGTACGCACGCAGGTCGGCGACGACGCGCTCGATGCCGGGCCGCAGGTCGTTCGTCTCCGCCACGAGGAACCCGCCGGTGCTCTCGGCCAGGTCGCCCAGAACGGCCTGGCGGTTCATGCGCAGCGCGTCCTGGGCGAGCTCGGAAGCGTCGACGCCGCCGCTCGGGGCTCCGCCCGGCTGGTCCTGCCGGACCGTGCCGCTGGAGGGGGACGACGGCTGCTGCGCGTCGAAAGCGCCGGCCTGAGCGACGCCCAGCGCGAGCTTCGTCTCGACGGTCGGCGCGCGGACGCGGAGGCCACGCGCGTCAAACGCGTACACCGACACGTTCGCGCGGTTCGCGGCGCTGACGGCGGCGCGAAAGGTCTCCTCGATGGACGACGGGACCGCGAGGCCTTCAGAGAAGTAGAGGAGCGACTTGCGGCCCTGGACGAGAGCCAGGCCGCGCGCGATCGCGATGAGAGGCTGGAGCGAGGCCTGCCCCTCGCCCTCCCTCGCAGCGGCGTCGGCGAAGCGCAGCATCCGCGCCTCCGCTTCGAGGAACCTCTTCTCCATGCCGGTCGCCTGCTGCGCCCGCCTCGTGATGGCGAGGGCCTCCTCGGTGGCGTTGTCGTACTCCGGGTGGAGGGCCGCCGGAGACTGCGCCCGGTCGACGCCCTTCGTGGCCTTCTCGATGGCCGACGCGAGGAGCGAGCGGTCCGGGGTGAAGGGCTGCAGGACTTCGAACTGCTGGCCGATCTTGAAGACCGCGAACACCGAGCCCTTCGGGAACGTGCGGTGCGTCAGCTCGAGGGCGGCCGCGCGGGCATTGCGCGCGGCCTCGGTGCCGAGCTGGTCGAACACGAGCGCCACCACCGTCGCGAGGCTCTCGCTCGCGGCGGGAGCGGGCGCTGGAGCCGAGGCCGCGCGAGCGGGTGCGGGTGCGCTGGCCCCGGTCGCAGCCGCCGGTTCTTCGGCCCGCACGAGCCGGAACGACTGGACCGCGCACGGCTTGCCGTCCTCCAGCACGATCACTTCGTCGGGATGCAGATCCTCCACGAGCCGTCCGGCCTTGTCGCGGACGACGAGGTCCATGCGGACGACCTCGGCCTGGGCGGGAAAGACGGGCGGCTCTGGAGACTGGGGAGACTGAGCCTGGCTCGGCTGAGCCATGAGGCCCGACACCAGGATCGCCAGGAGTGCGGACCGTCGCGTCGCCATGAGGAGCCTCCCGGAAGGCCGTGCGGGTCCGGCAGCCGCCGGGTCACCAGATGCACGACTCATTCCAGTTTCACTCCGCACGTTCAGTGGCCGCAATGGGCCCGATTCACGGCGGCCAAGGACTTTGCCGAGGGAGAGATCGGCGATCGGTGCCCACGCAGGAGAGCGGCGCGTCTCCGAATACGGACACAGCGGCGGCCACCCGTCTCAGCTATCGTTCTCGACGGGGAGCCCATCATGCGCAGCTCGGCGGCCGTGACCCTCTCGTTCGCTCTGGCCGGCTCGGTGCCGTTCGCGGCGGCCGCGCCTCAGGCGCTCGCCGCTGCCCCGACCCCGGCGGCATCCACGGCAGCACCGCAGGACTCTCCGGAGTTCCGGACCGGTACCGCCGTCGTGCTGCTCGACGTAGTGGCCCGCGACAGGAAGGGCCGCCCCGTCCGCGACCTGAAGCCGGAGGAGGTGCAGGTCTACGAGAACGACAGGCGGTGCGAGGTGCGCTCGTTCCGCCTCGTTGAGACCGAGCGGACCCTCGAGCCAAGCTCGATGTCCGCGGCGGCGAGCGCGGCCGCACCAGCCCGCGCAGCGACGACTGGCGTGCCGTCGGCGGCGAGCGCGCCGCCGCTCAACCTCGTCACGCTCGTGTTCGACCGCATGAGCCTCGAGGACGCGCGGAGCGCCGAGAAGGCCGCGCGCAGCCTCGTCGACCGCGCGGCGGGCTCGCGCGTGCAGATCGCGGTCTTCGGCATCACGACAGGCCTCGTCCTGCTGCAGGACTTCACGACCGACGCCCGGGCGCTCGAGCAGGCCATCGCGGCCGGCACCGCGGGCCGCGACCTGAAAGACCGACCGCTGACCTCGGCCGCGCAGCAGGCCGCGCGCAACGAGGCGCTCGAGAGCGGCCTGCCCGTGGGCGGGGCGCAGCCCGAGACCGGCGACACGAGCCTGCCCTCGACCGAGAGGATCGTCGGCCCCCAGTCGAGGACGCCGGGAGTGCCGGTCGATCGTCGCGGACCGGACTACCTGCCGTGGATCACGCGCGCCCTCCGCATCGCCGACGGGCTGCAGCGGCAGGCCGAGGGCGAGTGGTCCGTCTATCCCCTGCTCGCCCTGGTGAAGGCGCAGGGCCTCCTGCCCGGCCGCAAGGCGCTCGTCTTCTTCTCGCCGGGCCTGCGCGTGCCGCCGAACCTGCAGGACGTCTTCAAGACGGCGATCAGCGAGGCGAACCGCTCGAACGTGAGCGTCTACACCGTCGACGTGCGCGGGCTCCAGGGCCGCAGCGACATCGGCGCGTCGGGGAACGCCGCCCGCGAGGCGGCGACGACGTCGATGATGCAGCAGATGAAGTCGGCGAGCGACCCGACGACCGTGCAGGAGATGCAGATGTTCGACACCGCCCTCGACAGCCTGACACTGAACGCGCAGCAGACGCTGTCGGACCTCGCGGAGGGCACGGGCGGCTTCCTCGCCGCGAACGCGAACGACTTCGGGAACGCGGCCGACCGGATCGCCGCCGACATCCGCGGCTACTACGAGATCCGCTACACGCCGGCGGTCGTCAGCTTCGACGGCGGCTTCCGCCGGATCGAGCTGAAGGTCACGCGCAAGGACGTGGTCGTTCAGTCCCGCGCCGGCTACTTCGCCCTGCCGCCGAGCGACCAGATCGTGCTGCCGTACGAGGCGCCCCTCTTCCTCGCCCTCTCGGCGGCGGCGCCGGCCCACGATTTCGCGCACCAGGCCGCGGCGCTGCACTTCGCGGCCGGGCCGGAGGGCACGGAGACGGCCGTCGTCGTCGAGGTGCCGCTGGCGCCGCTCGACTTCGAGACTGATCGGAAGAAGAAGACGTTCGCGCTGCGGCTCTCGACGCTCGCGGTCGTTCGGGCCGCCGACGGCCGCGTCGTCGAGCGCTTCAGCGACGAGTACCCGCTGGCCGGCGTCCTCGACCACCTCGAGTCCGTGAAGCAGTCGAACGCGGTCCTGCGCCGCTCCGTGCCGCTGCCGCCCGGGCGCTACACTCTCGAGACGGTGTCGCAGGTGCGGGGCACGGGCAGGACGAGCGTCTCGAAGACGCCGTTCGAGGTGCCCGCGCCGGGCGACGGACCGCAGCTCAGCAGCCTCTGCCTCCTCCGCCGCGCCGACCCGCTCCCGGCCGACGCGCCCGCCGCGGCCGATCCGTTCCGCTACGAGGCCTCGCGGCTCGTCCCGCACCTCGCCGGCCCCGTGAGCCAGGCCGCGACGCCCAACCTCTCGTTCTTCGCGCGGATCTACCCGGCCGGGACGGAGCCCGCGCGCCTCACGCTCGATTTCGTGCGGGACGGCAAGATCGTGGGCCGCGCGCAGCCGCCGCTGCCCGCGCGCGACGCGGCCGGACGGCTCGCGTACGTGGGCGGCGTGCCCTCGTCCGGCTTCCCGCCGGGCGCCTACGAGGTGCGCCTCACGCTGGCGCAGGGCGCGCGCAGCGTCACGTCGTCGACGCGCTTCGAGCTCGTCCCCTAGCGCGCCGCCTCACCGCGTCGCGTCGGACGCGTCGGCGCCCCACAGCGTCGTGCCGGGGTGCTGGCTCTTCCACGCGTACCACAGCGCCGTCGTCACGACGCGCGGCTCCAGGCGCTGCCCGGCGAGCGGGCCGGCGAGCGCGCGGCCGCTGATGGAGTCCCACTCCGTGCCGGTCTCCGCGTCGCGCAGCCGATCACGCCCGCCGCTCGTGAAGCTCAGCACGCGCCCGGCGACCCGCCGGCCGAAGACGCGCACCGTCACGTCGTCCGCGGCGAGGAGCACGACGACAGGCTCGCCGCTCACGACGTCGTCGAGGACCCGCGGGCCGGCCAGCGCGCGCAGGAGCCACGCACGCGTCCCGGACGACAGCTCGACGCCGGCGACGAGGTCCTCGTTGCGCAGCGGGCCCTCACCGGCGAGCGTGATCCGCGCGATCGTGTCGGCGTCGAACGGGTGGTGGTTCGGCAGCGCGGGGTCGAAGTAGACAGTCGTGTCGGGGTGAAGGCGCCGCCACTGGCCCCACGTCGTGAGCATCGACTCGCGCTTCCGGAGCGCGCGTCGGCTCATCGGCCCCGTCTCGGCCACGCCCGACACCTGGCTCCACTTCGACCGCGTCTGCCGGTCGTAGAGCTTGAAGACCCCGAGCTCCAGGCCGAGGGTCCCGAGCTCGAGCGTCTTCCCGCCGACGGTGCGCTCGTAGACCGCCGCGCTGTGAGCGACGGGGCACCACGTCGCGGCCACCGGCGCGCCGCCGACCGTGTCGTTGATCGTCTCGCTCTCCGGCCCCCACATGAGGTTCACGGGATAGGCGCGCGCCGCACCCGCGATCTCGACGCCGATCACGAGCTCCGCGTCGCCGATCCTCGCCTCCGCCGCCGGGACGACGCGCGGCCGCGCGAGGATCGGGTAGCCGCCGGCCTTCAGCTCGGTGTAGTGCGACTGGTCCTTGTTGGTGCGCTGCGCCGTCGCGGGAACGGCCGCGAGAAGGAGGGCCAGCGCGAGGGCGGGGCGCGGCATCGGGAGCTAGAGCGTGTGCCGCTCGCCGAGCGTACCGCCGCAGAAGCGCGTCAGCGTCTCGATGGTGCCGTCGAGCACGGCCTCGAGCCGCGCGGCCGAGTACCCGGCCGGCGCGTAGGCCACGACGAGCGCGCGGCGGGCCTCGAGCGTGATCGACGTGCGCAGCGAGTCGGACGAAGGGTTGCCGAACGGGCCCTCGGCGTCGGCGAGGAGCGGCCGGCCGTCGAGGTTCACGAAGCCCTTGCGGATGCCCTCGTAGCCGTCGCCGGGGCCGCCGCGCCGGAGCACGATCGGCGGCTTCACGCGGTCGAGGTCGTAGAGGCCGAACGGGAGCTGCTCGCGCAGCGACACGAGGTTGAGCGCGTCGACCAGCGTGTTGATCCGGTAGAGGGCCTCGCCCTTCAGCGCGCGGCGCAGCAGCGCCTCGTTCGACGGCCGCGTCTTCGTCGGGTCGAGGCCGATCGCCTTGTAGAGGGTGCGCGCGTCGGCCGCGCCCGGGACCTCCGAGCTGTGGCCGCCGCCGTAGCGCTGGCGGAACGACGCGCAGACGCGGTCGACTTCGGCGTCGAGGTCAGGGTCGCGCTCTCGGACCGTGACGCCCTCGAGGGTCACGAGCCCGACCTTCGCGCGCCCGGCGACGTCCGGCCCGAGGCTGAACTCGATCATGGTCGCGTCCTTTCGCGCTCAGCGCGCCTTCGAGGGCGCCGCCGCCCCCTCGCGCAGCGTCGTGTAGCGGTCGATCGCCGGTGGCGGAAACCGCTCGACGAGCCCGCTCGGCCATCGCACCTCCAGCGAGTCGACGCGAGTCGCCTGGCCGAGGCCGAACAGCAGCCGAGGGTCCGACGCCGTCAGATAGCTCGCCCCGCCGACCTTCGCGCGGACCCTCTCGCGGCCGCCGGCGGCGAGGGCCACCCGCGCCCCGATCGCGTCCTTCCCGCTGCGCGTGCCGACGAGCTGCAGCCCGACCCAGTGATTCGTGCGCGGGGTGTCGTTCCGGAAGAGCTTCGGGGGCTCCCCCATGCCGAGCATCAGGAGGTCGGGATCGCCGTCGTTGTCGAGGTCGCCCGTCGCGACGCCGCGGCCGGCGTGCGGCTTGCGCAGCGCCTCCGACTCGGGCGCCACGTTCGTGAACCGGCCGCCCTCGTTGCGGAAGAGGAACGGCGCGTCCGCGAACTTCACCCCCGGCCACACCTGCGCGACCGGCGCGAACGGATGCCCGGAAGCCAGGAATAGGTCGACGAAGCCGTCGCTGTCGGCGTCGAGGAAGCGGCCGCCGAAGACGCTCGTGTTGAAGGTCGGCATCGAGAGGCCGAGCGCGCTGCCGCGGTCGGAGAAGCGCATCCCGGCCGAGTTCACGTGGAGAAACGTGCCGTAGTGGTTGAAGTTCGTGACGATGAGGTCGAGCCGGCCGTCGCCGTCGACGTCCTCGGCGTCGCTGCCCATCGCCCCGGTCACTCGCCCCGACGGGTCGAACGCCACCTCCGCGTCGAGCGCGACGTCCCGGAAACGGCCGTCGCCGAGGTTGCGGAACAGGAAGTTCGGCGCGGAGTCGTTCGTCTGGAAGACGTCGATCCAGCCGTCGTCGTCGAGGTCGGCGGCCACGACCGCCATCCCCTTCCCGATGGAGGCGGCGATGCCGGACGACACGCTCGCGTCCTCGAACGTCCCGTCGCCGCGGTTCCGGAACAGGTTGCTCGGCTGGCCCGCGAACTTCGAGATCGAGCAGAAGGGGTACTCGTCGTACATGTGGCACGGGAAGCGCTCGGGCTTGTCGGCGTCGAACTCGAGGTAGTTGGAGACGAAGAGGTCGGGCCGGCCGTCGCGGTCGTAGTCGAGGAACGTCGCGCTGCAGCCCCAGAGCTTCCCGACGACGCCGGCCGAGGCGGCGACCTCGCGGAAGCGGCCACCGCCCTCGTTGTGGTACAGGACGTTCGTGTCGTAGCCGCTCACGAAGAGATCCGGCCGCCCGTCGCCGTCGTAGTCGGCGACGGCGAGGCCCATCCCCCGGCGCTGGCCGCCGATCCCGGACTTCGCCGTGACGTCGGTGAACGTGCCGTCGCGGTTGTTGCGGTAGAGGGCGTCGGTGACGACCTTGCCGGTGCCGGGCTGGGGCTCGAGGGAGTACGACACGAGGTACACGTCGACCCAGCCGTCGCCGTCGGCGTCGACGAAGCCGCCGCCGCCGCCCATCGTCTCGATCAGGTTCCAGCCCCGCGTCGCGATCTTCCGGATGCCCCAGTTGAGGCGGGCGGCCTCGGTGACGTCGGTGAAGCGGATCGGCGCCGCGGGTGTCGGGTCGGCCGCGGGCCTCACCGACGCGGCGAGGCCGACCAGGGTCGCGGCCAGGGCCAGGCGACCGGCGAGCTTCAGGGCCGGACCTCGGCGGGCGCCGCCGTGCTGCCCCCCGCCGCCGCTCGCGCCTGCTCGAGGCGCGCGAACTCGGCGCGCTCCCGCGCGGCGTCCTCCTCCCGCCCCGCCTTGGCGTAGGCCCGGGCGAGGGCGAAGTGCACCTCGGCGGCCTCGGGAGCGAGGAGGAGCGCCCGCTGCAGCTCGCCGATGCCGCGCTCGAGGTCCCCCTTCTCCACGAGCGCGCGCCCGAGGGCGACGTGGGACGCGAAAAGGGATGGCGCCATCCGGACCGCTCGCTCGGCCGCCCCCTGCGCCTCGTCGAAGCGCTGCAGCTTGAGGAGCTCGAACGCGATGTCGAGGCAGGCGTGGACGTTCGTCGGGTTCACCTCGAGCTCGCCGCGGAGCGCGGCCACGGCGCGCTCGCTGTCGGTCCGCAGGTAGAAGACCCCCTGCGCGTAGCGGATCCAGGGCTCCTTCGGATACGCGGCCACGAGCTCGTCGTAGGCCTTCTCCGCGTCGGTCGAGCGGTCGGCGAAGTGGAGCGCGGCGGCGCGACCGGCTCGGCGCACGAGGTCCCTCCTTTCCGCCGGGACCTCCTCGGGCAGCATCGCCATGCGCAGGATCGCGAGGCCGGTCGTGTCGAGCACCCGCGGGTCGTCGGCGGCGGCGCGCGAGAGGATCGTGAGCGGCTGCAGCGCGAGCTCGAACTCGTAGGTCTTCACGAGCGCCATCGCGAGGCGCAGGCGCCCGAGGGTGTCGAGTTCCTTGTTCCCCCCGAGACCGATCCCGACGCCCCGGTGCAGGAGCGACGCGGCGCGCTTGTAGTCGCCCGTCTCGAAGGCGCAGAAGCCCCGCAGCACCCAGCCGGCGCCCACCTGCGGCTTCACGGCCAGGAAGCGCTCGTAGGCCGCGTCGGCCTCCGCGCGGCGGCCGGACTGGTAGAGGATCGTCGCGACGTACCACAGGCCCTCGTCCCAGTCGGGCTTCTGCACGAGGGCGGCCCTGTAGGCCTCGAGGGCCTCCGCGTCGCGGGAGGCGGCGAAGGCCGCCTTGGCCCGCGCGGCGAGGGCGTCGAACGACTCGGCCGGGGCGGCCTGCGCGGGCGAGACGACGGCGGTCGCGAGGGCGAGCGCGAGAAGGAGGGACATCGCGTGAACGTCGATTATAGCGTCGGGCCTCGGCGCGCTTCCCGCCGGCCTCAAGGCGCCTTGGCCGTACCCGCGCCGGGCGGCGGCGGCTCGAGCGCCTGGAACGCGGCGCGGGCCCGGGCCGCGTCGGCCGGCCGCCCGGCCTGCTGGTAGGCCCGCGCGAGGGCGAGCTGGATGGCCGCGACGCGCGGCTCGCGCGCGGCCGCCGCCTCCAGCTCGCCGATGCCCTCGGCGAGCGCGCCGGTCGCGACGAGCGCGCGCCCGAGGACGAAGCGGGTCACGAACAGTCCGGGCGCGAGCCGGGCCGCCGCACGGGCCGGCTCGAGCGCGTCCTGCTGGCGGCCCTGCGCGAGGAGGCCGAACGCCAGCTCGACTCGCGCGAGGACGTCCTCCGGGAAGAGCGCGATCTCCTGCCGGTACAGCTCGAGCGCCTCGACGGAGCCCTGCTGGGCGAGGGCGAGGCCGCAGCCGTAGCGCAGGTAGCGCTCCTTCGGACGGGCCGCGATCAGCGCCCGGAAGCGCTTCACCGCCTCCTCCGGGTGCCGGGCGAGGTGGGCGCAGTAGGCGTCCCCGGCCGCGGCCACGAGATCGCGCTCGGCCGGCGGCACGGCCGCGGGCAGGAGCGCGCGCCGCAGGAGGACCAGGCCGCAGGCCGCCTCGAGCTCGGGAGTCACGGACTGGAACTTCAGGATCGTGCGGAGCGGCGCGATCGCCGCCTCGAACTGGCTCTCCCGAACGAGGGCGAGGGCCTGGTGGTAGAGCGCGGCGCGGCCGAGCTCCTCGCTCGGCGGCAGGCCGAGCGCGAGCCCCCGCTCGAGGTGCTCGCGGGCGGGGGCGAGGGCGCCCGTCCCGAACTCGCACAGGCCGCGCAGGGCCCACGCGCCGGCCGCCTTCGGGCGCAGCGCGACGAGGCGCGAGAGCGCGTCGCGACAGGCCTCGAACTCGTTCTTCTCGTACGCGATCGTCCCGAGCGCCCACAGTCCGTCGGCCCAGCTCGGACGCGACGCGAGGGCCTGGCGGTAGAGGCCGGCCGCCTCCTCGAGGCGCCCGGCCGTGCGCGCGGCGTCGGCGCGGCGGGCGACGTCGTCGAAGGAGCCCGCGCCCTGCGCGAGCGCCGTCGCCGCCGCCCTCGGCGCGGCGACCAGGAGAACGACGGCAAGGACCCGACGCAGTGTCACCGCCGGCCGATTATAGGACCCGCCACGGGTTTATGATCGGGGCTCGTCGCCGCACTGGAGGGAACTCATGAATCGCAGCATCGCCGCCGCGGCCGCCCTGGGAGTCCTCGCGCTCCTCGCCGCCGCTCCCACCCCCGCCCTCGCTCAGGGCACCTGCACCGCCGTCGGACGGGTCGTCGACGCCCAGGGCGAGCCCATCCCCGACGTGAAGGTCCTGCTCGACTACCAGGGACACATCGTCCAGAAGTACCACACGAAGACCGACAAGAAGGGCGTCTTCACCCACGTGCGCGTCTACGCGGGCCGCTACCGGGTCACCCTCAGCAAGGAGGGCCTCGGGGACTTCACCTTCGAGACCGGCTTCCAGGACCTCGACTCCCTGCAGAAGCCGCCCGACTTCAAGTTCGCGGTCAAGGCGGCCGCCCCGCCACCGCCGCCGGAGTCGGGTCTCGCCGCGCGCGACGCCGCCC
>WBZP01001799.1_pt2 | contig 13966 bp, 13 predicted proteins | sample 5204301 | NCBI WGS metagenome assembly WBZP01 (sample SAMN12412401, study PRJNA552823) | activated sludge metagenome | isolation source: activated sludge from nitrification reactor of wastewater treatment plant... | place: USA: Pennsylvania | collected 2017 | reverse complement strand
ACAGGATCACAACGGGTTCAGTCATCAAGATCCCGGTTTCATCGATCACGTGGTCAACAAGAAGGCCGAGGTGATTCGTGTGTATCTTCCGCCCGATGCCAATACGCTGCTGTCGGTCACTGACCATTGTCTGCGCAGTCGCAACCACGTGAACGTCATCGTGGCGGGCAAGCAGTCGGCACCGCAATGGCTCGATATGGATGCTGCCGTGAAGCATTGCACCGCCGGCATCGGTATTTGGGAATGGGCCAGCAATGATCGCAACGGGGAACCAGACGTGGTGATGGCCTGTTGTGGCGATGTGCCGACGATGGAAACCTTGGCGGCCGTCTCCTTGTTGCGGGGGTACCTACCGGATGTGAAAGTGCGAGTCGTCAACGTGGTGGATCTCATGAAACTGCAACCATCCGCTGAACATCCGAACGGATTGTCCGACAAGGATTTCGATGCGCTCTTCACGACGGACAAGCCGATCATCTTCGCCTTTCACGGCTATCCCTGGCTGATTCACCGATTGACCTATCGTCGAGTCAATCACAAGAACCTGCATGTGCGCGGATACAAGGAAGAAGGGACGACGACGACACCTTTCGACATGGCGGTGATGAACGATCTTGATCGGTTTCACCTCGTCGCTGATGTCATCGACCGCATCGGCCTGCGTGGCTCGCAGGCCGACTACACCAGGCAGGCCCTCCGCGACAAGCGTATCGAACATAAGCACTACATCGCCGAACATGGCGAAGACATGCCGGAGATCAGGCAGTGGAAATGGTCGGGAGCAGTGAGGCGAAAGACACGAGCATAGTCGGGTGATGGGTCAGTCGACTTTTTCTGCCCATGTGCCATCGTTATCCATGCGAGTGCCCATAGCGCGAAAAGTGAAGTGCTCCTTTAGCAAACTCACCTCTGCGGGATCTCCACCCTACAGATTCTTCTTGGGCCACTGTTCTACCATGACCTCGGCAAGCGTCTGATCAAGTCGCCCAAACCTGTGCCCGGCGACATTGCAGTCCTACCAGGAGCCCAAGCTGTATCCTGGCAGAATTTTGTTCAAGCACTGTGAATAGTTTCACGAGTCCCCGCCGTTATTCCCTATGGGAGCAGCTCCCTCCACTCGCATCAAAAACATGTGAAATTGCCGTATAAATATGCTATCGGATAGGCCTCAGAAGCCGTTGAACGGTCATACGGAATCACGTCATGATGGGAGGATAGAGGGATATGGGCCGGTTGGTTTCGTGTTCGTCACGAGTTATTGGGTTGGGGTGGGTGGTGCTCTTGCTGGTTGGTCACGTCTATGCGGATGAGCCTGAGCCAAAAAATCCGGAGGAGGCTAAGGTACCAACGGTCATCGATTGTCGGTATGATCATCATGACGAGGGAGAGACGAGCGAGGCTTTTCCCTCAGACGATGTTTTTCGCCCCCTAATGGCGGATCCCAAGCAGCCACAGTTCTTCGCCATCTGGCAGCAGTCGCGGGCGAGGGCGGACAATTCCTCCTTCAGTCTGGGATCAGTGGCCATCGGGGAGAATTTTGGTTTTTACACGAATCGGAAAGGTTGCAACGGATGGCAAGTGGGACTGCTCACTGGTGTCTTTGCGCAGTTCAACCTGGACGAGAAGAATGCGTCATTGATCAACACGGATTTTAACGTGGGGGTCCCGCTCTCGTGGCGCTCAGGGAATTGGTCAGCGCGGCTTCGCTATTATCACCAGAGCAGTCATCTCGGCGACGAGTATCTGGGCAGTCATCCGGAAATCAAAGCGTCGAGTTTCATCTTGGAGGAGGCGGAAGGTATCCTGTCCTATGACTACCGATGGCTTCGCCTGTATGGAGGAGCGGCGGTGCTCGTCCACCGTGAGCCATCGACGATCGATCGCACCCGAGTCCAATGGGGATTCGAGGCACGAGCGCCATCGATGAGGACCAGGATCTTGGAGCCGTTCCTCAATCGCTTGGTCGTGACGCCCGTGTTATCGGGAGATTTCAAATCACATGAGGAACTGAGTTGGATCATCAACACCAACGTGCTCGGCGGCTTCGAATGGTCTCGTACGGGGTCTCGCCGGCGCTTTCGAATCATGGCGACCTATTTCCACGGTCATAATCCATATGGGCAATTTTACAATCAAAAGATCGAGTCGATCGGTGTTGGGGCGTATTTCACATTTTAGCCCCGCGCGGCTCAGAGCCTGTATCCTTTAGGAGCGGTGCGATGAACAATAAAGTTTCTTTCTCTATCTGGTATATGTTGTTGGCCATCATGGCCGTGGTGCTTGTGCATGATCTCATTCATACCTTCAACAAGGTCGAAGAACTCCCCTACAGCGAATTTAAGAAGCTGGTGGCCGACGGCAAGGTCGCAGAGGTCTCGGTGGCCACCCATGTGGTGACGGGAAAACTGAAACCCGAGGGTGAGTCTAAAGAACAGAAATCCTTTGCGACCGTGCGAGTCGAAGATCCGGACTTGGTCCGCGAGCTGAACCAGCACGGAGTCACCTTTGCCGGTGTGATTGAATCCACATTTTGGCGGGATCTCCTGTCGTGGATCATTCCGGTCGCGCTGTTTGTCGGGATTTGGTTCTTCATCCTCAAGCGGTTTGGACAGGCTCAAGGCGGCTTCATGCAGGTTGGGCAATCGAAAGCGAAGATCTACGTGGAAAAAGACATCAAAGTGACGTTTGAGGATGTCGCCGGTGTGGATGAGGCGAAAGAAGAATTGCGCGAAGTGATCGAGTTTCTCAAGACACCGGAGAAGTTCACCAAGCTCGGTGGCAAGATCCCCAAAGGGATTCTGCTCGTTGGACCTCCGGGCACCGGCAAGACGTTGCTGGCACGGGCCGTCGCCGGTGAGGCTGGAGTGACCTTCTTCAGCATCAGCGGCTCAGAGTTCGTCGAGATGTTTGTGGGGGTCGGTGCGGCACGGGTTCGTGATCTCTTTGATCAGGCAAAGCTCAAAGCTCCCTGCATTATTTTCATCGATGAGTTGGATGCCCTCGGAAAAGCGCGTGGCGCGGGGCCTATGGGGCATGAGGAGCGGGAGCAAACCCTCAATCAGTTACTGGTCGAGATGGATGGCTTCGATCCTCGTATCGGGGTCATCCTCATGGCCGCGACCAATCGTCCGGAAATTCTTGATCCTGCTTTGCTTCGAGCCGGTCGGTTCGATCGTCATGTGGTAGTCGACCGTCCTGACAAAAAGGGCCGTCTTGACGTGCTCCGGGTTCATGCCAAGAAAGTGGCACTGGGCCCGGACGCCGATCTCGAAAGTATTGCCGCAATGACCCCGGGGTTCTCTGGAGCTGATTTGGCCAACATCATCAACGAGGCGGCGTTATTGGCTGTGCGTCGTGGCAAGGATGAAGTCGGTCTTTCCGAATTGCAGGAGGCGGTTGAGCGAGTCATTGCCGGCTTAGAGAAGAAGAATCGGGTCCTGAATAAGATGGAAAAGGAGCGGGTGGCCTACCACGAGACGGGCCATGCCCTCATTGCCATTTCATTGCCGGGGATGGATCAAGTGCAGAAAATCTCTATTATTCCTCGAGGTGTCGCGGCGCTCGGGTATACGTTGCAGCTGCCGACAGAAGACCGGTTTCTGATGACGAAATCGGAATTGGAGAATAAAGTGGCGGTGCTGCTCGGTGGGAGAATTGCGGAAGAAACGATCTTCGGCGAGGCGTCCACGGGGGCTCAGAATGACCTTGTGAAAGCTACGGATATTGCCAAAAGCATGGTGAAGGCCTACGGCATGAGCGAGAAACTCGGCACGATCACACTAGAGCGAGAACGGCAACCACAATTCCTCCAGATTCCTGTCGGGTCTGAAAAAGGTGATTATTCCGAAGAGACCGCCCGTGAAATTGATTGCGAAGTCCGTCGGATTATCGATGAGCAGTATGGACGTGTGCGGCGATTGCTGGAAGACAAGAAGGCCGTGCTAAAACAAGGGGCCACGCTTTTGTTGGAGCGTGAGGTGATAACAGGGGCGGAGCTGAAAGCCATCATGGATAGTGATCTGAATCGAGCGCATTGATCAAGGTTTTCGAGTTTCAGGTTTAAGGCTTCTGGGCAACGTGAAACCCGCACTCGAACGATACGCTGAACAGAGAGTGAACCCCATGGAACAGGCAACCATCTCCGTTGATGGGTATAGGATTCATTGCCGTGGGGCATGGACTCTTCCGAACCTGGTTCAGCTGGAGCGGCAGATCCAAACCCTCCGATGGCCCGACGTATCCGATGTCGAGTTTGATACCGTGGATGTCACGGCCATGGATACGGGCGGCGCGCTGTTACTCCAACGGTGCCTCAGGAGCATTCCTCATAACGGTCCGGGAAGTGCCCCCCGAGGGTTGCAACCAGAGTTCGCGGACCTGCTTCAGAAAGTCCAAATGCCGTGGCCTCGACCTGAGCAAGGGGCGGTGGCCCATGGTACAAGCTGGCCAGAGAATCTCACGCGGGTGGTGCAGTCTCGACAAGCAGCAGCCTCCCGTGCACTGGCATTTATTGGAGAAAGCACCATTGCCTTCGGCCGAGCGTTGGTCCACCCTCGTTTGATTCGGTGGCGGGCCCTCTTGCGGTTCGTCGAACTGGACGGTGTGCGAGCGTTGCCGATCACCGGGCTCCTCACGTTTTTGGTAGGCATCGTCATTGCCTATCAAGGTGCGGAGCAGCTCAGAAAGTTCGGCACGAACATTTTTATCGTGGATCTGGTCGGCATCTCGCTGCTACGAGAAATTGCACCGTTGATCGTGGCCATCTTGATTGCCGGTCGATCGGGCTCGGCCTATGCTGCTGAGATCGGCACCATGAAAGTTACGGAAGAATTAGACGCGGTGCGGACATTGGGGATCTCCCCTATGAATCTTCTTGTCTTGCCAAGAGCACTGGCCTTAGTGATCGCCCTTCCGCTCTTGACGGTGTATGCAGATGTCGTGGGTGTGTTCGGTGGGATGCTCATTGCCTTGGGGGAGCTCAATGTGAGTTTCGTCGAGTTTGTCGCTCGGTTTGAGGAAGCCGTTCCGGTGCGACACTTCTTGATCGGGCTGGGGAAGGCCCCGTTTTTTGCGGCACTCATCGCCTTGGTGGGCTGCTATCAAGGATTTCAGATCAGAGGCGGAGTCGATGATGTCGGTCGTCACACGACGATCAGTGTCGTACAGGGGATTTTTCTCGTCATTGTGTTTGATGCGATCTGTAGTATCCTGCTGAATTGGTGGGATCTCTAGCTCGATGTCTCTGAATGTTGAGGATGACATCGCGGCTCGGTAACAATCGGTTTGTGCATGTAACAGTGACCTCTTTCAGGATGGGATAGGGAAGCGCTCATGAAGCCGTCTGCCACGGATATTGAGACACCGGTGATTGAAGTCAGTCATGTCGTGACAAAGTTCGGACAGGCTGTTGTCCATGAGGATATCAGTCTCTCCATCAGGCGAGGAGAAATCTTTGCGATTGCCGGAGGCAATGGCTGCGGGAAGACGACATTACTGCGCGAAATTATCGGCCTGGTCACACCTTCATCCGGAACGATACGGTTGTTCGGACTCGATAGCCGAAAACTGGAGATGGGCGATGGCCACCCCGTTCATCGTCGATTCGGAGTGATGTTCCAGCAGGGCGGCCTGTTCAGTTCCCTCACGCTGGCTGAAAATGTCGCGGTGCCGTTGCGAGAGCATACGACACTGAGTGCCGGCCTGATCCACGATATCGTCGCTGCTAAGATCGCGATGGTGGAGTTACCGCCGGACAGCGCCGCGAAATACCCCAATGAACTCAGCGGAGGGATGCGAAGGCGAGCGGCCCTCGCACGCGCGATCGTTATGGATCCGGAGTTGTTATTTCTTGATGAGCCGACAGCCGGGCTTGACCCGATCGTGGCGACAGCATTTGATGAGCTCGTGCTCTCACTCAAGCGTCTCCTGGGGCTGACTGTGGTCATGGTGACACATGATCTCGACTCCTTGTGGGGGATCGCGACTCGTGTGGCGATACTCGGCCGCGGAGCGGTGCTGGGGATTGGCACCATGCAAGAATTGGCTCAGTCCGATGACCCGATCGTCCGAGATTATTTCCATGGTCCTCGTGGGCGCTCCGCCCGTGAACAGGCAGCGCAGAATGGCGGCAGCCGTAATGTGTGATGCATTGTTCTAGGACGTTTTTCATTGTGAGTGCTACGTAGGCAGTGTACTGTCAACTCAACACAGCGCACTCGGGCGCTCGTGAATGACGAGCGACGGAACACAGAACAGATGGAACCAAAGGTCAACTACATTGTCGTCGGTTCGTTCGTGGCGTTGTTCAGCGCGGCGATTCTCTCCGGTATTCTCTGGTTAGGGAAGAGTGATTACCGTGGTTCGTACGATCGATACGAGGCCTACATGACGGAATCAGTGGCAGGGCTCAGTGTCGACTCCAGCGTGAAGTATCGTGGGGTCGATGTGGGTCGGGTGAAGGCCATTGCTCTGCGTGCTGACAATCCCGAGGAAGTCGTGCTGACGTTGGATATCGTGCGAGGCACGCCGGTGAAGACCGATACCATTGCCGTGCTTGAAACTCAGGGGCTGACCGGCCTTGCCACGATCAATTTGACCGGAGGGAGCCGTGAGGCTCCCGTGTTACAGGCCCGAGTGGGACAGACCTATCCGGTGATCAAGACGGGCCCCTCTTTATTTTCTCGCTTGGATAAGACGGCCTCTCGCCTACTCTCGGAAGAGGGGCTGGGTCAGCTGTTGGCTGATCTTGATCTGGCAGCCAAAGGGGTGGCGAATGTGTTGAACGACGATAATCGTACCATGCTGACGAAGACCATCAAAGATCTCTCGGATGTAGCCCAGACTATTGCCAGCCATAAGGCTCAGATTGAGCACAGTCTAAACGGCGCAGCCAAAAGTGCCGAGAATTTAACCAAGCTGACGGCGTCGCTGAATGCACAGGTTCCTCCCTTGCTCACGGAGATCAACAAGAGCGTGAAAGCCATGGATGTGGCGACCGAGGAGCTTGCGAAGACCACAAAAACCGTGGGAACGGTGGTGAATGAGGCTCGTCCAGAGCTGCAGCAATTTACCAAGAGGACCTTGCCGGAAGCTGGTCAATTGGTGACGGAGCTGAGGCAGCTTACCAGTACATTGACGCGCGTGGCGCGGGAGTTAGAACGGGAGCCAAGCTCACTGGTGTTTGGACGAAAGACCCCATCGCGGGGGCCTGGAGAATGAGCCGGTTAGAGAACGAACAGTTGTGAAGGGGGTATGATTTCTTATCGGATAGTCCACGCGAGCTGTGTGTTATTGGCGCTGGTCACGAGCGGCTGCATTTCATTCCGCGGCGGATCTGAAGCGGCTCACACCTATCAATTGAGTCTTGAGGGAGCACAGAGGGAGGTGCACGCTGCCGATGGGAATAGCCCTGTCGTTCAGTTGAGTCCTCCTCAAGCCGAACCTGGATTTGAAACCCCTCGAATGGTCTATCTCAAGCGACCCTACGAGTTGGAGTATTTTGCCGCGAATCAATGGGCCGACACGCCGGCGAACATGGTTGCCCCCTTGTTGGCTCAGAGCTTGAGTCAGAGCGGCATCTTGCGTGATGTCGTTTTGTTGCCAAGCTTGGTGCCGGGTGATTATCGGCTCGATGTCTATGGATTTGCCCTGCAGCAGGAATTTTTTCAACAGCCTAGCCGCGTCAGAGTGACGGCGCGTGCTCAGTTGGTGGACCTTAAGCTATCCATGATTGTGGGGTTGCAGCGCTTTGAAGCCGTTGAACCTGCACCGAGCGAAAACGCCTATGGTGGTGTGGTTGCTGCCAATCGAGCAGTTGCTGTGTTACTCGATCAAATCGGCTCGTGGCTTCGGCAATGCGTACAGCATTCTCCAGAATGCCGTCGTTGATGGGGTGATTGACGCCATGAAGAGCACCAGCCTCTCTATCTTGTGCGTGCTGACGACAGCCTGTTGGTTTATGGCATTCACAACCAGCCTTGCCTCCAATGAACGAAATCTGGTTCGAGGCAAGACGCTCTACGAGAAGTATTGTCTGGCCTGCCATGGCCTGCAAGGGCGGGGAGATGGAACGACGCAATTTGATCCTCCAGTGGCAGATCTGACATCGAGTGATGTGCTCGCGAAGCCGGACTCCCGTCTGTTGAAGAGCATCCATGAAGGGCGCCCGAATACCGCTATGGATGCCTGGAAATCCAAACTCTCTGACGAGGCCATACGCGATGTCCTCGCCTATGCTCTGACCTTCACGCGCTAATGGGGCCGATGAGGCGCAATGAAATCATCCTAGAAACGGGGATCGGTTTTGGATCGATATCGGGGATCATTACCACGCTGGGTCTGATCGTGGGCTGCCCTCCGGCACGCATTTGCGTGCGATCGTGGTCGGCGGGATTCTGACCATCGCCATTTCGGACGCCATCGGCATCCGCATGTCAGAAGAGTCGAAGAACAGCAGCCCTCCCAGCCAGGTCTGGGAGACAACGCTCGCGACATTCGCTGCAAAGTTCGTGATCGCGGCTACCTTATGTGGTACCGGTCATGGCCGGTCCACTCGATCATGATCGGCGTAATTTGGGGGCTGATCTTGCTGGCGGTCCTCAGTTTCTTTCTAAAAGAGGCACAAGCGATCTCTCCGTGGAAAGTGATAGGAGAACACCTGATTATCGCCCTGTGCCTGGTGGTGATCACGTATGCGGTCGGCGATAGGGTGAAGGGTTTTGGGGAAGTGGAATGATAGGACATTCAGGTTGAGTCCCTGTGTGCCGCAATACGATACGATGGAACGAGACTCTACTCAGAACGAGACTTATGATCATCTCATCACGCTCTGGACGTCCGGGGTTCGGGACTACCACACGATGCTCTCCGACTATCTTACGGCCAACTCGATCTTCGTGGCGGTCATCGGCCTGCTCATCTCACGGGAGTCATTGGCGCTCCCGTTTACAGCGCTGATCATTGTACTCTGTGTTTTTGGTCTTCTCCTCTGTTTCCAGATGGCGATCGTCCTCGGCCGGTTCTCAGGACAAAATGCGCTGTGGGAGTGGCAGTTGAGGGGAATTGAACAGAGTCCGGAGTGGGGAAAGGATAAACTCCTCACGAACCTCTACCGGCTTCATGAAGCGCGGCAACCGATTGAGAATCAGTACAACGAGCCGACTGTCTTTACGCCAAACTGGGCGTTTCGCCAACACCGTCAATGGTGGGCCCATCGAGCCATCAGCTTCCCGTGGTTTTTCGGGTTCGTGTACGGATTGTATTTCCTCTGGGCTGTGGCACAACTGGTCCGATATAGCTAAGCCTACAGTTATTGATAGGCCTTGGCGATTTCGTCGAGGGTCGCCTGGTCCTGATACTCCCTGCATTTCTTGAGGGCGGCGAAGTCCTGTTCGATCGGGTTGAAGGCGGGAGAGTACGGCGGCAGGAACAGCAGCGTGGCACCGGTGGCCTCGATGAGCTCCCCGCCTTGTGAAAGACTGCGTTGTCCATGATCACGAGGTGTTGGGCCGTAAGGCGCGGGCACAGCCTGGTCTTCAGCCAGGTGTTGAAGACCGCCGTATCACACGTCCCCTCGAACAGCAACGGTTCCTCGAGTCGCCCTTCGATACGGGCCGCAAGCAGCGAGGTCCGCGGCCGTCGCTGTCCGGAGACCAGGCCGTCCACGCGGTGGCACTTCGGCGGGTCCCCATACCGCCGCAATTGCTCCCACCGCTGCGCACCAAATCCACCACCCGTTGACGCAAGTCTGATGAGCATCTCATGCCCTCATCATTGCCCAACCCCATCCCCCTGTCCATCAGCAACTATCGGCTTAGCTATAGTGAACAAGTACATTGGTGAATTCGCCAGTGTTTCACCTCGATGAGATGGAGGGTGAAACAATAGATGGCAAACCACAAGTTTCCTTTTATTGAAGGCGTCTCTGGCCGTGGCGGAGCGAGTCGGTTGATGAGGTAAGCGAGTTTTTACCATTGCTCCAGGTTGCCCTGCCTTACCCAGTTCAAATCCTGTGCAGCTACCGCGGCTTCCCATCCTTCCCCACAAGAGAGAAGACATACGTGAAGCGGGGCTGTGAGCCGTGAACCCAAGCGGATCCGAACATCCCTGTTGAGTCCATGTTGGCCGAGGACAACCTCGCAGTCGGACAGTCCACGGAGACCGATGCCTTGCGCCTTCAGCACCGCTTCTTTCACGACCCAATAGCGGAAAAATATCATGGCACGCTGCGCTTCGGTTGCTTGCGTAATCACGGTATGTTCGGAGGGGGCAAAGTAGCGTGCGGATAGTTTCACAACCTCGACGTTGGAACGAACCAATTCAAGATCGACGCCGACCTCCTGGGCCTTCGAGACTGCAATGAGCGCCCGGTTATGGGCATGGGATAAATTAAAGGTAATTGCGGAATGTTCCCGTACATCTCTCGCCACAAAGGGCTTGCCCGCCTCTGTACGTCCCAGTGAGACTTCATCGGGGCTGACTTCAAGGTATCGGCTCAGTACGGCTCTGAGGCCTCCGTGAGCCAGTACGTAGTGCTGCCGGTCTTGCTCACGAATCAACCGGGTTGCGCGCTGACGCTCTGCTTCATCCAGCCATTCCGTACAGTGCTCAAGGCAGCGTGACGACCCCTCCAGCTCGATCCCCCAGAGGTGCACGGCGTTCGGTTCAAGCTGGATATGACCCTGCAGGGTTGTATCGGCGAGGCGATCAATTGGCTTAAACGAGATCAGCACAGTGGCATCCAGACTCTTGCCCCGTCTTCGTGGTTCAGCCAACGCACAGGAAGGGCGTAACCATCACGCAGCCTTATCCCCAGATGAGATGGGTGTATCGCAAAAATATTCAGCCACATAGCGACAAATATGGAAGGATATTCTTTCGACATGCGGCGATTCAACTAATTCTCCCGTATAGCGAGCTGCAATCTCGACTGTTTGGCACCCACCGTCTGCCAGTTCTTTCCACGCATACCTGGTATCTTGTGGGTCGATTCGTTGGGAGGCCACGAAGGTCAGAATGCGTCCTGGATATTGAAGCACCGCGTAGTTCGCAGCCGCTTGGAACATTGATCGTTCAACGCGTTTGCGCTGACGGACTTTCGAATTACTTTCCGGCGGTTTTCTGAACAGTGACAGGAGTGTCCTGATTTTTCGACGCACGACCGACCACCGAGCTTTTATCGGCATATGCCGGAGTTCATCAAATACGCTCATGGTCTTCCAAAGAATTCCCAACGGGACCGTCAGTCCGGGTAGCAGCCCATACTTATGCTTGTACGAGCTGTATGAAGTCGGAAGCCAGCTGTTGATGATGATCAAGATGACCACGGCACCTTGCTTGACCAATTGTTGGGCTATCTCATAGGCGACCAGCCCTCCGACACATCCGCCGACAATGACGTAGGGTCCTTGTGGGTGGCAGGTGCGAATTTCAGTAATGTACTGCGCTGCCATCTCCTGAATTGAGGCGAATGGCTCTGCTTTTCCATCGACACCTCTCGCCTGTAAGCCGTAGACGGGGTGAGCGTGGCTCAAGTACTTCGCCAATTGAGCAAACCATATAACATTGCCGTCTACCCCTGGAACCAAAAACATTGGGAGGCCCGATTCCCTGGGCTGCATGGCGACCAAAAATTGCCATGGCGATGGCGACTGCCCTTGTGTAAGGAGCGACGTAAGTGTGGCAATGGTCGGTGCTTGAAACAGGGTGGAGAGCGGAAGCTGGCGCCCATAGACCTGTTCAATCATGTAGAAGAGCTGGGTCGCCTTGAGGGAATGGCCGCCAAGATCGAAAAAGTTGTCATGAATGCCGATGTGATTCGTCCCAAACACCTGTTCCCACAAAACTGCCATTTGTACATCCATTCGATCTGTCGGCCGAACATGACCAGCGGTAGTCGGGGGAGCGGAAGCCGGAGGCGGCAATGCTTTCCTGTCGACCTTGTTATTGGCAGTCAACGGCAGTTCTGTCAGAAATACGAAGAGCGAAGGGACCATGTAATCTGGAATCTGTGCGTGGAGGTAGGAGCGAAGATCTGCCTGGCTTGGTACAAGGCCATCTTGGCAGACGACATAGGCCACTAACTGCTTGATCCCTTGCTGATCTTCCCTTGCGGTGACGACTGCCTGGCGGACAGCTTGATGGCGGCTTAGGGCCGCTTCAATATCTCCCAATTCAATTCTGAATCCTCTGATCTTGACTTGGTTATCCATTCGACCAAGATGCACGATGCGTCCATCCGGTCGATAACGAGCTAGGTCGCCCGTTCGGTACAGTTTGGCGAGGGGGTCTGGAGAAAATGGATGGGGGATAAACCGCTCTTGGGTCAGCTCAGGCCGTCCGCGATAACCTCGGGCTAACCCATGGCCTCCGATATAGAGTTCTCCGGACACGCCAATCGGAGCCGGTTTGAGGAATTGATCCAGGATATATATGTCCGTATTGGCGATGGGCTTCCCGATGGTGATCTCCCGATCGGCCCGTTCGATCTTCTCGATCGTGGACCAGATCGTCGTTTCGGTCGGGCCATACATATTCCACAAGGCGCAGCACCGCTCTAATATTTGCGTTGCCAGATCAAGAGGAAGGGCTTCTCCGCCACAGAGTATCGTCAGAGCTTGGCTACCTGTCCATCCGGCCTCGATCAGCATGCGCCATGTTGCCGGAGTCGCTTGCATGATCGTCGGCTGTACCGCTTCGCAGAGGGTCCGCAGTTGCCGTCCGTCCATCGCCACTGTTCGACTCGCGATCTCGACACGGGCTCCGGCCAGCAACGGCACATACAGTTCCAACCCGAAGATATCGAAAGAAATGGTCGTGACGGAGAGCATGATATCTCGAGCCGAACATCCCGGCTCTTGTCGTATCGACCACAAGAAATTCACGAGAGCTTGGTGAGGTATTTCCACGCCTTTGGGTTGTCCCGTCGAACCCGAGGTGTACAGGATGTACGCGAGGTCGTGTGGCGTCGCGATCGGGCCAAGGTTGTGGTCCGCTTCCTGCTCGAGGCGCTCGTGCTCGCGATCGAGACATAGCAAACGGCAGGTGCGTGCGTCGAACCGATCGGAGAGGTCGGTGGTCGTCAGCACCGCGGCGACGGACGCATCCTGTGCCATAAACCGGAGCCGATCTCGCGGAAACTCAGGATCAAGAGGGACATAGGCTGCACCGGTTTTGAACACGGCGAGCAACGCGATCACCATCTCTAAGGATCGCTCGAGCCCGATACCTACCGTCACACCAGGTTTGGCACCCAGCGTTTGGAGATAGCGCGCCAGCTTATTAGCCTGCGCGTTGAGTTCGCCGTAGCGCAGCGTCTTCTGTCCCATCGACAGGGCGACGGCCTCAGGTGTCTGCTCGACCTGTGCTTCAAACAGTTGAGGAAAACATTCAGACCGAGGATATGTCCGCTGCGTGTGATTCCAGTCCTGCAACATCTGTTGCCGCTCGGGCACCGTCAATGTCGGGAGCTCGGACAACTTGCTTTGGGGGTTTGCCAATGCGCTCTGGAGCAGGACCCTGTACTGTTCCAGCATCCGTTGGGCGGTCTGTGGTTCGAAGAGATCAGTGTTAAACGTCAAATACGCCTTTCGGGAGAACTCCGTTTCGACCGTCAGGCTCAAGTCGAACTGGGCGGCTTGCGTTTCAACTTCAAACGGGACCCAACTCAACCCTTGGACATTAATCTCTCCGATCGGAGCGTTCGGGACATTGAAGAGGACCTGCACCAGCGGGGCCGAACTATGGTCACGTGAAGAGTGCATGGTTTCAACCAGTTTATCGAACGGGAAGTCCTGATTGGCGTATCCCTCTAACGCTGTGGAACGCACTCGTGCCATTACTTCAAGGAAGGTTGGATTGCCGGACAGATCGATGCGCAACACCAGCGTGTTGACAAACGACCCGATGATCGACTCGACAGCGGATTGTGTCCGGTTCGCGATCGGAGATCCTACGGCAATATCAGGTT
>WBZP01004786.1_pt1 | contig 13968 bp, 11 predicted proteins | sample 5204301 | NCBI WGS metagenome assembly WBZP01 (sample SAMN12412401, study PRJNA552823) | activated sludge metagenome | isolation source: activated sludge from nitrification reactor of wastewater treatment plant... | place: USA: Pennsylvania | collected 2017 | reverse complement strand
AGCAGCGACAGCATCACCAGCCCCGGGACGATGAAGGTGCCGTAGCCGACGCCACCGACCTGCGGAATGCGCGAGCCGATCGCCGCGCCGAACACGACGAAATACAGCGAGGTCGAGATCACCGGCGAGATGATGCTCTGCATCAGCGTGCGCCAGGTACGGTGCATTTCGAAGCGATAGATGGCGCGGATCGCATGGACATTCATTTGTCGTCCCTCACCAGGCTCACGAAGATGTCTTCGAGCGAACTTTCCGTCGTGTGCAGATCCTTGATCAGAATCCCCGCGTCGCTGAGGTCCTGCAGCAAGGCCACGATGCCGATCCGCTCGCCCTGCGTATCGTAGGTATAGGTCAATTCACAGCCGCCCTTGGAAAGTTCCAATGCGTGCGGCGACAACTCCGCGGGCACCCGGGTCAAGGCCTGCTGAAGCTGCAGCACGAGCTGCTTCTTGCCGAGCTTGCGCATCAGCTCCGACTTTTCATCCACCAGAATGATCTCGCCCTTGCTGATGACCCCGATGCGATCGGCCATCTCCTCGGCCTCGTCGATGTAGTGCGTGGTCAGGATGATGGTCACGCCGGTGTCGCGCAGCGTGCGCACCAACTGCCACATGTCGCTCCGGAGCACGACGTCGACGCCGGCGGTCGGCTCGTCGAGGAACAGCAGTTGCGGCTCATGCGACAGCGCTTTGGCAATCATCAGCCGCCGCTTCATGCCGCCGGACAGGGTAATGATCTTGCTGTCCTTCCTGTCCCACAGCGAGAGCGACTTCAGCACCTTCTCGACGTAGCCCGGGTTGGCCGGCCTGCCGAACAGGCCGCGACTGAAGGAGACCGTGGCCCAGACGGTTTCGAAGGCATCGGTGGTCAGTTCCTGCGGCACCAGCCCGATCATCGACCGGGCGGCGCGGTAGTCGCGCAGGATGTCGTGGCCGTCGACCGTTACGCTGCCGGTAGTCGGATTGACGATGCCGCAGATGATGCTGATCAGCGTTGTTTTGCCCGCGCCATTAGGCCCGAGCAGCGCAAAGATCTCGCCGCGGCGGACCGCCAGATTGATCGTCTTCAGCGCGGCAAGACCGGAGGCGTAGGTCTTGGAGAGGTTCGATACCAGGAGGATGTCTTGCATGGGCGCGAGGATACCTTAGTCGCTATCCATTCCGCTGCCCGTGGCAGCGTCGGCGCGACCGGGTGGCTATGCCATACTCATTGCGGAAGGTGAGAAGTTGCGCGGGACGCGAGGCCTCCTGCGCCTCGATTCGGCCATCAGCCGATGGTCGGGCAAGCCGTCTCGACTTGCAACGATCGCTGCAAAAAAAGCCTTTGGTTATCGCTGCGGAGCAGCCTTCGATAAGAGGCCTTGGCGGCCCCCAAGCCTGCCTTTCGCGTGGTCTGGGTAATCGATGGAAGCGCAGCAGCCATTTCCCTTGGCGACCGATCATGGTGCAGCCGCGCAGTCTGACTACTCCTTGCCGAATCTCTCTGCACGAAGTTTGAGCCGACGACTCTCCATCAAATCGACGACGATCCCGGCCAGGTCAGTCAGAATCTGCTGCTGACGGTCGTCCATGCCCGCCCGTGGCTGCCTGTCGATCACACACATGGTTCCGAGCGCATAGCCCTTCGAACTAATCAGAGGCGCACCAGCGTAGAAGCGGATGTTAGGACTACCTGTCACCAATGGGTTGGCAACAAACCGATCGTCGCGGCAGGCGTCTGACACGACGAATACGTCAGGGCCAAGAATGGCGTGGGTGCAAAACGAAATTTCGCGGGGCGTCTCCCTGACGTCAAGCCCGACCTTGGACTTAAACCACTGACGCGTCCCGTCAACTATGGAAACCAGCGCGATCGGCACGTCGAAGACATTGGCAGCAATGCGTGTAACCCTATCGAAGGTTTCCTCGAAGTCGCTATCCAAGATGCCGTAGCTGACGATAGCAGCAATACGCTCTGATTCATTTGGTGGTATCTGGAACATGCTATGACTCCAATTCGGCTCACCTCACGGATGGGCCGTAAATTCAAGAGTTGTAATACTCGCACAATCTTGGGCTGCACGCTGCACATTGGAAAGACCGTGCGACGGAAGCCGAAGGGTCCGGGGAGGGCGTTCGCACTGAGAGCCCATTTCAGTAGGAATCATGCCCCGCGTTGAGACCCGGGATCGGATGGATGCAAGACGCAGTGCGCGGCCAATGGTTGTTCCCTTGGCAAGCGCTGCAACGCCGCAGACGCCGATCCTGGTCTCAACCCGAAGGGCCGCCGGGCGTTGGGCGCGCTGCCACGTTGGCGGTCGCTTGCATGGATTGACAATGTCGCGCTCCCTCCGCCTCGCATCGCCTCCCTACGCCCGACGGCGCGGGGTACGATTCCTACTGAAATAGACTCTGAATCAAGCTCCACCTGATTCAGCGGCGGATTGACGCGAGTACCGGTCCTTCAACTCCCATCTTTCCATCATCGTCGGCACCTCCTTTCGCCGCGGAGCCGCCTGGGCAAAAATATCTTTTGGCCATAACGGATGGCTGCTCGACCGGGCGCCGGCGTTGCGACAATGGCCGGTAGTTGCTGGCCGAACCTCTGGCGGAGACAGCGCGGTCGTCGGCGCGGGGTCGCGGCCACCGGGTTCAACTGCGACATTTGGCGCGTCATCGGTTCCGTCCGTCAAGGCGCCTGCGCGCCATCAGGTGCGAAGGGAGCCACCGGAGGTCGGCTGGCTGATTGGCGCAGCAAAGTCCCGTCGCGGCCACCCCATGCTCCCTGCGATTGCCCATAATGGCACCTCGCCTCAGCCGGCCGATCACCCGGTCGCGGCGGTATCAAGCAGTTTGAGGAGCACGCAATGGCGTTGAAGAAATTCGTCGTCCTTTTGTCCGGCCTCATCGCGGCGATCGTCCTGCTGCGCTGTACGCCGCTGCCGGCGACTGCGCCGGGAGGGGAAATGCCGCCCGCCCAAGGCGCCCGCCCGGCCGACTTGACAGCCGAATATGCCGCGCTGGCGGCCGCGGGGGGAAGGAGCTTCACCGTCGACCCGGGCAAGTCGACCGTTCGAATCTACGTATTCCGCGGAGGCCGCGCCGGCCGGGTGGGACACAATCATGTTCTGTCTGCGCCCCAATTTACCGGCTACTTTTTTCTGCCGGCCGCGGGAGCATCCAACGGACGATTCGATCTGGAATTCCGGCTGGACCACTTGGAGATCGACAATCCGGCGATCAGGTCGGGCCTCGGCAGCGCCTTCTCGTCCGCTCTGTCCGCCGACGCGATAGACGGGACGCGCCGGCATATGCTCGGCGCGGACAACATGCAGGCCGACCAATTTCCGCTGGTCCGCGTGCGCTCGCTGCGGATCACCGGTGAATCGCCGAAATTCGCCGCCGAAGTGCGGATCGAGATGCACGGCCAGACGCGCGAGATCTGGCTTCCCCTCGATGTGCAAGGGCTGCCGGACCACCTGTCGGTCGCCGGATCCTTCGTCCTTCGGCAAAGCGATTTCGGCGTCAAGCCCTACTCGTTCCTCGGCGGCCTGCTTGCCGTGGAGGATGAAGTCGTCATCGAGTTCAAATTGTTCGGCGCTTGAGCCATGTCGCCCTACTTGTCAGCCGGCGTTGGCGGCTCCATCCGCGACGCCTCGAGCTTGCGCCTGCGTCCGCCATACACTCCGGAACGACCCTCCCGGGATGGCGAATCGCCGCTCGCGCGCAGATTTCCCTCCCAGCCGCAAGCCCACGAATGACAACGATAGCGGCAGACCGGCACAAAGACGCTGAGCACCCGATCGAGGAAACTGCGCGGCACGCGGTACAGCGAACCCTTGCAGACCGGACACTCAGCGCGATGGGCGGAACGCGGCGCCTCTTCCGTGCCCACGCTGCCGGTTGTTGCAAGCGTTTTCACGGCTTCCGCGCAGCCCGGCGCCAGGCCGGCTTTGCCAGAGACGGCGTCAGGGATATCGTCCGGCTCGTTGTCCCGGCCAGCATCTGCGTTCTGCCTCAGGCGCCGTGGATTGCGCTCGGCAATGTCCATGCTCGCCGCCAATGTCTGCCTTCCATGGCCCTATGGTGCATAGTGCAAGTCGAAAGTTCCCCGACGCCGGTGGCCGGGCGATGAGGAACCCGCCCTCCTGTCGGAACTCAAAGGCCTCGTGATGACGGAAACCCCGAAAGCGGAAACAGTGATCCTGGTGCATGGCCTGTGGACCCCGGCGGCGGTTTTCGCGCTGCATGACCGCTGGCTGCGCTGCCGCGGCTACCGTACGCTGCGCTTCGGCTACCCCAGCGTGCGCGGCACGCTGTCGCAGAACGCGCAGCGGCTCAGGCGCTTCATCGCGACCCAATGCGTGCCCGGCGGCGCAGCCGACATCCCGGCCGGCATCCATCTGGTCGGCCACAGCCTGGGCGGCCTGGTCATCCTCGAAATGCTGCGGCAAGGCGCGGATCCGCGGCTGCGCCGGGTGGTGCTGCTCGGCACGCCCAGCCTCGACAGCCACTGCGCGCGACGGCTGGCGGCGAGGGCGGGCATGTCGATGCTGCTGGGACGCTCGATCGGCGAGTGGTTGGCGCGCGCACCGGACACGGCGGCGGCGGCGCCGGTGAATATGAGCATCGGCGTGCTGGCCGGCACGCGCAGCGTCGGCCTGGGCCGCGTGGTGCCGGGCTTGCCGCGCCCCAATGACGGCGTCGTGACACTGGCGGAAACCCGCCTGCCCGGCGCCGCCGATTTCATCGCGCTGCCGGTGGCGCACTCGGAGATGCTTGCCTCGCCGCGTTGCGCGGCGCAGATCGCGGCCTTCCTGGAGACCGGCCGATTCATCCATGGTCGCCAGGTTTAGGCACCTGCTGGCGGCGCTGATGCTGGGCGCCTTTCTGGGCGGCTGCAACAACCTCGGCTACTACGCCCAGGCCGTCGGCGGACACGTCGCGGTGATGCGCGCCGCCCGGCCGATCAACGAGATTGTCAGCGATCCGGCCAGCGCTCCCGCCCTCAGGAAATCGCTGGCGGAGGTTCAGGCGATACGCGATTTTGCCAGCCGCGAACTGGGCCTGCCGGACAACGACAGCTATCGCAGCTATGCCGACCTCGGGCGGCCCTTCGTCGTCTGGAACGTCTTCGCCGCCCCGGAGTTTTCCTTGAAGCCCAGGGAGTGGTGCCTGCTGCTGGTCGGCTGCGTCAGCTACCTCGGCTACTATGACAAGCGGGATGCCGAAGGCTTCGCCGCGGAATTGCGCGCGGCCGGGTACGACACCTTCGTCGGCGGCGTGCCTGCCTATTCGACGCTGGGCTACTTCGCCGATCCGGTGCTGAACACCTTCCTGCGGCGGGGGACGCCGGAAGTGGCGCGCACCGTGTTCCACGAGATGGCGCACCAGTTGATCTACGTGCCGGGCGATTCGCTGTTCAACGAGTCCTTCGCCACCGCGGTGGAAAACGAAGGCATGCGGCGCTGGCTGGCCAGCCACGCCTCGCCGGAAATGCGCGCGTCCTACCTCGCCCAGCAGGCCCGCAAGACCGCGTTCATCGGACTGATACGCGGGATGCGCCAAAGATTTCAGGCGCTCTATGCCAGTCCGCGCCCGGCGGAGCAGATGCGCTCGGCCAAGGCCGGGTTGTTCGCCCAACTGCGGAGCGATTACGCCGCGCTGAAGGCAGGCTGGGGCGGCTACGCCGGGTACGACAAATACATCGCCGAGGATCTCAACAACGCCAAGCTCGTGTCGTTCTCCCTCTACACCGGCTTGCTGCCGGCCTTCGAGCACCTGCTCGACCAGGAGGATCACGAGCTGCCGCGCTTTTACCGGCGCGTCAAGGCGCTGGCGGCGCTCGACAAGGACGCCCGCTGCGCGGCGCTGACGCAGCCGCTGGTGGCAACCGGCGAAGCAAGCCCGTTGTGCCGACCGGCAACGGCTGGCGCCTTGGGGGCCAATTCGGGGCGCTTTGAGGCCCTTGCCGGCGGCGACCGCAACTGACGGCGGAGGCGACGCACGCAGCATTCACGCGCCCGGGGCGGGCGCGCAGTCGCGCAGCCGGCGGGCAAAGAACGCCAGGATCTCGTCGCGGGCGGCGAGCGTCGGTTGGCCGGCTTCATCGATCAGGTGGGCCGTCACGACGCTGTGCGGGCAGCCCACCACGCGCTCGAAGAACGGCGCCGTGTCGTGGTTGGCGGCGCTGTCGGGCAGCACGCGCGCAACGAAGCGGTCGCCCAGCGCTTGGGCATACGCGGCGAAGCGCTGGGCCGTGCAGAAGCGGTCTCCGGCGAAGCGGTAGGCCATCACGTTCAGGTCTTCGCGCTCCAGGCGGCGGATCGCGGCCAGTTCGTCCGGGGCGATTTCCAGCCCGGCCGGGTCGTTTAGCGGCAGCGCCGGCTGGGCCAGTACCGGCGCCAGCATCGCCGGCTCGAGCATCATCGTCAGCGCGAAGTTGCCTGTGAAACACATGCCGATCGCGCCGACCCCCGGGCCGCCGCGCTCAGCATGCGCCAGGCGCGCCAGCGCGCGCAGCCATAGCGTCACCGGACTCGACTGGTTGGCGGCGAAGGCGCGGAACTCGGCGCTGACGCAGGCCCGCTGAAAGATCGCCTTGCCCTCCTCGGCGCCGGGCACGGCGCCATCGCGGCCGAACAGGGACGGCAGGTACACCGCGAACCCGGCGCCGCGAACCCAGCGGCCGAAGCGCGCGACATGCGGGCTGATGCCGGGCATCTCGGTCATGACGATCACCGCCGGGCCGCGGCCCGCCACATGCACCAGCTTCATCACGCCGTCCAGGGTGATCTCGCGCCGGGCGAAGTCTTCCAGTGGGTCATCCTCGTTCAAGTTCCGCTTGACAGGCGGACTGGTCGACGTCACGTCGAAGAGGCGTTGCGGAACACCGGTCGGGGTATTTGGCATGACGGACTCCTTGGTTCAGGGGCCTTCAGTCTGTCGGTTCACCCGTAGGAGAACCATGGTCAAACATGACTGTTTTCATGCCAAAATTGCCATGTGAAGACAATTCTTGTGCTGGCCCTCGATGGTGTGATGGATTCGAGCCTGGCCATAACCCTCGATACGCTGAAGGCGGGCCAGGCTTTCCTTGCCAGGTCGAAGCAGCCGCATCAGGTCCACTTGATCACCGCCGGGCACAAGCATTTCGTGCGTACCAGCGGAGGGCTGGTGCTCTGCGCCGACGCCACATTCGCCGAAGTCCTGGAATCCGCCACCAAGCCGGATTGGGTCGTCGTCCCCGGATGCGGGCTGGTCGGGGACGCCGAGATCACGGCGCTGTTTGACCGAGAGGATGCGACTGAGCTGATCCGCTTGCTGCAATCCGCTGGCAATGGCGCGGTCAGGATCGGCGCCTCGTGCTCCTCGGTTTTTCTGCTGGCGCAGGCGGGGCTGCTTGCCGGTCGCCGTGCGACGATGACCTGGTGGCTGGCGCAATCCTTTCGATCCCGCTTTCCGGATGTCAAGCTCGACGAGACGAAGATGCTGGTTCACGACGGGCCGTGCCTGACCGCCGGGGCGGCTTATGCGCAACTGGACCTCGTGCTGGCGGTGGTCGCCGATACGATGGGAAGTTCGATTGCACGCCTTTGCTCGCGCTACCTGCTGATCGACCAGCGGCCCTCGCAGGCCAGGTACATGATCCAGGCTCATGTCAGAAGCATTGACCCGACGGTCGTCGCGGCCGAGCGCTGGATCGATGAGCATCTGTCGACGCCGATCAGCGTCGCCGCATTGGCTGCCGAATTGGCCTTGTCGACCAAGACACTGGCGCGGCGCATCGCGTCGGCGGCGGGGGTTTCGCCAATCAGGTTCATCCAGCGCAGGCGATTGATGCGAGCCTCGCATTTGATCGAAACAACACCCCTCTCGATCCAAGCAATAGCGGCCCAGGTCGGCTATCAGGATGGAACTGCTTTGCGCAAGCTGATCAAGCGGGAATTCGGCACGACGCCCAGCGCGATGCGCTGACAGCGACTCGGTCTTGATACCGCGGAATTCCGTTGCAGCGACCTTCAACGCAGGGATCGTGCGAGCGCGAGGGACGCGGACGTTCCCGTCGCTGCGCGCCGCGACGGGCTAGGGATCCGGACTTTCCCGCCGCCGGTCGATCTTCACTTCGGTGAGCAGCGTAACCCCGCCGCTTTCGTCCTGTTCTTCGAGTTTGACGGGAAATCCCCAAAGCGTCGCCACATGCCTCAGCATCGTGTCGCGGGTATCGCCCAGCGGTCGCCCCTGGTACTTGAAATGGCGCAGCGTCAGCGACCGGCCGCCGCGCAGATCGACATTCCATACCTGAATATCCGGTTCCCGGCTGCCGAGGTTGTATTGATCGGCGAGACGCTGCCGAATGGTCCGATAGCCCTGTTCGTCGTGTATCGCTTCAATGCGCAGGCGTGGCCGGCTGGAGTCGTCGAGAAGGTTGAAGAGGCGAAATTCGCGCATCAGTTTGGGCGACAGATACTGGGCGATGAAGCTCTCGTCCTTGAAGTTGCGCATCGCGAAGTCCATCGACTCGCGCCAGTCGCTTCCCGCCAGCGCGGGAAACCACTCGCGATCCTCGTCGGTCGGCGCCGTGCAGATACGCTGGATGTCGCGCCACATCGCAAATCCAAGTGCATAGGGGTTGATGCCGCCGAACTGCCTGCTGTTGAACGGCGGCTGGAACACGACGTTGGTGTGGCTTTGCAGGAACTCCAGCATGAAGCCGTCGCTGAGCAGCCGCTGTTCGTAGAGATCGTAGAGCAAGGTGTAATGCCAGAAGCAGGCCCAGCCCTCGTTCATCAACTGGGTTTGCCGCTGCGGATAGAAATACTGCCCGATCTTGCGCACGATGCGCACGATCTCCCGTTGCCAGGGTTCCAGCAGAGGTGCGTTCTTCTCGATGAAGTAGAGCAGATTCTCTTCCGGCTCCGGCGGAAAACGCCGCTCCGCTTCCACCTCTTCCCTGCCCTGACGCGGCGGCAGCGTGCGCCACAGGTCGTTGACCTGGGTCTGCAGGTAGGCCTCGCGCTCGGCGCGGCGCTCGCGTTCCCTGACCAGTGACATCTTCGGCGGCCGCTTGTAGCGGTCCACGCCGACGCTCATCAGCGCGTGGCAGGCGTCCAGCAGGTGCTCCACCTCGTCCTCTCCGTAACGCTCCTCGCACTCGGCGATCACATTGCGGGCGAACACCAGATAGTCGATGATCGCCTCGGCCGAAGTCCAGGTGCGAAACAGGTAGTTGCCCTTGAAGAACGAGTTGTGCCCGTAGCCGGCGTGGGCGATGACCAGCGCCTGCATCGGCAACGTGTTCTCCTCCATCAGGTACACGATGCAGGGATCGGAGTTGATCACGATCTCGTAGGCGAGGCCCATCTGGCCGCGCTTGTAGCTCTTCTCGGTGGCCAGGAAGTGCTTGCCGAAGGACCAGTGATGGTAGTACACCGGCATGCCGATCGAGGCATAGGCGTCCATCATCTGCTCGGCGGTGATGATTTCGAGCTGGTGGCGATAGCAGTCGAGGCCGTGCTTCGCGGCGACGCGGCCGATCTCGCGGTCGTAGCGTTCCAGCGATTCGAAGCTCCACTCCGATCCGGACGGCAGCGCGGGCGACTCTTCGTTCATGTCGCGATTCACGCCAGACTCTTGCGGAACAACTCGCGGAACACCGGATAGATGTCGCTCAGGCCGCCGATCCGCTGCATGGCAAAATGCCGCGGATGGTTTTCATTGACCTTGGCATATTCGCGCCAAAGGTTTTGCGGCTCTCCCGCCGATATCTCGATGTACGCGTAGTACTGGACCAGCGGGACGATTTTGGTCTCCAGCAGTTGCCGGCAGAGCGGCGAGTCGGACTCCCAGTTGTCGCCGTCGGAGGCCTGGGCGCAATAGATGTTCCAGACATTCGAGGCATAGCGCTCGCGCACGATGCGGTGCATCAGTTCGAGGGCGCTCGACACCACCGTGCCCCCGGTTTCGCGCGAGTGGAAGAAATCGTCTTCGCCGACTTCCATGGCCTGGGTGTGGTGGCGGATGAAGACGACCTCGATGCGGTCATAGGTGCGCGTCAGGAACAGGTAGAGCAACATGAAGAAACGCTTGGCAATCTGCTTGCGCTCGTCGTCCATCGAGCCCGAAACATCCATGATGCAGAACATCACGGCCTGCGTCGACGGTGCCGGGAGGCGGATGCGGCTGTTATAGCGCAGATCGAAGGTATCGATGAAGGGCAGACTGTCGATCCGGCGCCGCAGGCGCGCGATTTCGCCGCGCACGTCGAGCGCCCGCTCGCTGTCGCCCTCGCCGCGCAGTTCCAGTTCCGCCAGCTCCGCCTTCAGCAGGCGCAAGGCCTTTTGGTGGGGCGCGCCGGCCGCCAGGCGCCGTCCGGTCGCGCCACGCAGGGAACGCACGACGTTGATGTTGGCGGGCACCCCGGTCGAGGTGAAGCCGGCACGTACCCGCTTGTACTCGGCAATGCGCGTGAGCTGCGTCTTGACCAGCCGGGGCAGGGCCAGATCGTCGAAGAAGATGTCGAGGAATTCCTCGCGCGACAGGGTGAACACGAAGTTGTCGAGACCTTCGCCATCCTCGCTGGCACCTCCCGCGCCGCCGGCGCCCTCCTCCGGCCGGTCGAATTCGTCGCCGGTGACAAAGCGTTCGTTGCCGGGTTGCACCACGCTCCAGCGCCCGCCCTTGCCATGGCGGAACTCCGGCTCCGAGATGTCCCGGGCCGGGATGCCGACTTTCTCGCCATTGTCGATATCGGCGATGTTGCGCTGGCCGATCGCCTCCCGCACCGCGTTCCTGATCTGGCCCTTGAAGCGCCGGATGAAGCGGTTTCGATTGACGGCGCTCTTGTTCTTGCTGTCGTTGCGCCGGTCGATGATCTGCAGCATGCCGCCCTCCCGCTCAGTTTGCCCGTGTTCGCCCTGCCGATCGCCGTGTCCCTCGCCACCGGCGACCGCGTGCGCCGCCAAGCCGCTTCAGGAAGACTTGCGCACGCGCAGATACCACTCGGCCAGCAGGCGAACCTGTTTCTCGGTGTAGCCCTTGGCCTTCATGCGATTGACGAAATCCTGATGTTTGCGCTGGTCGTCGGCACTGGCCTTGTTGTTGAAGGAGATCACCGGCAGCAGTTCTTCGGTATTCGAGAACATCTTCTTCTCGATCACCGCGCGCAGCTTCTCGTAGGAGGTCCAGGCCGGATTCATGCCGTCGGTCTTGGCGCGGGCGCGCAGCACGAAATTCACCACCTCGTTGCGGAAATCCTTCGGATTGCTGATGCCGGCGGGCTTCTCGATCTTTTCCAGCTCGTCGTTGAGCGCGCTGCGATCGAGAATCTCGCCGGTATTCGGATCGCGGAACTCCTGGTCCTGGATCCAGAAGTCGGCATAGGTGACGTAACGGTCGAAAATATTCTGGCCATACTCGGAATAGGACTCGAGGTAGGCGGTCTGGATTTCCTTGCCGATGAATTCCGCGTAGCGCGGCGCCAGGAACTCCTTGATGAAGCCAAGATAGCGCTGCTCCACCTCCGGCGCGAACTGCTCCTGCTCGATCTGCTGCTCCAGAACATACATCAGATGCACCGGATTGGCGGCAACCTCGCGGTGATCGAAGTTGAACACCTTGGACAGGATCTTGAAGGCGAAACGCGTCGACAGACCCGTCATCCCCTCGTCGACCCCGGCGTAGTCGCGGTACTCCTGGTAGGACTTGGCCTTCGGATCGGTGTCCTTGAGGTTTTCGCCGTCATACACGCGCATCTTCGAGAAGAGCGCCGAGTTCTCCGGCTCCTTGAGTCGCGACAGGACGGCGAACTGGGCCATCATCCGCAGCGTGTCCGGCGCGCAAGGCGCACTGGACAGCGATGAATTCGCCAGCAGCTTCTCGTAGATCCGCACTTCTTCGGATACGCGCAGGCAATAGGGCACCTTGACGATGTAGATGCGGTCGAGGAAGGCCTCGTTGTTGCGATTGTTCTTGAACGCCATCCATTCCGCCTCGTTGGAATGGGCGAGGATCATGCCGTCGAAGGGAATCGCGCCGAAGCCCTCGGTGCCCTTGTAGTTGGCTTCCTGCGTCGCCGTCAGCAAGGGGTGCAATACCTTGATCGGCGCCTTGAACATCTCGACGAATTCGAGCAGGCCCCGGTTGGCCAGGCACAGCCCGCCCGAATAGCTGTAGGCGTCGGGATCGTTCTGCGAGTACTCCTCGAGCTTGCGGATATCGATCTTTCCCACCAGCGAAGAGATGTCCTGATTGTTCTCGTCGCCCGGTTCGGTTTTTGAAACCGCGATCTGGCGCAGTACCGAAGGCCGCAGCTTGACGACGCGAAAACGGGTGATGTCGCCGTTGAACTCGTGCAGGCGCTTGACCGCCCACGGCGACATGATCGTGTTCACGTAGCGCCGCGGAATGCCGAAGTCCTCTTCAAGGATGGGGCCATCCTCGTCGGGATTGAACAGGCCCAACGGCGATTCGTGCACCGGCGAATCCTTGATCGCGTAGAAGGACTCCTTCTCGATCAAGGTCTTCAGTTTCTCAGCGAGCGAGGATTTTCCGCCGCCCACCGGGCCCAGCAAATACAGGATCTGCTTCTTCTCCTCCAGACCCTGCGCGGCGTGGCGGATATAGGCGACGATATTCTCGATCACCTCTTCCATGCCGTAGAAGTCGCGAAACGCCGGGTAGATCTTGATGATCTTGTTGGCGAATATGCGGGAAAGCCGCGGATCGAGCCGCGTATCCACCAATTCCGGCTCGCCGATGGCCGCCAGCATGCGCTCGGCGACGCTGACGTAGGCCGCCGGCTCGTGTCGGCACAACTCCAGATACTCGTGAACCGACATGTCTTCTTCCAACGCAGCCTCGTAACGACCTTGATAGCGGGCGAAAATTGACATGAGGGACTCCTCTCGTTGACCTGCGGAACCTGATTTACTCTAGCCCTTGGATATATAAACGGCAAAAAGATTTCGCAAGTTGACGCCATTCGTCAGGAACTTTTGACCGTCGATCACTTGGGGTTGCGCTGTGCGCAATCGTGCCGCAGGACTCGACATGAACATCATCCGGACAGAGCGCGGACATGTCTTGGACACCCGCTAGCGGTTTTGGCGCTCCGCATGGTAGCCACGAAAACAAAAAACCAGCCCGGTGGCTGGTTTTTTGCAGATCTTTTGGGGTGACCGATGGGGCTCGAACCCACGACAACCGGAATCACAACCCGTGTGCCGTGGCCATATGTAACTGTTTTTATTGACAAAGAGGAACGCCCGCCTCTGAATTGTGCAACGATTGTGCGCGGTTTGCAGCCGATGCCGCGCACAATTTCTGCACAGTGCCAAGTTTCAAATATCCGAACATTCTCGCTATTCGCGCGGAAATGAATAGACGCGTTTGGATCACAGTAGACAGTAGATGATAATGAAATGGTCCGACGCCACGGACTCGCTGAATAAGCGCGGATGATAATACCGAGCCGAGCAGACAGGCCCGCGCCAGTATCGAAGAAGGCCATCGCTTTTAATCTAGCACCCCGAAGCTGACGGCGAACCCCAAGAAGGCCAATGACATGCAACCGAGGTGGCGCCCGCAATGAGTTAGAAGCCCCACTATCTCTCCCGCCGAGCCCGCTGCAATCGAAGGAAATCGGTGAGCGGACTGCTCGACGGCCGCCTCATTCAACTGGGCGCTCCTCTTTCTGGCTATCCATCCATCGCGTTCCCGCACGTGGTTCCCGAAGTCGGCACGCGACAATCCCATCGTTGAGGGCGGGAAGGACAGCACCGGCATGTTTGAGGTTCGCCTTATGGCGCCCGTTCCCCTACTGAACACGTCGGGTAACCGACCAGCAGACTGATGAGTCCTTTGTTGGAAGAAAGATGCTCTTTCTGGATCTCCTGAAAACGATCGGCGAATCGCAGCAGATCGTCGACCGACAACTCCATGGTGGATAGACATGGTTTATTCAGACCATCGCCACCGCGCAGGACGGCCG
>WBZP01004784.1_pt1 | contig 13973 bp, 15 predicted proteins | sample 5204301 | NCBI WGS metagenome assembly WBZP01 (sample SAMN12412401, study PRJNA552823) | activated sludge metagenome | isolation source: activated sludge from nitrification reactor of wastewater treatment plant... | place: USA: Pennsylvania | collected 2017 | reverse complement strand
CAGCGCGTCCAGGGCGCCGCGCACCGACCGGCCGGTGTAGAGCACGTCGTCGACGAGGACGACCAGGGCGCCGTCGATGCCGCCGTCGGGAATCGTGGTGTCCTCCAGCGCGCGCGGCGGCTTGGTGTTCAGGTCGTCGCGGTAGAGCGTGATGTCCAGGGAGCCGTGACCGACGTCGACCCCGGCGAACTCCTTGATGTTGGCTGCCAGCCGGGCGGCCAGCACGGGGCCGCGGGTCGGGATTCCGAGGAGGACGACACGGGGGGCGTCGGGACCGTCTAGGGCGGTCTTCTCGATCAGTTGATGCGCGATCCGGGAGATGGTCCGGCCGACGTCCGCGGCGGACATCAGTTCCCGGTCAGCGTCTGAGGCGCTCATAACAGAGCCTGACCTCCTTCTCCGCCTCGCCGGACGGCTCGTTAAAGGATGTCGAACTGACGGGCAGCCTAGCAGACCCCGAGTGCTGTCACCTCCCCGCCGACCGGCGGACGCTGAGTACGCTGGCCGGGTGAATCTCGACGGTAACCAGGCATCCATCCGGGAAGCAGTCGACGACGGGGTGCTCTCCGGCGCGGTGACACTCGCGTGGCAGGCCGGAAAGGTGTTGCAGGTCAACGAGATCGGCCACCGAGACGTCGAAGCCGGCCTGCCGATGCAACGCGACACGATCTTCCGCATCGCCTCGATGACCAAACCGGTGACGGTGGCCGCCGCCATGACGCTGGTCGAGCAGGGCCGGCTGGCGCTGGACGACCCGGTCAGCCGGTGGCTGCCGGAGCTGTCCGACATGCAGGTGCTGGCCGAGCCGCGCGGCCCGCTGGACACCACGGTGCCCGCGCTGCGCCAGATCACCGTCGACGACCTGATGACCCACCGCAGTGGGCTGGCCTACGCGTTCTCGGTGCTCGGCCCGATCGCTCGCGCCTACCACGGGGTCTCGCTGCGCCAGGACGCCGATCATTGGTTGGCCGAGGTCGCCGGGCTGCCGCTGTTGCACCAGCCCGGCGAGCGTCTGACCTACAGCCACTCCACCGAGTTGCTCGGCATCCTGCTGTCCCGCATCGAGGGCAAACCGCTGCAGGAGGTGCTCGCCGAGCGGGTCTTCGGCCCGCTGCGGATGAACGACACCGGCTTCTGGCTCACCCCCGAGCAACGGCGGCGCGCCGCGACGATGTACCGCCTCGACGCCGGGGGCCGGCTCAGCCATGACGTGATGGGCCCGGCCCCGATCTCGCCGCCGCGTTTCTCCCAGGGCGGTGGCGGGTTGTGGTCCACCGCCGACGACTATCTGCGATTCGCCCGAATGTTGTTGGCGGGCGGCGAGATCGACGGTGCGCGGGTGCTCTCCGGGGACTCGGTGCGGCTGATGCGCACCGACCGTCTCACCGACGCTCAGCGCCGGATGACGTTCCTGGGCATGCCGTACTGGCAGGGCCGCGGATTCGGCCTGAACCTCGCGGTGGTCACCGACCCGGCGCAGTCGACGCCGTTGTTCGGGCCCGGCGGGGTGGGTTCGTTCACCTGGCCCGGCGCGTACGGAACCTGGTGGCAGGCCGACCCGTCGGCGGATCTGATCCTGATCTACCTGATCCAGAATGCGCCCGACCTGGGCGCCGACGCGGCGGTGGCGGTCGCCGGCAACACGTCGATGGTGAAATTGCGCACGGCGCAACCGAAGTTCGTCCGGCGCACGTATCAGGCCCTGGGTCTGTAGCGCCGCCGCTCAGTTGAAGACCTACTCCCCCTCGGCGTCTTTACCGGTCGCGATCTCCTTGACCTTCTCGACCGTATGGCTGGCGATGTCCATCGAGTCCTGGACGATGTTGTTGACGCCTTCGGCGACGTTGCCCTTGAGGATGTCGACGGCGTTGTCCACGATGTCCGCCGACATCTCGACCGCGTAGGTGGCGATGTCGCGGGCGGAGTCGATGGCGTCCTTCGGATTGAAGCCCTTTGATTTGTCACTCACGACTGTGTCCTCCCTGGAAAGCAGTCCCCCGGAAGTTCGCCCCCGGAAGCTGAACGCCGTCGAGTCTACTGCGGCTGCTCCGGGCGCGTCGCGGCCGCGGCGGCCCGGATCTGCGGCGTCACCAGCATGACCTGACCGAGCACGCCGTTGACGAAGCCGGGCGAATCGTCGGTGGACAGCTCCTTGGCCAGCTCCACCGCCTCGTCGACGGCAACCGGCTCGGGCACGTCGTCGGCGTGCAGCAGTTCCCATACCGCGACGCGCAGGATGGCGCGGTCCACGGCCGGCAACCGCTCCAGCGTCCAGCCCTGCAGGTGCGAACTGATCAGGTCGTCGATGTGGGCGGCGTTGTCGGTGACGCCGCGCGCCACTGTCTCCGTGTAGGCATTCAGCGGATCGACGTCCCGCTGCGAGTTGGCCAGCCGGTTGCGCGAGTCGGCGACTTCGGCGGGCGTCAGGCCGCGTGCCTCGGCCTCGAACAGCACGTCGACGGCGCGCTTGCGGGCGGCGTGCCGGCCGCGTGACTTCCCGGGCTTACCGTCAGGCATTCACGCGGCCCAGGTAGCTTCCGTCGCGGGTGTCGATCTTGAGCTTGTCGCCGGTGTTGATGAACAACGGCACCTGGATCTCTGCGCCGGTTTCCACCGTGGCCGGCTTGGTGCCGGCCGACGAGCGGTCGCCTTGCAGACCCGGCTCGGTGTGGGTGACCTCGAGTTCGACCGACACCGGCAGCTCGAGGTACAGCGGCGCGCCGTTGTGGAACGCGATCTGCACCGGCAGGCTCTCCAGCAGGTAGTCGGCGGAGTCGCCGACGAGTGCCTCGCTCAGCGGGTGCTGTTCGTAGTCCTGCGAGTCCATGAACACGAAGTCCGCGCCGTCGCGGTAGAGGTAGGTGGCGTCACGGCGGTCCACGGTGGCCGTCTCGACCTTCACGCCCGCATTGAAGGTCTTGTCGACGACCTTGCCGGACAGCACGTTCTTGAGCTTGGTCCGCACGAACGCCGGCCCCTTGCCGGGCTTGACGTGCTGGAATTCGACGATCTGCCACAACTGGCCGTCGATGTTGAGGACGAGGCCGTTCTTGAAATCGGCAGTCGATGCCACGGGTGATGCTCCTTTAGAGGATCTGCAGTTCCTTGGGGAACCGGGTAAGCAGGTCTGGGCCTCCGCCGGCCCCGGCGACGATGAGGGTGTCCTCGATGCGGACACCGCCGCGATCGGGCAGATAGACACCTGGTTCCACGGTCACCGCGGAACCAGCAAGCAGTGTACCGGCGGATGTCGCGTTGATTCCCGGCGCTTCGTGGATCTGCAGTCCGACACCGTGACCGAGCCCGTGGCTGAACATCTCTCCGTAGCCCGCCTCGGCAATGACCTGGCGCGCCGCATCGTCCACCGCGCTCAGCACCACCCCCGGCGCGAGCGCCTCCCGGCCCGCCCGCTGCGCGGTGGCCACCAGCGCGTAGATCTCGCGCTGCCAGTCCCGCGCGGCGCCCAGCACGAACGTGCGCGTCATATCGGAGTGATAGCCGCCGACCAGCGCGCCGAAGTCGATCTTGACGAAATCGCCGTGGGCCAGCACGGCGTCGGTCGGCCGGTGGTGCGGAACCGCCGAGTTGGGGCCGGCGGCGACGATCGTCTCGAACGACGGACCGTCGGCTCCGTGGCTGAGCATCAGCGCCTCCAGCTCGTTGCGCACCTGCCGCTCGGTGCGTCCCGGCCGCAGTCCGCCGTGTTCGATCAGGTCGGCCAGCGCGGCGTCGGCAGCCTCACACGCCAGCCGCAGCAGCGCGACCTCGCCGGCGTCCTTGACCTCGCGCAGCGCCTCCACCGTGCCGGATGCGCGGACCAGTCGGGCGCCGTCGGCCAGCTGCGTGTCCAGCGCATCGAAGGCGTCCACCGTCACCACGTGGCTCTCGAACCCGATCCGGCGCGCCCCGGCCGAAGCCGCGCGCGCTGCCAGCACCGGTCCGCAGGCCCGTTCGATGACCGTGTGCAGGTCGGGCGACTGGCGCGCCGCCTGGGTGCGGTACCGGCCGTCGGTGGCCAGCAGTGCCGGCCGGTCGTCGGCGAAGACGAGCAGCGCCGCGTTCGATCCGGTGAACCCGGACAGGTAGCGCACATTGTTGGGGTCGCTGACCAGCATCGCGTCCAGTTCCTCGGCCTGCAGCCGGTGACTCAACGCGTCACGTCGCTGGATATGTGTCACGGCCCCCGACGCTACTCGCTACGCTGTGGCCCCATGGCTAAGTGGTTGTCGCGCGGACTGCTGTTCGCGGCGTTGATGGTCGTCGTCCGCCTCGTGCACGGAACGCTGATCAACCAGTTCGCCACGCAGGCGGTGACCATCAGCGTCTCGCTCTGCGCGGTGCTCGTCGTGCTGGCGGGTCTGTGGGGCTGGTTCGACGGCCGCACCGACGCCCGGACCAACCCCGACCCGGACCGGCGCGCTGACCTGGCGATGGCGTGGCTGCTGGCCGGGCTGGTCGCCGGACTGGTTGCCGGGCCCGTGTCGTGGCTGATCTCGATGGCCTACAAGCCGGTCTACACCGGCGGCCTGGTCAGCGAGCTGACGACGTTCGCCGCATTCACCGCGCTGCTGGTGTTCCTGCCCGCGGTCCTGGGCGTCGCGATCGGCCGCTGGCTGACCGACCGCAAGGCGCCGCCGGCGGCGCGCCACGGCCACGCGCATGACAACCCGGACTTCGACCGGGCCGACACCGACGTCTTCGCCGCGGTCCGCGCCGATTCCGCCGAATCGCAGTAGTCACCCGGCGATCTCGGAATAGGCGGCGGCCAGCAGCGCCGGATCGGGGCCTTCCAGCCGGCCCGGTTTGGCCAGCCCGTCGAGCACCACGAACCGCAGCACCCCGGCCCGGTTCTTCTTGTCCCCGGCCATGAACTCGAGTAGCTGCGGCAGCGCGTCGGCGTCGTAGCTCACCGGCAGGCCCAGCGCGGTCAGCACGCTGCGGTGCCGCGCGGCGGTGGCGTCGTCGAGGCGTCCGGCCAGCCGGCCCAGCTCGGCGGCGAACACCAGGCCCACCGACACCGCCGCGCCGTGGCGCCAGCGGTAGCGTTCGCGGCGCTCGATGGCGTGCGCCAGGGTGTGTCCGTAGTTGAGGATCTCGCGCAGCGCCGACTCCTTCTCGTCGGCCGCCACCACCTCGGCCTTGACGGTGATCGCGCGCCGGATCAACTCCGGCAGCACCGCACCGGCGGGGTCGAGCGCGGCCTGCGGGTCGGCCTCGATCAGGTCGAGGATCACCGGGTCGGCGATGAAACCGGCCTTGACGATCTCGGCCATCCCGGCGACCAGCTCGTTGCGCGGCAAGGAGGCCAGCACCGCCAAATCCACGAGAACCGCCCTTGGTTGGTGGAAGGCGCCGACGAGGTTCTTGCCCGCGTCGGTGTTGATGCCGGTCTTGCCGCCCACCGCCGCGTCGACCATGCCCAGCAGCGTCGTGGGCACGTGCACGATGTCGACTCCCCGCAGCCAGGTCGCGGCGACGAAACCGGCGACGTCGGTGGCGGCGCCGCCACCGAGGCTGACCAATGCATCCTTGCGACCCAACCCGATTCGGCCCAGCACCTCCCAGATGTAGCCGACGACGGGCAGGTCCTTGCCGGCCTCCGCATCGGGAATCTCGATGCGGTGCGCGTCAATTCCCTTGTCGGACAGGAATTTCCGGATCGCTTCGGCCGTTTCGGTCAGGGTGGGCTGATGCAGCACGGCCACCTTGTGGGTGCCGTCGAGCAGGTCGCCGAGTTCGCGGAGCAGGCCGGTTCCGATCACCACGGGATAGGGCGGGTCGACGGAGACTTCGACGGTGACCGGTGCTGGGAGGGAACGGGTTTCGCTCACTTTTCCGCCTTGGTACGGCGCGCCGCCAGGGCCGCCGGGACCGCCGGCGTGGGAACGACGGAGCCGGGGAGGACGTTGGCGCGCCACGGGGGCCGCCGCCGGCGGCGCTGCGGCGGGCCGGGGTTCTCCAGCCGGTTGATCAGGTAGTGCACCACCGCTCCGGGGTTGCGCCGGTTGGTGTTGACCCGCGTGGTGGCCACCTTGCGGTAGAGCGGAACCCGCTCGTCCATCAGTCGCCGGTACTTCTCGGCGGGATCGTCGCCGGCCAGCAGCGGCCGCGCCGTGCCACCGGTGGTGGTGCGTCGAACCCCTTCGGCCGCACTGATTTCCAGATACACCACGGTGTGGCCGGCCAGTGCGTCGCACACGCCGGGGCTGGTGACGGCGCCGCCACCCAGCGACACGATGCCGTCGTGCGAGGCCAGCGCCTTCTTGACGACTTGCTCCTCGATGCGCCGGAACTCCTTCTCGCCGTCGGTGGCGAAGATGTCGGCGATGGTCCGGCCGGTGGTCTCGACGATCGCGGCATCGGTGTCGAGCAGCGGCAGGCGCATGGCCTTGGCGAGGCGCCGCCCGATGGTCGACTTGCCCGAGCCGGGCATCCCGACGAGAACCGCTTTGGGGGCCATGGCTACCCCGACACCCGGCTGGGTTCGCCCCACGGTTCGCGCTCGGCCACCGACTGCAGGTACGTCTCGACGTTGCGGCGCGTCTCGGCCAGCGAGTCGCCACCGAACTTCTGCAGCGTCGCCCGCGCCAGCACCAGCGCCACCATCGCTTCGACCACCACACCGGCGGCCGGCACCGCGCACACGTCCGAACGCTGATGGATCGCCACGGCCTCCTCGCCGGTGGCCATGTCCACCGTCGCCAGCGCCCGCGGCACGGTCGAGATGGGTTTCATCGCGGCGCGCACCCGCAGCGGCTGTCCGTTGGTCATCCCGCCTTCGAGGCCACCGGCGCGGTTGGTGGAGCGCGCAACTCCCTTCCCGCCGGGGTAGATCTCGTCGTGCGCCAGGCTGCCCCGGCGCCGCGCGGTCTCGAAGCCGTCGCCGATCTCGACGCCCTTGATCGCCTGAATGCCCATGACCGCGGCGGCGAGCTGGCTGTCCAGCCGGTCGTCGCCGCTGGTGAATGAACCCAGCCCGACCGGCAGGCCGTGCACAACCACCTCGACGACACCACCGAGGGTGTCGCCGTCTTTCTTGGCGGCCTCGATCTCGGCGATCATGGAGGTCTCCGCGGCCCGGTCGAAGGCGCGGACCGGACTGTCGTCGATGGCGGCCAGATCCGTGACCTCCGGCGGCGGGCCGACGTAGGGATCCGAGGCGCCGATCGACACGACGTGCGAGAGAACCCGGACGCCGAGGGCCTCCTCGAGGAACCGGCGGGCGATGGTGGCGGCGGCCACCCGTGCCGCGGTTTCCCGGGCACTGGCGCGTTCCAGCACCGGGCGGGCGTCGTCGAAACCGTACTTGAGCATCCCCGCATAGTCGGCGTGTCCGGGGCGCGGACGGGTCAACGGCGCATTGCGGGCCGCCCCTTCCCTCTCGAGTGCACCGTCGCCGACCGGATCGGGAGCCATCACGGTCTCCCACTTGGGCCATTCGGTGTTGCCGATCTCCACGGCGATCGGACCGCCCAGCGTCCGCCCGTGCCGCACACCGCCGAGCACCGTCACCTGATCCTGTTCGAACTTCATCCGTGCGCCGCGGCCATAGCCCAACCGGCGGCGGCGCAACTGCTCGGCGATGTCGTCGGAGGTGACGGACACGCCGGCGACCATGCCCTCGACGACGGCCACCAGGGCGCGGCCGTGGGATTCACCGGCAGTGGTCCAACGCAACACGTGTCCCATTGTCCCACGTGGCCTTTCCCACCCCGAAATCCGCGGGCTCAGCCCGCCGAGAGCGCCAGCGCGACCACCACTCCGGTGGCCGCGCACATCGCGGGACCGTGCGGTAACACCCTCCGGCGGGTCAGCAGGCCCCATCCCGCGGTCAGCAGCGGCGCGCCCACCGCCGCGACCACCCAGGCGGCCATCCCGAAGGTCCCCGCCAGAGCGCCCAGGCCGACCGCCAGCTTGACGTCCCCGGCGCCCATCCCCGCCGGCGCCAGCAGATGGATCAGCAGGTAGCCGCCCGCGAGCGCGGTCGCGCCGGCCAGCGCCGGCAGTCCGCGGCCCTGTACCGAGGCGACCGTCAGGATGACCGCCGCACCCGGCAGCGTCAGCGCATTGGGCAGCCGGTGCTCACGCAGGTCGACGACGGTCAGCGAGACCAGCCATGCCAGCACCACCATCCCGCCGCACACCGCCATCGGCGCAGGCTAGCCCAGCGCGGCCGCCATCTGTGCGCGCGGAGCGGGCCGGCCTGTGAATTGTTCGACCTGCGTGTAGGCCTGGTGCAACAGCATCTGCAAACCGCTGACGACGCGACCGCCCGTCTTCGTCACCGCCGCCGCCAGCGGCGTCGGCCAGGGCTCGTAGATGGCGTCGAGCAGCACCGGAATGGGGGCGAGCACCTCGGCGTAAGGGGCCGCGGCATCGGCGGGCACCGTGCTGATCAGCACCTCCGATTCACCGACCGCGGCCGCCAGCGCATCGTGTTCCAGCGGCCGGTGCCGGGCGTGCAGGCCCAGCCCGGCGGCCAGCTCCAGCAGCGCGGCCGCGCGTTCGGCGTTGCGGGCGACCACGGTGACGTCGTGGACGCCCAGTGCGGCCAGGCCCGCCACGGCGGCGGGCGCCGTACCGCCGGAACCCAGCACGATCGCCGCCCCCGACACCGCGCCCAGCGCCCCGACCACGCCGTCGATATCGGTGTTGTCGGCCCGCCAGCCGGTTTCGGTGCGCACCAGGGTGTTGGCCGAACCGACGCGTTCGGCCCGCTCGGTGCGTTCGTCGGCCAGCCGCAGCGCCGCGAACTTGTCCGGCATCGTCACCGACAGCCCGACCCACTCCGGGCCCAGTCCGGCCACGAGCGGCGGCAGATCCTCGGCGCCGCACTCGATGCGCTCGTAGGTCCAACCCTGAAGCCCCAGCGCGCGGTAGGCCGCCAGATGCAGTTGCGGAGAACGGGAATGGGCGATCGGCTTGCCGACCACGCCGGCTCTGCGCGGCCCCTTATCGGGCACTGTCGAGCACGCCGTTGCGCTTGGCGAGTTCGATGTTCGCCAGGTGCTGCTGGTAGTCGTGGGTGAACAGCGTGGTGCCGTCCAGGTCGACGGTCACGAAGTAGAGCCAGTCGCCGGCTTCGGGATGTTCGGCGGCGTTCAGCGCCTCCGCACCCGGCGAACCGACCGGCGTGGCCGGCAACCCGTCGGAGGCGTAGGTGTTCCACGGTGTGACGCGCGCGCGGTCCGCGTCGGCGGTCGCGACCTCCTGACGGTCGAGCGGATAGTTGACCGTGGAGTCGAACTCGAGGCGCTGGGGTTCGTTGAGCCGGTTGTAGATGACGCGCGCCACCTTGGCGAAGTCGCCGGGCTTGGCTTCCTTCTGCAACAGCGAAGCTGCCGTGAGGATCTCGTAGGGCGTCATGTTGGTCGCCTGCGCGGCCTCCGACAGACCGTTGGCGGCGTAGTGGTCGGCGCTGGTCTGGATCAGCGACGCCAGGATCTGCTTCGGGGTGCCGGTCGGATCGAAGCTCCAGGTGCCGGCCTCGATGAGGCCTTCGAGCCGACGGTGGTCGTTGCCCATCTTGGTCACCGGTTCTATGGCCCACTCCGGGACGTTGAGGTCCTGGGGGCTCTCGTTGGAGGCCGCGTTCTTGAGATCGGCTGCCGAGACACATCTTTCGGTGCCGTTGAGGGTGACACAGCTGGCCTGCGCGATCAGCGTGAGGACGCCCTCGACGACCTTGTCGTTGCGCAGATCGGTGATGTCGTCGAGTTGCCGGCCCTCGGGGACGGTCAGCTTGCCCATCCGGTTGGCGGGGTCGACCAGCTTGGCGATGGCGCTGTCGGCCGATACCTCGGTGCGCATCTTGTAGAACCCGGGCTGGATCGCCTGGAGCTCGCGGTTTTTGACTCCCGCCGTGACGAACGGCTCGGCGTCCGCGATCACCTTCTGGTCGACCAGCGTCCGGGCGATGGCGCCGGTGGTGTCGCCCGGGTGCACCTCGATGAGCACGTCGCTCTTACCGTCGCCGGCGAAATCCGCGGTCCTGCCGCCCCACAATTTGCTGCCCAACATGACGGCGGCGGCGACGACCACGCCCAGTGCCACCAGCGTCAGCAGGCCGACGGTGCGGCGCCGCCGGCGCACTCGCACCGCGTGCGCCCGCGCGGTTCGGTCCATCCGCCGGCGCGGCGCGCGCCGTCTGGAGTCGTCGCCGTAGTCGTCGTCGTACTCAACCATCGTCGGCCTCCCGGTACTGCGGCAGCTGGGCGCGCCGCTGATCAAGCCAGCTCTGCAGGATCGCCACCGCGGCCGCCTGGTCGACGACGTCGCGCTGGCCCTTGGCACGCACCCCGGCTTCGCGCAACGAACGCTGCGCGGTCACCGTCGTGAGCCGTTCGTCGGCCAGCCGGACCCGCACCGGGGCGATCCGGTCGGCCAACCGGTCGGCGAGGTCGACGGCGTCGGCAGCGGACGAGCCGGCCCGGTTGGCCAGGGTGCGCGGCAGGCCGACGATCACCTCGACGGCACCGTACTCGTCTACCAGCGCCACCAGCCGGCGCAGGTGCCGCCCGGTCTTCTCCCGTCGCACGGTTTCGACCGGCGTGGCCAGCACGGCGTCCGGATCGCTGACGGCGACCCCGATGCGGACGGCGCCGACGTCGACGCCGAGCCTTCTGCCGCGACCCGGGTCATCGGGTCCGGGGCGGTCGGGCACCCGTGCTTGGCAGGAGGTCACGCGGTCAGCCCCGGGCGACCTCGGCCCGCAGGGCGTCGAGTGCGGCGTCGATACCCGCCGCGTTCTTGCCCGAACCCTGCGCCAGATCCGGCTTTCCGCCGCCGCGCCCGTCGACCGCCGCGGACAGCTTGCCGACGAGATCGCCGGCGGACAGACCGAGTTCGCGTGCGGAGTCGTTCACCGCGATGACGTAGGGCACCGTGCCGTTGTCGCCCTCGGCGATCAGCGCGACCACGCCCGGTTGGGCGCCGAGCCGGCCCTTGATGTCGCCGACCAGGGAACGCAGATCGTTCGCCGTCATCTCACCGGACATCCGCTGGGCCACCAGACGGACGTTACCGACCCGCTCGGCGCCGGCGGCGGCATTCACCGCGGCTGCGCGCGCCGTGGCCAGCCGGACCCGCTCCAGTTCCTTCTCGGCGCCCTTGAGCCGCTCCACCAGATTGGCGACCCGTGCGGGCACCTCCTCCGAGGGCACCTTCAGCGACGACGCCAGGCCCGCCATCAGCGCACGCTCCCTGGCCAGGTGCTTGAACGAGTCCAGGCCGACGTAGGCCTCGACACGGCGCACCCCGGAGCCGATCGAGGACTCTCCGAGGATGGTCACCGGTCCGATCTGCGCGGAATTACGCACATGCGTGCCGCCGCACAACTCCAGCGAGAACGGCCCGCCGATCTCGACGACGCGGACCTCGTCGGGGTAGGCCTCGCCGAACAGCGCCATCGCGCCCATCGCCTTGGCCTTGTCCAACCGGGTGTGGAAGGTGTTGACCTGGAAGTCGGCCTCGACCGCCTCGTTGGCGACGATCTCGATCTCGCTGCGCTGCTGGTCGGAGAGCGGACCCTGCCAGTTGAAATCGAACCGCAGGTAGCCCGGCCGATTCAGCGAGCCGGCCTGAACGGCGTTGGGGCCCAGGATCTGTCGCAGCGCGGCGTGCACCATGTGGGTTCCCGAGTGGCCCTGGGTGGCACCGTGGCGCCAGTTCGCGTCGACCGCGGCGGTGACGGTGTCGCCCTCGACGAACTCACCGGACTCGACGCTGACGTTGTGGACGAACAGCGTCTTGGCGATCTTCTGCACATCGGTGACTTGCGCTTTCGCGGTGCCGCCCGCGCCGGTGAGCGTGCCGATGTCGGCGATCTGGCCACCGGATTCGGCGTACAGCGGCGTGCGGTCGAGCACGATCTCGACGCGCTCCATGACATGTTCCCGGCCACCGTGGGCCACCACCGGGACCCGCTTGCCGTCCACGAAGATGCCGAGAATCCTTGCCTCCGAACTCAATTCGTCGAAGCCGGTGAACTCGGTGGGGCCGGCGTCGACCAGTTCGCGGTAAGCGGTGAGGTCGGCGTGGGCATGTTTGCGGGCCGCGGCGTCGGCCTTGGCGCGGCGACGCTGCTCGGCCATCAACTCACGGAAGCCGAGTTCGTCGACGGAAAGTCCGGCCTCCGAAGCCATTTCCAGAGTCAGATCGATCGGGAAGCCGTAGGTATCGTGCAGCGTGAACGCGTCATGGCCGCTGAGCGTGGTCTTGCCCGCGGTCCTGGTGGCCCCCGCCGCGTCCTCGAACAGCTTCGAACCGGCGACCAGCGTGCGGTTGAACGCCGTCTCCTCGGCCACCGCGATGCGGTTGATCCTGTCGAAATCGGAGACCAGTTCCGGGTACGACGGCCCCATCGCGTCGCGGACGGTTGCCATCAGCCGGGCCATGACGGGCCGGTCCACACCGAGCAGTTTGGCGGCGCGGATGATCCGGCGCAGCAGCCGGCGCAGCACGTAGCCGCGGCCCTCGTTGCCGGGGGTGACGCCGTCGCCGATGATGATGGCCGCGGTGCGGCTGTGGTCGGCGATGATGCGGTAGCGCACGTCGTCATCGTGGTTGCCCTGGTTGTAGCCGCGGGGCGCGTACTCGGAGACCGTGTCGATGACCGGGCGCAGCAGGTCGGTCTCGTAGACGTTGTCGACGTTCTGCAGCAGGCAGGCGATGCGCTCGACGCCCATGCCGGTGTCGATGTTCTGGCGGGGCAGCGGCCCGAGGATCTCGAAGTCGTCCTTGGAGGTGCCCTCGCCGCGTTCGTTCTGCATGAACACGAGATTCCAGATCTCGATGAAGCGGTTCTCGTCGGCCTCCGGGCCGCCCTCGACGCCGAACGCGGGGCCGCGGTCGTAGTAGATCTCCGAACACGGTCCGCACGGGCCGGGGATGCCCATCGACCAGTAGTTGTCGGCCATGCCGCGGCGCTGGATGCGTTCGGCCGGCAGCCCGGCGACCTCCTGCCAGAGCTGTGCGGCTTCGTCATCATCGTAAAAGACTGTGGCCCAGAGTCTTTCGGGATCAAAGCCGTAGCCGCCGTCGGCCACCGGCTTGGTCAGCAGCGACCAGGCCAGCTCGATGGCGCCGCGCTTGAAATAGTCGCCGAAGCTGAAGTTGCCCGCCATCTGGAAGAAGGTGTTGTGGCGGGTGGTGATGCCGACCTCGTCGATGTCGGGGGTGCGGATGCACTTCTGGATGCTGGTGGCCGTGTCGTACGGCGGGGTGCGCTGGCCGAGGAAGAACGGCACGAACTGCACCATGCCGGCGTTGACGAACAACAGGTTGGGATCGTCGAGGACCACCGATGCGCTCGGCACCTCGGTGTGGCCCGCGTTCACGAAATGATCGAGGAACCGTTTCCTGATCTCGTGTGTCTGCACGTCTTCACTTCCCTGCAACTTCGTGGATCGACCGCCCTACCCTACCGGTCAGCAGGTCAGCCTTCGATCAGCCACGGACGAAGCTCAGGCGGACCGAACGGCGCGGGTTATCGCTGTTCAGATCAACGAGCACGATCGACTGCCAGGTTCCCAGCAGGGGGCGTCCGGCCTGCACCGGAACGGTGACCGACGGCGCGACGATCGCGGGCAGCACATGGTCGGCACCGTGCCCGTACGAGCCGTGGGCGTGCCGGTAGCGGTCGTCGCGGGGCAGCAGCCGTTCCGGGGTGTCGATCAGGTCGTCCTCGGACCCCGCGCCGATCTCGAAGACGGCGACCCCGGCGGTGGCGTGCGGCACGAACACGTTGCACAACCCGTCGCCCTGCCCCGCGCAGAAGGTGCGCACCTCGTCGGTCAGGTCGACGAGGCGCCGGCGGCTGGTGTCGACGTCGAGAACCGCTGATTCCACAGTCCCAGCCTAGACGGTATGGGGGGCTGGGGCCTCGCCACATGTGATCGTGGGTTGCCGTCAGGAATTGGGTCCTGGCCGGTAGAGCCACAGATGTGGATGGAGGCCCCAGTGAAACGTCATCG
>WBZP01004783.1_pt1 | contig 13974 bp, 16 predicted proteins | sample 5204301 | NCBI WGS metagenome assembly WBZP01 (sample SAMN12412401, study PRJNA552823) | activated sludge metagenome | isolation source: activated sludge from nitrification reactor of wastewater treatment plant... | place: USA: Pennsylvania | collected 2017 | reverse complement strand
GCGCGCTCGCGGAGCTCGCTCCCAGCCTCTCAGCGCGGGGACTGCTGCGGCAGGCGCTCGAGCAGCAGGTCGACGTAGGTCGCCTCGTCCTGGCGGATGACGATGCGGATCGGCAGGTTCTGCAGCGTCGGCGCGACCCAGAACTCGGCCACCAAGTCCGGCCCGCGCCGCACGGCGATGCGCGGCCGGACGCGGACGGCCTCGAAGCGGCCGAGCGGCGTCTCGAGGACCTCCGGGCCGATCACCTCGTAGGTCAGGTTGTCCAGGCGCCGGGGCAGCGCGAGCGGCACGTCCACCGAGCTGCCGGCGCGCAGCAGCTCGGGATGCATCGTGAACAGCCAGGTGAGCTGGACGAACTGGCTCGCGCTGTCCTGCACCCCCGGCGGGCGCGGCTGCGTGCGGCCGTTGGCGAGCCGGACCTCCTGTTCGTCGAGCAGCACGGTCAACTGGCGCGGCTCGCGCATCAGGGTCCGTGTGACTTCGTCGTAGCGGCGCGGGTGCAGGCCGGCGTCCGAGATCTCGCCGTCGCTCGACAGGCGCCTGGTGGCGAGTGGTGCCAGCGGTGGACCGATCTCGACCTCGAGGTGCACCTGGTAGCGCTGGTCCTGCGCGAGCCACTCGACACGCGCCCGCCCATCGACCGGGCCGTAGAACTGGCCGGTAACCCGGTAGCTCAGGCGCGTCGACGGCGGCCACTCGAAGGCCGAGGCCGCACTGGCGGCAGGCGCCACGGGCAGCGCCGCGAGCGCCGGCGTCGCATCGGCGGCCGACGCCGCCGGTTCGGCTGCGGCGGCGGCCGGCTGCGGCGGCGCCGACGCGGCGTCGGACCCGGCCACGGCGGCGCTGGCCGTCTCGGTCGGGGCCGAGGCCGCAGCGTCCACCGCCACGGGCGCTGGCGCCGAGGCGGCCGGGGCCGCGGCAGCGGCGGCGCGGCGCGGCCGCGTCGCCGGCCGAGGTGGCGCCGCCGGGGGGGCCTCGGGCTGCAGCTCGCGCACGAAGGCGACCTCGATCTTCACCGGCGGGGCGTCGGCCGCCCCGAAGCCGAAGCGTGCCGGCAGCAGCATCTCGGCCAGCCACAGGTGCAGCAGCAGGACGGCGGGTGCGATCAGCCAGGGGGCGAGCCGATGCGCCCGTGCCGCCAGCACTGCTCGCGCGGCGGTCATCCCGACGCCGGCCGCGGGCATCGCGCCGCCGCCCGGCCGGTGGCGTTCAGGTGCCGGCCGCGCCGATGAAGCAGCACAGCGAAGCCCCGGCACTGAGGCGGAAGCGCAGCGTCAGCCAGCGCGCCGCGCCATGCGCCGGGTAGATCTTTCGATCGACCAGCCAGGCCAGCAGCAGCACCAGCCCGCCAACCACCAGCCCGCTGCTCGCCGGCATCATCGCCCCGATCCAGGCGGGGCCCGAGGGTACCGCCCCCCAGGCCAGCTGCAGCGTCGACGGCGCGGGTTCGCGCAGCGCCAGGCCCCAGTGGATGCCACCGAGGAACGAAGCGACGAGCGCTGCGTAGGTGGAGAGCGCCTGGGCCGCGAAGGGCAGCGCCTCGGGTTCGACGAGCCAGATCAGCAGCGCCCCGCCGACGAATGGCACGAGACCCACGTAGCCGAGCCAGCGCGCGAACTTCGGTGGCTCGGCCGACGCCGCTCCGACCGGCCCGACCGGGGCGGCGCGAGGGGAACCGGGACTGCTCGATGCGGGAGAGGGGTTCATGTCGACATTGTCGATCGCCGCCGGCCCTGGGGCTCGCGTTCGCCGTCCACCGCACGGCGCTCGATGGGGCGTCGGCCGCCTGGCCGCCGGATGCCGGCCCTGGGCCGGCGTGCCCCCGCGATCAGGATTTCCGGCTCGCTGCCACGAGGAGCTTCTCCAGCATCTCGGGCGGCAGGGCCCCCGGCTTGCGCGAGCCGTCTTCGAACACGATCGCCGGCGTGCCGGTGATCCGGTGGCGGCGGCCGAGCTCGAGGTTGCGCTCGATCGCGGCGGTGTCGCACTTCGCGCCCGCCGCGGCCGCAGGCACCCCTTCGAGCATCCACTTGCGCCAGGCCTGCGCGCCGTCCTTGGCGCACCAGATGTCGCGCGACTTGGTGGCCGAGTCGGCGCCCAGGATCGGCAGCAGGAAGGTGTGGATCGTGACGTCCTTGATCGTCGTGAGGTCGCGCTCGAAGCGCCTGCAGTAGCCGCAGTTCGGGTCGACGAAGACGGCGATCCGGCGCGCGCCGCTGCCCTGGCGGATCGTGAGCGCGTCCTTGAGCGGCAGCTTCGCGAAGTCGATCGCGGTCAGCTTCTCGATGCGCTGCTCGGTCAGGTCGACGCGGGTCTTGGTGTCGACGAGCGCGCCGCCGACCATGATGAAGTCGCCCTTGTCGTCGCTGTAGAGGATTTCGGTGCCGCCGTAGCGCACCTCCCACAGGCCGGGGATCGGCGTGCGCGTCACCTCGTCGATCGCCGGCATCTTGGGGATGCGCTCGGCGAGCGCCTTGCGGATCGCCGCCTCCTGGGCGAAGGCGGCGCTGGCCGCGAGCAGCGCGAGCGCGGCGACGAGGGAGACGGCGGGGCGGTGCATCGGAAGTTCCGTTCGCAGGAGCGGTGGCTGCGGGCCTCTCAGTGGCCCATCGCCTGCCGCACGAGCACGCGCTTGAGCGGGCGAAGATGATTCACCAGACCCAGGCCGCGGTTGCGAAGTTCCCTTGCCAGCGGCGAGGGGCTGGCAAAGAGGTGCAGCAGCGCGTCGGTGAGCAGCCCCATCGACCAGGTCGGCAGCTCGCGCTCGCGGGCGTGGCGCGCGAGCAGCCGTTCCTCGCCCAGGCCGCGCCAGGGCTCGCGCGCCACCAGCACCTCGGCGAGCGACGCCACGTCGGCGAGGCCCAGGTTCAGGCCCTGGCCGGCCAGCGGGTGCACCACATGCGCGGCGTCGCCGATAAGCACCCAGCCCGGGCCGAACAGGGGCTCGGCGCGGCCGATCGACAGCGGCCAGGCCGCGCGGGCACTGGCCATCTCGAGCACGCCGGCAACGCCGCCGGTCGCATCCATGAGCTCGCGCACGAAGGACGCGTCGTCGAGCAACTGCAGCTCCTGCGCGCGCGCGTCGGGCACCGACCAGACCAGCGCCAGCCCCTGGCCGGCGCGCGGCCGGTCCAGCGGCAGCAGAGCCAGCACGTCGGGCGAACGGAACCACTGGCGGGCAAGCCCGGCATGCGGCAGGTCGGTCACGAGCCGCGCGGCGATGGCTCGATGGCCGTAGCCGTGGCGCCGCATGTGCGAGCCGAGCCGGGAGCGCGTCGCCGAATCCTTGCCTTCGGCGAGCACGGTGAGCTCGGCATCGACCGCGTCAGCGACGCGACGGACGTGCGGCGCGAAGCGCACAGCGTCGCGCAGCGTCGCCTCCAGCGCCGCTGCGTCGACGATCCACGCGAGCTGCGGCAGCGCCTGGCCCCAGGCCGAGAAGTCGAGCGTGGTGCCCGGGGCGTCGCCCTCGACGTGCATCTCTTGCACCGCTGTGCGGGCATCGGCAGGCAACGCGTCCCAGACCTTGAGCGCGGCCAGCAGGTCGACCGAGGCCTGGTTCAGCGCGTACGCGCGCACGTCCTCGACCGGCGATGCCGGACCGCCGAGAAGGGCCACGTCGAAGCCGCGGCGCGACAACGCGAGCGCGGCTGACAGGCCGACCGCGCCGTCGCCCCGCACCAGGATGTCGCATGCTGCCATCCGCGGATTGTAGGGAGCGGCCACGGCACAATCGCTCCATCAGTCCGGCGCGGGCCCGGCTTTTCGGCCGATCGGCCGCCCCTCCCCCGCAGGAGCCCCCGCTTGAGCCCTGTCGCCTGCCGAATCGCCTCGCTGCACGTCCATCCGATCAAGTCCTGTGCCGGCGTTGCCGTGCCCGAGGCCCTGCTGGTCGAGACCGGACTCGACCTCGACCGCGCCTGGATGGTGGTCGACGCGCATGGCGAGATGCTGACCCAGCGCGAGTTGCCACGCATGACGCTGGTGCGGCCCGCATTCCGGGCCGATGAGCTGGTGTTGCGGGCGCCCGGCATGCTCGCGCTGCACCTGCAGGCCGACGTCGTCGAGCAGCCGACGCGCGTGCGGGTCTGGAACGCCGAGGTGAAGGCATTCGACATGGGAGCACTCGCCGCCCAGTGGTTCAGCGACTTCCTCGGCCACCGCGTCCGGCTGGCGCGCTTCGACCCCGCCGGGCGCAGGCTCGCTGACCGCGCCTGGACCGGCGCCGTGGAGGCGGAGACCACCTTCACCGACGGCTTTCCACTGCTGGTTGCAAGCCAGGCGTCGCTCGACGACCTCAACCACCGCCTCGCTCGGGCGGGTCAGGCGGCGGTGACGATCGAGCGCTTCCGGCCCAACCTGGTACTCGACGGGATCGAGGCGTACGACGAGGACCATGTGGACGAGCTGCGACTCGACACCGGCGACGGACCGGTGCGGCTGAAGCTCGTCAAGCCCTGCGTGCGCTGTTCGATCCCGAATGTCGACCCGGCCACCGGCGTGGCCGCGCCGGCCGTCGGCGACCAGCTCGCGGCCTATCGCGCCGACGCGCGAGTGAAGGGCGGTGTCACCTTCGGCATGAACGCGATCGTGCTCGAGGGCTTCGAGCGCACGCTGCGCGTCGGCGGGGCCGGCGCGGCGACGCTCGCGTTCTGAGGCCCCTCCCATCCCCGTTCTCCGCTCCCACCATCCCCGAAGACGCTTCCATGAGCCTCAAGTGCGGCATCGTGGGCTTGCCCAACGTCGGCAAGTCCACCCTCTTCAATGCGCTGACGCAGGCCGGCATCGCTGCCGAGAACTACCCCTTCTGCACGATCGAGCCCAACATCGGCATCGTCGAGCTGCCCGACCCGCGGCTGGCCAGGCTGGCGGCGATCGTCAAGCCGCAGAAGGTGGTGCCGGCGATCGTCGAGTTCGTCGACATCGCAGGCCTGGTGGCCGGCGCCAGCCAGGGCGAAGGCCTGGGCAACCAGTTCCTGAGCCACATCCGCGAGACCGACGCGATCGTCAACGTCGTGCGCTGCTTCGACGACGACAACGTCGTCCATGTCGCGGGCCGGGTCGACCCGGTCTCCGACATCGAGGTCATCCAGACCGAGCTGTGCCTGGCCGACCTGGCCACCGTCGAGAAGAGCCTCGTGCGCTGGACCAAGCAGGCCCGGGCCGGCGGCGACAAGGAGGCGCAGCGCCTGGTCGATGTGCTGAACAAGTGCGAGGCAGCACTCGACGCCAGCCGGCCGGTGCGCGGCGTCACGTTCAGCAAGGAGGAGCAGGTGGTCCTGAGGCCCCTGTGCCTGATCACCGCCAAGCCGCAGATGTTCGTCGCCAACGTGAGCGAGAACGGCTTCGAGGGCAACCCGCTGCTCGACCGCCTGCGCGACTACGCGAGGCAGCATGCCGGCGACCAGTGCGAGGCGCCGGTGGTGGCGATCTGCGCCAGGACCGAGGCGGAGCTGGCCGGCATGTCCGACGAGGACCGGTTGCTCTTCCTGCACGAGATGGGGCAGGACGAGCCGGGGCTGGCCCGGCTGATCCGTGCCGCCTTCAAGCTGCTGGGGCTGCAGACCTACTTCACCGCCGGCGAGAAGGAGGTCCGTGCCTGGACGATCCACGTCGGCGACACGGCACCACGGGCCGCCGGCGTCATCCACACCGACTTCGAGCGCGGCTTCATCCGTGCCCAGACGATCGCGTACGAGGACTTCGTCGCCTGCGGCGGCGAACATGGCGCCAAGGAGGCCGGCAAGATGCGCTCGGAGGGCAAGGAGTACGTCGTGAAGGACGGCGACGTAGTGAACTTCCTCTTCAACGTCTGAACGAAGTAATTGCACACTATCACTCACAGGCACACTGAACAAGGAACATCCAATGCGGACCCGGTCGACATCGGGATCAGCACTCGCCAGCAGAGAGTGCTAATATTTGTGGAACCCGGCGTCCCACGCCGACTCTGAGACCGCATGAACGCTGCTTCGTCCACCGCCCTTGCCGTGCGCGACCCATGGTCGCTGGTGCCGTCGCTCGGCAACCTCGACGCCTACATCGCGGCCGTCAACCGGCTGCCGATGCTGAGCCCGACCGAGGAGACGGATCTGGCGCGCCGTCTGCGCGACCAGGGCGACCTGCAGGCCGCGGGCCGGTTGGTGCTCTCGCACCTGCGGCTGGTGGTGTCGGTCTCGCGCCAGTACCTGGGCTACGGGCTCCCGCATGGCGACCTGATCCAGGAAGGGAACGTCGGCCTGATGAAGGCGGTGAAGCGCTTCGACCCCGAGCAGGGCGTGCGCCTCGTGAGCTACGCTCTGCATTGGATCAAGGCCGAGATCCACGAGTACATCCTGCGCAACTGGCGCCTCGTCAAGGTCGCCACGACCAAGGCGCAGCGCAAGCTGTTCTTCAACCTGCGCTCGATGAAGGCGAGCCTGAAGGGCGCGCAGGGCGTGCACACCGACGGTCAGGTCGATGGCGAAACCTACCGCAGCACGCTCACGCCGGCCGAGGTGGCGAGCGTGGCACGCGAGCTCAACGTCAAGCCCGAGGAAGTGGTCGAGATGGAGACGCGCCTGGGCGGCGGCGACGTCGCGCTCGAGCCGCAGGGCGACGAGGGCGAGGAGAGCTTCGCTCCGATCGCCTACCTCGCCGACGAAGCGAGCGAGCCGACGCGCCGCCTCGAGGCTCGCCGCCGGGACTGGCTGGCGGGCGACGGCATCACGCAGGCACTCGAGGTGCTCGACGCGCGCAGCCGCCGCATCGTCGAGCAGCGCTGGCTGCAGGTGAACGACGACGCCTCGGGCGGGATGACGCTGCACGAGCTCGCCGCCGAGTACGGGGTGAGCGCCGAGCGCATCCGCCAGATCGAGGTGGCGGCGCTGAAGAAGATGCGCAAGGCGCTCGAGGCCGCGCCGGCCACGCTGGCGGCCTGAGATTCCCACGCCGCGGGGGCGGGGGCCGCGCGCCGGCTCGTCCGTTCGGGCGGTCCGGCGCCCTTCTTTCTACCGGCCCATCAGCCCTTCTCGTCGAGCAGGCGCTTCAGGTCGGCCTGCAACGCCTCGGTGCCCATGCCATAGCGCGTGAACAGGCGCACCCGGCCCTGGGCGTCGAACACGTAGCTGCCGGCCGTGTGGTCGATCGTGTAGGTTTCGGGCGTCTTGCCGGGCACCTTGGCGTAGAAGACCTTGAAGTGCTTCGCGGCGGCCTGTGTCTGCTCGGGCGTGCCGCGCAGGGCGATGAAGTCGGGCCCGAAGTTCTCGACGTAGGCCTTCAGCATCGGGGGCAGGTCACGTTCCGGATCGACGGTGACGAAGATCGGCTGGATCCGCGCCCCGTCGGCGCCGAGCGCCTTCTTGACCGCGGCCAGTTCGACCATCGTCGTCGGGCAGACGTCGGGGCAGTGGGTGAAGCCGAAGAACACCACCGTCACCTTGCCCTTGAAGTCGGCCAAGCTGCGCAGCCGGCCATCGGCGTCGGGCAGCGAGAGTTCTCGCGCGTACTCCGCGCCGGTGATGTCGATCGACTTGAACGCGCCGGTGCCGGGCAGCGCCGCACGTTCGCAGCCAGTCAGCCCGGCGAGGCCGGCCGCCCCGATGCTCAGGCACAGCGTACCCTTCAGAACCAGTCGACGATCCATGGCCAGACCCAGTGATCGACCAGCAGCGCCGCGAACAGCAGCGACAGGTGCCAGATCGAGAAGCGGAAGGTGGCGCGCGCCAGCAGGTCGCTGTAGTCGCGCCAGAGCTGCCACGCGTAGAGGGTGAACAGGGCGCCGAGCGCGATGGCCGCCAGCAGGTAGATCCAGCCGCTCATTCCGAAGGTGAACGGCAGCAGCGTGGCGGCGAACAGGATCAGCGTGTAGAGAAGCACCTGCAGCCGCGTGAACTCGAGGCCGTGCGTTACCGGCAGCATCGGCAGGCCGGCCTTGCGGTAGTCCTCCACGCGGTACAGCGCGAGCGCCCAGAAGTGCGGCGGCGTCCACAGGAAGATGATGAGCGCGAGGATCAACGGCTCGACCGTCACCTCGCCCGTCACCGCGGCCCAGCCGAGCACCGGCGGCATCGCACCGGAGGCGCCGCCGATCACGATGTTCTGCGGGGTGAGCGGCTTGAGCACCACCGTATAGATCACCGCATAGCCCACGAAGGTGGCGATGGTGAGCCACATCGTGAGCGGGTTGACCCAGACCCACAGCAAGGCGCTTCCGCCAGTACAGAGAAGGGCCGAGAACAGCAGCGTCTGCAGTGTCGTGAGCTGGCCGCTCGCCGTCGGCCGCCAGGCGGTGCGCGCCATGCGGCGGTCGATCTGCTGCTCGACGACGCAGTTGAACGCCGCCGCTGCCCCGGCCACGAGCCAGATGCCTGCGATCGCCGCCAGCGCCGCTCCGGCCGGCGGCAGCCCCGGCTGCGCGAGCAGCATGCCGATCAGGGCGCAGAACACGATCAACTGCACCACGCGCGGTTTGGTGAGCACGTAGAACTGCGCCAGGCGCGTGCGCGTGCCGGGCGACGGGTTGGCGGCGAGCGTGGAGGTCATGACCGGGACGAAATTCTAGGCAGCCGGCGCGCGCGCGACTTCGACCTGTGCCATGTGCCCGTCCTGGATGTCGGTGCTGCGGCCTCAGCGGCCGGCCCGGTCCCAGCTGGCGGAGGCGCGCAGGAGCTTGTCGAGGTCGCGCTTGATCTTCGCGGGCTGGCCCGCTGCCGGCATGCGCATCATCCACTCGCCGAGCGGGTCCACGACATACAGGTGCTCCTCTAGCGCGTGCCCCGGCTCCGGCGCGAACCAGGCCTCGACGGCGCTGCGGTCGACGCGGAGCACCGTCATCGCCGGCGTGGCGGCCAGCGCGGTGCGAAGCTCTGGCCGCAGCGGCGCCTCGTCGGTGACGAACCACACCTTGTCGAGCCGCTCGCGCTCGCGGCCGAGCATCTCGCGCAGTTGCCGCTGTGCGAAGAGCCGCCCCTCGCAGCCGGCGTCGCACCCGGCCGGGCCGACGACGACCAGCAGCCACTGGCCGTGCAGCGACTTCGCTTCCATCGCCTGCCCGTCCAGGTCGGTCAGGCGCAGCGCCGGCAGCGGCCGGCTCGGCTCGATCAACGTGCCGTAGTTCGTTCGCCCTTCGGGGCGGACGACGAAGTAGGCGAAGTACGACGCGATCACCGGCGCCGCACACACGGCGAGCACCGCCAGCATCCTGAGCCGGCCAGCCGTGGTGCGGCGCTGCGCAACGGCCCCCGCATCCGACAGGTCGGGCGGCTCGATGCTATGCACCGTCAGCGCGACAGGTTCGGGGACGGACGAGTTGGAACCAGGCATAGAGCACGAGCACGAGCGCGCAGAGCGCGAACCACTGGAAGGCGTAACCGTAGTGCTTGTGGATGTCGGCAGCCGGTTCGGGCCACTGGCGCAGCAGGCCGTCGGCGGTGGCCTGCGTGCCGTCTTCCTGCACCACCACGAGCGGCAGCAGGTCGAGATCGATCTCGCGCGCGAAGTCGGCCGGAACCACATTCTGCCGGATCGGCCCCGAGGCCGCGGCTCCCGGCGCCAGATCGACCAGCCGGGATGGGCCGAGTGCGACGCGGCCTTCGATGCGCACCAGGCCCGCCGGTGGCGGTGGCGCCACGATCCGCGTTCGGTCGGCCATGTCGCGCGGCAGCCAGCCGCGCTGCACGAGCACGGTGCGACCACCTTCGAGCGCGAGCGGCGTCAGAGCGAGGAAGCCGGTACGGCCGGACATCGGCCGGTTCTCGAGGTAGACCGTGCGCGCCGCCAGCCAGCGGCCGTCGAGCTGCACGGCCCGGTGCTCCTGCGCAGCCGCGCCCGCGGCGTCGCCGGCCAACGCGCGCGCGTCCAGCGGCGGTAGCGCCCGGCGCGCCTCCATCGCGGCGTGGATCGCGTTCTTCTGCGCCGCGCGGTCGAGTTGCCAGAAGCCGAGCCGCGCGGTCAGCGCCGCGGCCAGCACAGCGGCGATGAACACCACCCAGCGCCGGGTGGTCAATGGCGCACCCTGCAGTCGGTGGCCCGTACCACCCGGCGGGAGTGATCCCCCGGCAAGGCCAGCGGCCTCACCCGCGATCCATGGCGCACCGGATGCCCGTGGGAGAATCCCCGGCGATGAAAGTCATCATCGTGCTGGTGCTCCTTGCCGTGCTGGGCGCGCTGGCCAGCGCTGGCGTGTTCATGCTCGGGCGCAGGCCCGAGCGTCTGCGGCCCGGCGAGGTCGATCGCCGGATGGCGCGCGCGCTGGCGCTGCGCATCGGGCTGTCGGTGGCGCTGTTCCTGTTCATCCTGCTCGCCTGGGCCCTGGGCTGGGTAAGGCCGACCGGCATTCCTGCCGGTCTCTGATCGCCGGCGCGCCACTCGCGCGTGGCCGCAGGCGAGAACGAGGGCGCCCGCCGTGCGCCGCCGGCCGTCTAGAGCCAGTAGACGACGAGGTACAGGCCGAGCCAGACGACGTCGACGAAGTGCCAGTACCAGGCCGCGCCCTCGAACCCGAAGTGCCGCTCGGGTGTGAAGTGGCCCTTCATCAACCGGATCGTGATGAAGGTGAGCATCAGCATCCCCACGAAGACGTGGAAGCCGTGGAAGCCGGTCAGCATGAAGAAGGTGCTGCCGAAGATGCCGCTCGAGAGCTTGAGGTTCAGGTCGCGGTAGGCGTGCATGTACTCGTAGCCCTGCACGAACAGGAAAGTCAGGCCGAGCGCGACGGTGACCCACATCCAGAAGATCGTCTTCGAGCGCCGGTTGGCGATCAGCGCGTGGTGCGCGATCGTGATCGTCACGCCCGAGGTGAGCAGCAGCGCGGTGTTGATCGTCGGCAAGGGCCACGGGCCGATGACCTGGAACGGCTCGACGATGCCCGCCGGCGAGGCGGTGGCGCCGCCGCCCGCGCTCGGCCAGATGGCCTTGAAGTCCGGCCAAAGCAACTGATGTTCGAGGTTGCCGAGCATCGGCAATGCGTGCGCCCGGGCCCAGTACAGCGCACCGAAGAAGGCAGCGAAGAACATCACCTCGCTGAAGATGAACCAGCTCATGCTCCAGCGGTACGAAACGTCGACGCGCTGCGAGTACAGCCCGCTCTCGCTCTCTCCGATCGCATCGCGGAACCACTGGTACAGCACCGTCAGCCAGATCACCAGACCGAGCAACAGCGAGTAGGCACCCCAGCCGACGCCGTTGACCCATTGCCCGGCACCGAGGATGACGAAGAACAGGCCGAGCGCCGACATCGCGGGGTGCCGCGAGGGCGAGGGCACGAAGTAGTACGGGGTGTTCCCGGCGGGGGTCGTCGCTGCCATGGCTTGTGTTCTCTCTCTGAGTCGAAACCTGCTGTCGATCCGGGGCTCTCAGCGACCCGCGCCGCTGCCGACCACCCAGTTCACCACGATGACGAGCAGCGCGACGAACAGCGCGCCACCGATGAGCCCGGCCACGACCACGTGCACCGGGTTGAGCTTCTGGACATCGCGCTCGAGGTCGGCGCGCCGGCGCACGCCGAAGAACGACCACGCGACGGCACGCGCCGTCTGGCCGAACGAGCCCTTGCGCGCCAGGACGCTCTCGCCGGCACCGCCGCGCGGATGGGTCGAGTCGCTCATGTGCCGGCCCCTGTTGCACGGGCGACGGCGCCCAGCGCACCCGGCGGCGCGGGTGGCACCTTGCCACCGACCTCGAAGAAGGTGTACGAAAGGGTGATCGTGCTCACCTCGCGCGGCAGCTTGGGGTCGACGACGAAGACGACCGGCCACTGCCGGCTCTCGCCTGGCGCCAGCGTGTACTCGTTGAAGCAGAAGCACTGAAGCTTGTTGAAGTGCGCCGTGGCCTGCCTGGGCGCGTAGCTCGGGATTGCCTGCGCCGCCATCGTGCGGTTCTGGACGTTCCTGAACTCGTACATCACGGTGGCCATCTCGCCGGGATGGACCTGCATCGAACGTACGGCCGGCTTGAAGTCCCAGGGGCCGCGCACGTTGGTGTCGAACTCGATCGTGATCGTGCGCGAGCGATCGACCTGCGTGTTGACGGTGCGCTCGCCCAGCCAGTTGGCCTTGCGCAGGTTCTCGTCGGCCAGGCTCAGCACGTTCACGCCCAGCGCCTCGCAGATCGCGCGGTACATCGGCACGAGCGCATAGCCGAAGCCAAACATGGCGATGGCGACGACCAGCAGGCGCCCGAGCAGGCGCCGGTTGTCCAGCAGCAGGAAGCGGCGCGACATGGGCGACACCGTCCGTGCTCCTTCAGCGGCCGAGCGTCGCCACGCGCCACATGAAGATCGCGGCGACGGCCAATGCCAAGCCGGCCAGGATCAGGCCGAGCCGCACATTGGCCCTGCGTCGGCGCTGCTCTGGCGTCATCGCGTGCGGCTCTCAGCCGACGACCCGGGTGGCGCTGGCGTCGAGCTTAGGCGGCGTCTCGAAGGTGTGCCAGGGCGCCGGTGACGGCACCTCCCACTCCAGGCCCTCGGCCGCCTCCCAGGGCCTCTGCGGCGCGGGCGCGCCCTGGCCGCGCATCACCGGCAGGACGATGAAGAAGAAGAAGTACAGCTGCATCAGGCCGAAGCCGAAGGCGCCGATCGACGACAGCATGTTGAAGTCGGCGAACTGCTGCGGGTAGTCGGCATAGCGGCGCGGCATGCCCGCCAGGCCGAGGAAGTGCTGAGGGAAGAAGGTGATGTTGAAGAAGATCAGCGACAGCCAGAAGTGGATCTTGCCGCGCGCCTCGCTGTACATGACGCCGGTCCACTTGGGCGCCCAGTAGTAGAAGCCGCCGAACAGGCCGAACAGCGAGCCCGCCACCATCGTGTAGTGGAAGTGGGCGACGACGTAGTAGGTGTCGTGCATCTGCTGGTCGATCGGCGCCATCGACAGGATCAGCCCGGTGAAGCCACCCATCGTGAAGACGAAGATGAAGCCCACCGCCCACAGCATCGGGGTCTCGAAGGTCATCGAGCCGCGCCACATCGTCGCGATCCAGTTGAACACCTTCACGCCGGTGGGCACCGCGATCAGCATCGTCGCGTACATGAAGAACAGCTGCCCGGTCACCGGCATGCCGGTGGTGTACATGTGGTGCGCCCAGACGATGAACGACAGGATCGCGATCGAGGCCGTTGCGTAGACCATCGACGTGTAGCCGAACAGGCGCTTGCGGGCGAAGGTCGGGATGATCTGGCTGACGATGCCGAAGGCCGGCAGGATCAGGATGTAGACCTCGGGGTGGCCGAAGAACCAGAAGATGTGCTGGTACATCACAGGGTCGCCGCCGCCCGCGGGGTTGAAGAAGCTGGTGCCGAAGTGGCGGTCGGTCAGCGTCATCGTGATCGCGCCCGCGAGCACCGGGATCACCGCGATCAGCAGGTAGGCGGTGATCAGCCAGGTCCAGCAGAACAGCGGCATCTGCATGAGCCGCATGCCGGGCGCACGCATGTTGAGGATCGTGACGATGATGTTGATCGAGCCCATGATCGAGCTCGCGCCCATGATGTGCAGCGCGAAGATCGCCATGTCCATCGACGGGCCCATCTGCAGCGTGAGCGGCGCGTAGAGCGTCCAGCCCGCGGCCGGCGCGCCGCCCGGCACGAAGAACGAGGCGGCGACGATGACGGCCGCCGGCACCAGCAGCCAGAAGCTGAGGTTGTTCATGCGCGCGAAGGCCATGTCCGCCGCGCCGATCTGCAGCGGGATCATCCAGTTCGCGAAGCCGACGAAGGCCGGCATGATGGCGCCGAAGACCATGATGACGCCGTGCATCGTCGTCAGCTGGTTGAACAGCTCGGGGTTCACGAACTGCAACCCGGGCTGGAACAGCTCGGCGCGGATGCCCATCGCCAGGATGCCGCCCAGGATCAGCATCGCGAAGCTGAAAAGCAGGTACAGCGTGCCGATGTCCTTGTGATTGGTGGCGAACACCCAGCGCCGCCAACCATGGGGGTGGCCGTGGGCGTGATCGTCATGACCGGCGTGACCGGCGTGGCCGTGATGATCGAGAACA
>WBZP01002577.1_pt2 | contig 13974 bp, 15 predicted proteins | sample 5204301 | NCBI WGS metagenome assembly WBZP01 (sample SAMN12412401, study PRJNA552823) | activated sludge metagenome | isolation source: activated sludge from nitrification reactor of wastewater treatment plant... | place: USA: Pennsylvania | collected 2017 | reverse complement strand
CGCCGCTCGGTATCGACGTGCCGGCGATCATTTCGACGGCACTGGAAGCGGCCGGCGTCCTGCAGGGCATCGCTCAGCGCGCCGGCCCGGCGAACGGTGAAGCGAACCTGAAATCGGCCGGCTGGCAAGGCTCGGGATGGGAAATGCTGCACGCCGACCCGCGTGCCTTCCGCGGCGGATCGATGCTTTACGGCTGCGTGTCGTCGGGCGAAGGAGGGACCGTCGGAGCACGGACGCAAGCCATTTCGCGCCGGCTGACGCTCGGCGAACGGCCTGAGCTGTCCTATGTCCGGCGCCTCGATCTGAGCGCGGCGGTAAACGACTACACGAGCGCCAGTTTCCGCGTCCTGGTCGACGGTGTCGTGGTCGACGAAGTCACCGCCATCGGCATGCTCCATCAGGAAACCGAATGGCTGCGCCGGCCGGCAATCGACCTGGCGCGCTTCGCCGATCGCACGGTGGTTCTGACGCTCGAAGTGGCGGCCTGCGCCAATGTGTACAGTGCAGTGCATGCGCGCGCCTGGGTCGATGAGATCACCATCCACAGCGCGGTCGACGTCGTCCGCTGCTGAACGTGACGACGACCGTTGCCGGCGGTCGTCGCGCTTAGCGCGTGGGCGAAGATGGGTGGCTGCCGCCTATCCTGAGTCCGGTCTTCTTCAGGATGCGCGTCGAGAAAAGGACATCGTGCGCGCGGCAGGCGTCGCCGAGAATGCCGGCAATGATCGCACGCTTGGCCAGAACCTCGCCGCGCGAGCTGCCATGCAGCATGGCAAACAGGTTGAACGGCCATACGGGCAGGCGACGCGGCCGGTGGTAGCAGTGCGTGACGAAGTCGAGGGCGCCGATGCGCGTGCCGAACTCGTCGATGCGCTCGTCGGCAACGTCCCAGACGCTCATCCCGTTCGCGCTATAGCCGATCGCGTAATGGTTGGGGACGGCGCCGATGCGGCGGATGATCCCCTGCGCCAGCATGCGCTGCAGGCGCGCCATGAGCTCCTGCGGGCTGACGCCGATCTCTTCGGCCAGCCGCTCGTAGGGTCGCGGCACGAGGGGCAAACCGCCTTGCGTGGCGACGACCAGCGCGCGATCGATCGCGTCCAGGGCAGGTGTCGTCATGGGCGCACGGTGAGCCGCATATCGACGAAGTATTCCTTCAGCTTCGGGAAGGCGAAGACGGGCAGTCCACTCGCCTCTTCAATCTGCCGTAGCGTCGTTTCGATCGCGGCGGCGCTTTCGGCGGCGAGCACGAACCACATGTTGAACGCGCACTGGCCGTCACTTTCGCGCTGATAGTTGTGTGCCACCTCGGGAAACGAATTGACCACATCGACGACCCGCTGCCAGTCGGCTGCCGGAACGTGCATCGCTGCCAGCACGAAAGCGCCACCCATGCGCTCGACCTGAAAGAGCGGGCCGAAACGGGTGAGGACGCGCGCCGCGAGCATGCGTTGCAGGCGGGAAAGCAGCTCCTCCTCACTGATGCCCAGACCGGCGGCGGCCGCCGCGTAGGGCTGCGGGCAAATCGGGAAATCCCCTTGCAGGCGGTCGATGATCGCCCGGTCGACGGCGTCGAGGGGCATGCGCTCACGCATAGCGCGCCCCGCCCTGCTTGAAACGCGTGAGCGAGAAGAGAACATCGTAGGCGTAGGCGGCAAGCTGCAGACGCGCACGCAGGTCGCTGATGCGCGCTTCGACCTCGGGCCTCGCCTGGCCGTGGATCATGCAGAAGAGATTGTAGGGCCACTGTGGTCTAACGCGCGCCCGTTGGTAGCAGAGCGTGACGCCGGGTTCGCTGGCCAGCCGTTCGCCGACTTCGTCAACCGTCTCGTCCGGCAGGTCGTGCACGAGCATCGCGTTGGCCGTATAGCCGAGTTCATGGTGGCGGACGATGACGCCGAAGCGCTTGATGATGCCTTCGGCGCACCAGCAGCGGATGCGCTCGAGCAAGGCGCTTTCCTCACTGCCGACACGGCTGGCGAGGGCGGCAAAGGGGCGAATGCACAGCGGCAGGCCTTCCTGCAAGGCGATGACCAGGCGGCGGTCGCTCTCGCCGAGCGGCGTCGGCGGAACGAAAGCCTTTTGCCGGGCGCCACCGGGCCGGGCCGGATGTCTGCCGTCGAGCGGAAAGCCGAGATCGATGTGGTATTCATGCAGCATCGGCAAGGAGAGCACCGGAAATCCGGCGGCGCGCTCGATTGCGCCGAGGGCTGCCTGCAAACGCCCTTCCGAACCGGCGGTGACGACGAACCAGAGATTGTAGCGGTGCTCGCGTGCGTAGTTGTGGTTCACTTCGGGGAAGCGGTTGACCGCTTCGGCGACCAGGGCCAGCTTTTCCGGCGGTACCGCCATCGCCGCCAGGGTGCTGGTGCCGATCCGTTTCGGCGCAAAAACCGCGCCGACGCGCGACACCTTGCCTGCCCGGCGAAGCGCTTCGAGCGTGCGCAGGACGACGAGCTGGCCGGCATCAAGGCGCGCCGCGAGTTCGGCAAACGGTGCCGGGCAGAGCGGGAAGTCCCGCTGAAACTCGTTCAGCAGGCGGAAGCTCAGGGTTTCGTCCGGCAGTTCGCCGAGCGTGCCGATGGTCATGTTGTTCAGAACCCGGTGCGGCCGGCGCGGCTGGTGAAGAAGATGCCGCTCGGTGCGTCGACGGCGACTTCCCCGATCCTGGCGAAGCTCGCCGTATCGTAAATGACCACCCGATTGTCATCGCGCGCCGATATCCAGACGTGCTCGCCGCGCGGTGTAAACTCCATGTGCAGAACGGCCTTGCCCGGGGCAAGCGTGTGCACCACCTGCCCGGAGAGCGTGTCGATCACCTCGACCCAGCCGTTGTCGGGAAACGCGTAATTCACCCACACCTGGCGCCCGTCGGGCTGCGCGATGACGAATACCGGTTGGCCGCGCACCTTGATTCGACCCACTTCCTGCCAGTTGCTGGCGGCAACGACGAGGACCTCGTGCCGTCCGATCGCCGGCAGGTACGCTTTGCCCTGGGCGACCGCCCAGCCGCGCAGATGCGGCATCTTGAATACCGGCAACTTTTCTTCGCCGCGCCCGTAGTGTTCGAGAATGCGGCGCGTTCCCGCTTCGGGCCGCCAGGTATCCAGCCAGGCAACGCCGTCCTCGCCGAACAGTCCGGCCAGGTAATGGCGGCCGTCCGGCGTCACCAGCCCGTCGTACGGCTGTCGCCCGGCCGGATAGCGCTGCGTCGTCGGCTGGCGTGGGTCGCTGAAGTTGCTGAGCCAAATCTCGCCGCCATCGAACAGCGCGTAGGCGAAGCGCTGGCCGCTCAGGTCGGCCAGACCGACGACCCTGGAAAGAACGCCCGGCGCGACCTCGGCCGGCACTTCGGAGAGCAACTCCAGCGTCTCGGCATCGAAAGCCCTGATGCCGCCCGGTGTGTAGTTCTGAGCGACGACGATTCGCCCGTCCTGCGAAATCGAGCCGCCGATCGCGTTGCCCGACTGCAGGATGCGCCTGACGAGGCGTGCGCCGAGCAGGTCGACCTTGTTCAGACCGCCGTCACGCCCGAAAACGTAAGCGTAGCGGCCATCGCGCGAGTAGACGACGGAAGCGTGCGAGAGATCGCCCAGACCGCCGACGCGTGCGTAGGGCTCGCGCCGGCTCGTGTCGACCAGCGTCACGTGCCCGCTTGCCCGTTCGATGATCAGTCCGAGGTCGCCGGTGCCGCGCAAGGGCGTCGGCGCACAGGCGACCAGTAGCGGCAGCAGCGCCACGAGGAGCAACCTGCCTGCCTTCACCAACGTCGTCACAATACCAACCGCATGGCGGTCTCCATTTCGGGTTGCGTCATCTCGCCGAGCTTGCTGCTGCGTATCGTTCCCGCGCGGTCGATGACGACGGTGAAGGGCAGCCCGGCCTGGCTGTTGCCGAGCGCGCGCATCAACTCGATGCCCGGCGACACGCCGCCGATCAGCGACAGGTAGGACATTTCGTATGCTTGTGCGAACTCACGTACATTCGCGCGGTTTTCGCTTTCCTCGACGGCGATGCCGACGACCTCCAGACGACTGCTCCGGTAGCGCGCCTGCAACGTGGCCAGATGGGGGATTTCCTTGCGGCAGGGCTGGCACACGCGGGCCCAGAAATTGATCACCAGTGGTCTGCCCTGCAGCGAGGCGAGGGCAAAGGGTTGGCCATCGACGGCACGGCTCAGGGTCAGGGCGAAGAGGGGCGCCGACGACGGGAAGCGCACGGCGTCGGCAGCCTGAGCGCAAACGGAGACGGAGAGAGCCGAAACGAGGCAATGGAATCGAGTGAGCGTCAGGCGTGCCATTCGCTGATGATCGGCATGTAAAGCGTAAAGCATAGAGTGTAGCAAACCTGTCGGCGCCGGTGCTGACGCCGGTGGCGGACAGCCCAGTGTCGACGACGAGGTCGGCGTGCTGAAGGGAAAACGAAGCGTATTGGGTGGTTCGCCGGAACAGATCCGGGTGCCGTTCCGATCTGTCCAGCGAGTGGGCTACGCTGCTCCTGAAGGTGTCGACATTCTTTACACGCGCTCTTGCCCGCATCCCGCACACTCGGCAAAATGTTCATGAAATAAGTTGATTAGCGTCGTCAACCATTGCCGGTATGTTTGTTGCTTCACCAACAAACCTTCGCCTTGTTGCCGCCAGCACAAGATCAATCAAGCGCTGTACGAACCAGAGGAGACTAGAAGATGCGTGCAATACTGTGTAAGAGGGTGCTCGGCGCCTCCTTGATCTGCGCCGCGAGCTTTTCCGGGCAAGCTTACGCCGGCTACAGCGACGTCGTCTTTTTCGGCGACAGCCTGTCGGATACCGGGAACGTGTTGTCATTGACCAGGGCGGTCGGCGGGCCGCTGTTTCCGAACTTCAGCGATGCTCCGGGGCGCTTCTCGAACGGTCCCGTATGGACCGAATACCTGGCAGCGGGGCTCGGAACGGCTGCCAGCGCGCTGCCGACGCAGCGCATCCTGACGCAAGTTGGCGTTGTGTCGCTCGCGCAGCCCGGGGAAGTTGTCGGGAGCAATTACGCGTTCGGCGGAGCGCGTACCGGGCTTTCTGGCAACGCCGGCGCGACGACGGGTCTGCTCGGACAGCTTGTCGCCTGGAATGGCGCGGTATTCAACAACTCGCTCGGTCGGGCGGCAGATGGCAACGCCCTGTATGTACTGCTTGCCGGGGCGAACGATCTGCGCGATGTGCGCAATGCCAATTTCGGGACGACGCCAGCGGACAGCGCAGCCAGGGCTGCGGCTGCGGCAGACGTTGCCCGAGCCATCAGCGATACGGTGGCGCTGCTCGCGCAGGCAGGTGCCCGCCACTTCCTTCTCTCCAGCCTGCCTGATCTCGGCAAGACGCCGGAGGCTGTGGCCCTTGACCTTGCGCCAGGCGGTGCCGGCAAGCAAGCTGCATCGAGCGAGGTCACGCTGGCTTTCAACGCCGCTCTGGCCGCCCGCGCGGCGGGAGTCGACACGTTTTTCAATGCCAACTTCGGTATCGACCTCGACATCAAGATGATGGATCTCTATGGCTACAACGAAGCCATGGTCAATGACGCGCGAACGACCGGCGGTGCGACCTACGGCATCAGCAACGTAGACACGGCGTGCATCAATCCCGTTGCGCCGGGCCTGTACTTCGTTCCCGGTTCCACGGCAGGCGGCAACTGCGGTGTTTCAGCCTTTTCCGATGATTTGCATCCGTCGGCTGCTGCCCACCGGCTGATCGGTCAACTCGCCCTGAGGACCGTTCCGGAGCCGTCGTCGCTGGCCTTGCTGATTGCCTGTGTCATGTTGCTGAGCGGGCTGCAGGTTCGATCCGGGCGCTCGTAGTGCGCGGCGGTGTAGGGCAAGAAACAGTTGCGTGGCGTGGCGAGCAGACAAGGTTCCCGCCTGCCGCGCGGCTTCAACCGGGGCTCCAGCGCTAGCGGTGCGCGAGTGGAGCTCTTTCTTCAATAGGTCACGTGGGAGCGTAGCAGATGAGGACTTTACGGTTTCTTTTCGTATTACTGGTCGCAGCGGTTTCCCCTGGTCCGCTGTGGGCGACCCAACTGGTTGTCTTCGGGGACAGTCTTTCCGACGTCGGCAATGTCTATGCGGACAGCATTAGCCAGGGACTGCTCCCGGATCCCCCTTCGCCGCCCTACTACAACGGAAGAATGTCGAACGGCCCGATCTGGGCCGACTACCTGGCTGATGGCATCGGTGCTGCCCGGGCGCAGGCGAGCCAGGCCGTCGCCGGCGGAACGGGCTACGCCTATGCCGGTTCGGCGATCGGCCCTGGGCAGCGCCAGAGAAGCTCGATCGTCTACAACGCCCCGCCACCCGGACAGCAGCAGCTTGTATCGAACAGCGGCAAGCAGATCGACGACTTCCTCGCGGTAGCACCTGGCAACGCCTTTTCCGCTGATCAGTTGGTTCTTTTCTGGAGCGGATCGCAGAACTTGCTGCAGGCAACGCTGACCGGTTCCGTGCCGACCGGGACGGCGCTTGTCTCGGCCACGCTGGGCGAGCTTCAGGCGGAATTGCGCCACCTAAGCGCGCATGGCGCTCGACGAATTGTCGTCCCGAATCAAATTGATGCCAGCAGTGCGCCGTTCTTCAACGGCTACGGACCGAACCTTCCGGCAGGAACAAAGACGCTGCTGTCATTTCTGACCGGGCAGTTCAACACCGGTTTGGCAAGTTTGCTCGGCGCGCTGAGCGCAGATCCGACCTTTCAGGCGAAGCTGTATCCGGTTTATGTCGATGAAGCCTTCGACCTGATTCAGGCTGACCCTGGTGCCTACGGGTTCGACAATCTCACCGTTCCACTCGCGTTTGCACAGAATCCGAGCAATCCTGGGGGATATCTGTTCTGGGATCCGATTCATCCGACGACCCGGGGTCATCAGGTCATTGCGCAAACCGCTCTGCGCGCGATCCCTTTGCCGGGAACCTTGCCCCTGATGCTGCTGGCTGCTTGCGGGGTCATTGCCGGTCTGTACGCCCGGGCAGGAAGGCGGCCCGTTTGCGAAAGATAGGGCGGAAATAGTTTGGGCAGGGGGGTCGCGGGCAGGCCGCTTGCGCCGAGCCCGAGGCTTCGCTTCCCAGACCCCAGTTGCCGCCAGTGGGTCTCTCTGTGCTCTGCCTGACAGCGTGCGGGTGTGGTCGCCCCATATCCGCGCGTGGACGCCGGTGCGCGAAGGGTCTCTTCAGTTCCCCTGCCGCAGGGCGTCGACGATCGGCAGGCGCGATGCCCGTCGGGCAGGTGCGAGGGCCGCCAGACAGGTTGCCAGAAAACCGATGACACCAGCCGTCAGCACGTCCAGCGGGACGAGCCGCACCAGCGCTGTGTACCCGATGTTGGCGTTCGGTGGCGGCGGCATGGGGATGCCGATCGCCGACAGCAAAGCGGCAGCCAGGCAGCCGAGGGTGATTCCCAACAGGGCGCCGATCGAGCCGAGGAGTACGCTCTCCGCGAGGATCAAGCGAAAGACTTCCTGCGGCCGGTTGCCGAGCGCGAGCAGTGTGCCGAACTCCCTGGTTCGCTCGAAGATCGTCATGTTGACGCTGTTGGCGACGCTGAGCAATACCATCAGCAGGATGATGAAACGCAGAACGCCGAATTGCCGGTCATAGAGTTGTACGGTCTTGTCGTAAAAGTCCGACAACTCCCGCCACGAGATCACTTCATAGCCGCGCGGATGGAGTTGGCGGTGCAGGGCGGACTGCACCGCTGCCGTATCCGTCGTCTTCTCGAGGACGACGACGAGCAGGTGGGCAGACTGCGTATCCATGAGGTCTTGCGCCGCCGACAGCGGGATGCGTACTGCGCGGGCGTCGAATTCCTTGGAAAAACTCTGGAAGATGCCGACGACCTCGAAATCGAGCGTGTTCACGGCGCCCTGTGCCATGCTGATGACCAGCGTTGCCCGGTCTCCGGCCTTCAGAGCAAGCGTTCGTGCAACGCCTTGCCCCAGGACGATGCCGTCGTGATCACTATCGGCCAAGGCGCGTCCTTCGACGTAACGCAAGTAGCTGCCGAGCCTTGCCTCGGCGGAAGGTTCGACGCCTTCCCCGATGACGCCGAGGTCACGCTTGCCATTGTTGATCATTCCGGCAAACGCCAGACGTGCCAGTACCGTCGGCCTTTCCGGGCGGGCCATGATCTCTTGCCTCAGCAGTTCAGGTTTCTCGATCAGGTACCGTTCCGGCGCCCGCGTTCGCCCTTCGCGGTAACCCTGGAGAGCGATCTGCAGGTGCCCGGTTTGCGAATGGATCATAGCTTCGCCCAGTTGAACGAAAATGTCCTGCACGAAACCGCCTGCCAGGATGAGCCCTGCCACCCCCAGGCTGATCGCCGCCACGGTGGCTCCCGAGCGGAGCCGCTGGCGAAATATGTTGCGCAGGGCAAACCCCCAGTTTCCCGGAAGGCTTATGCTCATTGGTTATGCCGTAAAGCGTCTACGATACTCATTCGGCTGGCTTTCCAGGCCGGCATGACGCTGGCGACGAGCGTCGTCAGGACGGCCAGGACGAAGGCGTCGATCGCCAGGCGCGGGCCGACCAGGATCTGTCCAATGAAACCATGCGCCATTCCAGGTGGTGGTGGCATCGGGATACCGATCGCCGAAATCAGCGAGGCCAGCGTGTAGCCGAGCAAGACCCCGAGAAAACCGCCCAGCAGACCAACCAGCGCCCCTTCAGCCAGGAAGAGCATCATCACGTCGTGCCCCCGCCGGCCGATCGCCAGACTGGTGCCGATCTCGGTGGTCCGTTCGAGCACGCACATCATCTGCGTGTTGGAAATCGTCAGCACGATCAGCAGTCCGATGATGTACTTGACGACGCTGACCTGTTTGGAGAAGAGAACGACCGTCTTGTTGTAGAAGTCCGCCAGGGCGGTCCACGGAACAACCTCAAACGCCCTGCCGTCAAGGGCGCTGGCCAGATGTCCGGCAGCAGCAGCAGTATGGTCGGTCGTGTTGAGCAAAATGATCCACGCGGTCGCGCCGGAAACCTTCATCAGCTTTCTTGCCACTGCAATCGGTATGCGCAGCGCCCGGTCGTCGTATTCCTGGGAGGTTGTCGCAAAGGCACCGACGACGGTGACTTCCACAGCACTTGCGCTGCCGGTGGCGGCGGTGGCCAGGAGGACGATCCTGTCGCCCGGCCGCACGCCCAGACTGCGAGCCAGCCCCTCGCCGAGGATTGCGGCGTGCTCGCTGGCCGACGCCAGGTTGCGACCTTCGACGAACGTCAAGCTGCTGCTCAGACCTTGTTCACGCTCCGGGTCTACGCCCTCCCCGATGAATGCTATAGTCGCTTCATCGTGACTGATCAAGCCACTGAATGCCAGACGCGGTGCCAGGCCGGCAAAGCCGGGCGTCTTTTCGACGACCTGCTGCTCGGACGATTGCCCGGGCAGCAGGAAGGCGTAGGGATCGGCGATGCCCTTGTCGAAGTAGCCCGGACGAACGATCTGAATGTGACCCAGTTGCGAGTGGATCGTCGTTTCGCGCATGTCGTGAAAGATGAACTCGATAAACCCGCCGGCAAGCAGGAAGGCGACGATACCGAAAGCTACCGTGCCCACGGCGACCAGCGTTCTCTGCCTGTTGCGCAGGAGGTTTCGGGCTGCCAGGCGGAGATCGCGAAAAAGGCCGGCTATTGGCAGCGAACGTTCTTTGCCTGTAATGTTCGCTCCGGATCGGCCAGGATTTGCTTCCCAGTTCATCGAAGTGGTTTGACAGTCGAGTCAGTGTCTTGGTCGCGAATTCCATAAATCATGGCGTTGGTCAGTCCGCGTCTTAGTGGTCCGGATGAGCCGCCACGCATCATTCAACGACCGATACTAATTGTAGAGGGTTCATCGTGCAAGCTTTTGATTACACCCACGCGTTTTCGAGGAATATCGGCTGGCTTACCGCCGATGAACAGGAACGCCTGCGCAACGCCCGGGTTGCGATTGCCGGATTGGGCGGGGTCGGCGGCTTTCATCTGTTGACGCTGGCACGCCTGGGCATCGGGCGCTTCAATATTGCCGACCTTGACGTCTTCGAACTGGCCAACTTCAATCGCCAGGCCGGCGCCACGCTGTCCTCGCTGGGTTGCACCAAGGTCGACGTTCTCGCCGATATGGCGCGTGACATCAATCCGGAGAGCGATTTGGTGCTGTATCCGGATGGCGTTCAGGAAGGGAATCTGCAGGCATTCTTCAAGGATGTCGACATCTATGTCGATGGCCTCGATTTTTTTGCCTTTGACGCGCGTGAGCGCGTTTTTGCCTATTGCGCGGAGAACGGCATTCCGGCGATCACGGTGGCGCCGATCGGGATGAGCGCCGCCTTGTTGAACTTCCTGCCCGGTGGCATCAGTTTTGAGGACTATTTTCAGGTGGCCGGACTTGGCGAACTCGAAAAAGCGGTCCGTTTTCTGGTCGGCTTGACTCCGGCACTGCTGCACCGCGGCTATCTGATGGACTCTTCCCGGGTAGATCTCAGGAACCACAAGGGCCCGTCGACGCCCATGGCTTGCATGCTATGCGCTGGTGTCGCCGGCAGCGAAGCGCTCAAGATCCTGTTGGCGCGGGGCAAGGTCTGGGCTGCACCGTATGCCATCCAGTTCGACGCTTATCGGAACAAGCTTGCCCGCACTTGGCGACCCGGCGGCAACCGCAATCCACTGAATCGCCTGGCCATCGCTATTGCCCGGCGCCAGCTGGAGATCGAATGACATGACCACATTCAGCCAGGAGGAGCTGCATTCTGTCCTTGAGTACGCGATCATGGCGCCGTCGGCGGATAACCAGCACCACATTTTTTTTCAGGTGACCGACCCGACGATGAGGGTCTGGTATGCGGAAAAGGAACTGCCGACGGAGGGAGGCTACAAACGAGTTCTCGCTCTCCTGTCGCTTGGTGCCGTTCTGGAGAACATGGTTATCGCGGCCAGTCGGTCTGGTTTGCGGGTGAAGGCGGCACTGTTGCCCGAGAGCGACCAGCCGAACTTGCTCCTGCATATTCGCTTCGAGCGGCAGACCATCGCCGTCGACCCGCTTTGGGAAGTGATTCCGCGCCGCCATACCTGTCGCGAAGTCCTTTTTCGCGGCCCGCGCATGGACGACCACGAGTTCCAGGCGCTCGATTCTGCCGTCCGCGCACGGTCTGGCACTCATCTGTTCTGGCTGGACGAGCCCGATCGACGAAGGGCTGCCTTGTGTCTGATGCGCCGTGCCGAGAGCGAGCGTTTCCATAATCGGATTCTGCACGAGGAGCTGTTCTCGGCCATCCGCTTTGATGTCGGCTGGCAGGCCAGTTGCGCGGACGGTCTGCCACCGGGCAGTTTGGGTGTGGAAGTACCGCTCAGGCCGTTTTTCGCCTTGCTGCGCCACTGGTCGGTAGCCCGCTTGGCAAACGGGTTCGGGATGCACCACTTGCTGGGTTTCCGCTCCAGCGCGCTGCCGTGCAGGTTGGCGCCCCACGTCGGCTTGCTGGCAGTGGACACGCCGGACGACCAGTCGGTGCTCGACGCCGGCCGCGCGTTTCAACGGCTGTGGCTGGTCGCCACCGCCCATGGGCGTGTGCTGCAACCCTTGCCCGCTGCTGCCCTTTATGCCTGTCGCAAGAGCAGCGCGCTGGAAGGAATCCCGGCCGCGCTGCAGGAGGCACTGGCCGCCGGCTGGCAGCGGCTTGTCGGCGCAGCGATTCCGCTCATGATATTCAGGGCAGGGTTCGCCGGACCGTCGCCGGTGTCGACCGGTCGGCGACCAATCGCCGACTACCTGCGGCCGATCTGAGGGTGCCATGCCGGCAAAGGTTGCCGATCGCGCAGGCGATGCCTGGCCGTGGCAGCGCAGTGGCTGGCTCGGCTCAGACCGCCGGGTTCCTGCCGCAGCGGAAGGACGCACTGTGCCAAGCGACGGGCAGCGGGACGTGGTTGCGCAGCGTATGATGCGGGGTGAGGCAAGCGGTCAGTCTTGCGTCCCGAGGGCATCTATTCGTTCGTTCACGCGGGTGCGAGTGTCGAAATATTTTACACATGCCACGGCGGCGGAATTTTCACGGCGCTTCCGATCTGCAAATTATTTCTTAAAACCAGAATGTTGTGTTTTTTGCCCTGAACCTGGCAAGCTCTTTGCTTAGTTCGTTGCGTGGCAAGGCACGGCTTCGGAAGATCCACAGATCGGCGGAGTGCTTTTCCTCATACCGCATTCTTTATTTGGAGACTTCAACATGAACAGATTTTCCATGACAATGATTGCTGCCGGTCTGGCACTTCTTGTCGGTCAAGCGCACGCCTCGGACATCAGCATCGGCGGGGTCGTCTGGGATCCGGACAGCCCGCTCGATTTCACCTCCACCGACCAGATGTACGAGTCGGTCGCTGTTAACGTCGGTGACGTCATCGGCGGCTTCGGCCGGATCAACTCCATCAACGGCCTGAACACGTTTTGCTCCGCGGCCGGCTGCGAACTGACCTACCAGTTCGGTGGATACACCCTGAACAACACCGGCGGCGGGCAATTCACGTTCACCGGCGGCTGGCTCAATGTCTATGTCGATAACACGCCGGACTTTTCGGCGGTCGGCGGCGTTACAACGGCTAACGACGGTGTGCTCTGGCTCAGCTTGGCCGCTCATACCAGCTATGACGTGACCAGCGGCCGCACGGGCACGCTGCACTCTGATCCGACCCCGATCGTCGTTGGTCTTCAAGGCGACGGCCGCGGCTTCCTTGACGTCACTGGTGGCATCGCGTCTGTTCGCTTTGACACGAATACCTTCAACGTGCAGACGTCCGCCGCGCCGACGTTCGACAAGTCCGACTTCCTGTTCACCTCGTCCTTCCAGTTGCTGCGCAACCCGATCATCGATCCGGTTACCGGCGCGGTCTATCCGATGTTCGGCTCCAACGACATCCAGGGTGATTCGATTCCCGAGCCGGGCAGCCTGGCGCTGCTTGGTCTGGGCGTCCTTGGCTTGGCCGCTGCCCGTCGTCGTTCGAGAGTCTGATTGTCGGCAATGTACTTGATCGGGCCCTGCCAGCAGGGCCTGATTGAGGATGTGCCTTCCATAGATTTCCCGTCCTCAATCTGAGGACGGGTTTTTTTTGGCCGAAGGCGAACGGTCCCTTTTCCGGTGCAAGGAGAGGGGACGCCGGGCGGAGCGTGTGCAGCATGTCTGCCTGGTCAAAGCGATTAGAAAGGAAGTGCACCGTGGCTGAAGCACCCGTTGAAAAGAAAGCCGACCCCGTCGGTACGCGAGTCAAATGGAACGTCGAGCAGTTGAAGAGCAGTTACGTCAACTTTGCGAATGCCAATTCGACCCGTGAAGAAGTCGTCATGAATTTCGGGCTCAACACCAGTTGGGACCGCAGCCAGCCGGAAATGGAAATCGAGCTGGCGCACCGCATCGTGATGAGCCCGTTTGCCGCCAAGCGACTGGCGGAACTGTTGAACAAGCTGATCGCCGAATACGAGACGCGTTACGGCGAATTGAAGTAGGCGCAAACAGGCATACGCCGTCGGGTACGGCAGGGGACTCGCGTGTCCCCCTCGTGCCCGGCCTTGTTTGTTGTCAATTGCCGGCAAAGAAGCGGAACGGCAGCGCGATGACGGCCTGCCCGGTATCGACCAGCAGCGTCGCCTCCCATTCCATGCCGCCGGTGATGCACACCGGCAGGTGAGCCGCCCCCGAAAAACGGTTGCCGGCCGGCTGTTGTTCCAGGCGTGGACGGTTGTAACCCATCTTCATCCCGGTGCCGGCAAAGTCGACTTCGACGTTGCGCACCCCAATCCCCGTAAACCTTGCTTCAACCGCTAACGGCCTGAGCACCGGAATCGGTCGCGGCTCGATCGACAATTCGACCCGACCGCCATTCGGCAGCTCGGCCACGCACGCCTGTCGGCCAAGGTCGCAGGCCGAGAGCGGCAGCGCGACGTCTGTCCTCGGTTCGAGCAGGGGCGCCAGCTTGTAACCGGCGACACCGACGACCGCGAG
>WBZP01001798.1_pt1 | contig 13974 bp, 15 predicted proteins | sample 5204301 | NCBI WGS metagenome assembly WBZP01 (sample SAMN12412401, study PRJNA552823) | activated sludge metagenome | isolation source: activated sludge from nitrification reactor of wastewater treatment plant... | place: USA: Pennsylvania | collected 2017 | reverse complement strand
CTGTTATGGTTTTACAGGTTGATGAAGCCGAACTGGAAGCCGAACTGGAAGAGATCAAACGTAATGCAAAAACCAGGGAACAGATCAGCGTTCAGAATAAACCACAGTTGCTGTTCGATCCCATCGAAGATATTCCCACACTTACGCACCAGGCGCCGGCTCCTCCCAAAAAAGAACTTCACGAATCCCTGAGCGGCAGTGAGGCTTCCCTGAATGATAAACTCAAACAGGCTAAAATGGAATTGAGCGATGCACTGCAGGAAGTTCCGGTGAAAGATCTCAAAAAAGCCATCGGTATCAATGACCGCTTCCTTTATATCAAAGAATTATTCAGGGGGGATGAAACGATGTACGAACGCAGCATCAAAACCATCAATGGATTTTCGATCTACCCGGAGGCTGAATATTGGATCAAACGTGAATTGAAACTGAAACTGGGTTGGGATGAAAACAACCCGGCTGTAAAGCAATTTGATCAGTTGGTAAGAAGGCGTTTTCTGTGAATATATTCCAGTATGCGGGAAGTGGCGCCCTTATGACGATACACAAAATCTTTTGCGGCCATCCCGCTTTTCCTGATCGCTTCCCCGTCATCAAATAATTTTCCCAGTACTTTTTCAAGATCCAGCGGGTTGCTGGCAATATGTGCGGCGCCGGATTCTACCAATCCCACTGCTTCCGCATATTTTTCATACACCGGTCCATAAACAACCGGCTTGCCGTAAACAGCAGCTTCGAGTACATTATGAACGCCATCCTGCCCGAATCCTCCTCCTACAAAACAGATATCCGCATAACGGTACAAACGTGCAAGCATGCCGATATTGTCGATGATCAGTACATTGGCAGCAAGACCAACACTATTGTCTTTGGCGAGATCAGAATAAAAAATGGAGTTGAGAAATTCTTTTTTTACGTCTTGCAGGTTTTCAGCAAACACTTCATGCGGTGCAATGATGAACTTAATATCCGGTCTAGTTTTTACAAAATGCAGCAATTCAATTTCATCTTCGTCCCAGGTGCTGCCTGCTACCAGTACCTTTTTACCATCAATAAAAGCGGGTATATGAGGTATATCTTCTGCCTTTTCTGCAATGCTGATCACACGGTCGAAACGGGTATCACCGGCAATTTCTACATTATCCGAAACACCGATGGAAGCCAATAGTTTTACAGATCCTTCATCCTGCACAAACAAATGCAGAAAACTGTTCAGCATTTTTCTCCAGATACCTCCATACCACGCAAAAAAAGGCTGTCCTGTCCTGAAAATACCCGAAACGAGTAATACAGGGATGTTCCGGCTTTTCAGTTCCTGCAGGTAGTAATACCAGTATTCATATTTCACCCAGATAACAAGTGATGGATTAAGCCGGTCGAGGAGCTTTTTTGCATTCAGCATATTATCGGCGGGCAGGTAAAATATATAATCGGCACCCGGGTAATTTTTCTGTACCTCGTAGCCGCTGGGAGAAAAAAAACTCAGGGCTACTTTATAGGATGGATACTCCTTTCTTACAGCCTCCAGTAATGGCCGGCCCTGTTCAAATTCGCCCAGGCTGGAACAATGCATCCAGATGATCTTTCCGGGGTTGTCAAAAGAGGGGAAATTTTTCCGGCCTCTCAGCCAAAGCCGGGCTTTTTCATTCCAGGGAGAAAGGAATCGTACGGCGCCGGCATACAGTAAAAGAAAAAGATTGTACAGGAGAATACCCAAAAGCTTGATTTTATGCTCAAAAATACAGGTTTGCCCTTTAAATCAATTCTGCCCCGGCTATGCAAATTAGGCACGCAAATCTTATCTTTGCGCCGTTTAAAAATATGGATTATGAGGCCTTTACAAATGGTTGATACCAAAACACAGTATCATAAAATTAAAGCGGAGGTAGATGCAGCGGTAATAGGAGTAATGGAAAGTTCGCAGTTCATCGGCGGAAAACCCGTTACCGATTTTGCCAATAACCTGGCAACCTACAACGGAAGTAAGCATGTGATTCCCTGTGCAAACGGTACAGATGCCTTACAGATCGCTATGATGGCGCTGGGCCTTCAACCCGGCGATGAAGTGATCACCCCTTCTTTTACTTATATCGCAACAGTGGAAGTAGCGGCTTTGCTCCGTATTAAACCGGTATTTGTAGAAGTTGACAAGAAAACCTTCTGCATCGATCCTGCAGCTATCGAAAAAGCAATTACTCCCAATACAAAAGCGATCGTTCCGGTTCACCTGTACGGGCAGGCTGCAAATATGGATGCTATTATGAAGATTGCTTCTAAGCATAACCTCTTTGTTATTGAAGACAATGCGCAAGGCATAGGTAATGATTACAGCTTTGCAGATGGAACAGTGAAGAAAACAGGTAGTATCGGTCATATCGGCTGCACTTCTTTCTATCCTTCCAAAAACCTCGGGGCTTTTGGAGATGGTGGCGCCATTTTTACCGATGATGATGCATTGGGAGCAAAGATGCGCATGATCGCTTCGCACGGGCAAAGCAAAAAATACTATCACGATGTTGTTGGATGTAATTCTAGGCTTGATACCATGCAGGCCGTAATACTGGATATCAAACTGAAACACCTCGACGAATACATCGCCGCCAGGCGCAAAGCTGCCGATTATTATGATGCAGCATTTGCGGGTAACCCGAAAATTGAAACGCCATTCAGGGCGAAAGACAATAACCATGTATTTCATCAATACACATTGATACTGCATGATATCGACAGGGATGCGCTGCACCAGTTTCTTGCAGATAAGGGCGTTCCATCCATGATCTACTATCCCGTTCCGGCACATCGTCAGAAGATGTTTGATGAGTTCGGCGGAAGCAGTTACAACCTGCCCGATACCGACTGGCTTACGGAAAGAGTTATATCACTTCCCATTCATACCGAACTGGATGAAGAGCAATTGTCTTTCATAGTTGCGCAGGTCCTTGAATTCGCAGGCAGGTAAATAAAAAGTTAAGTAAAGAAGAAAAATGAAAATAGCAGTAGTAGGAACAGGCTATGTAGGATTGGTGACAGGAACCTGTTTTGCAGAAACAGGAAACACAGTTACCTGTGTAGATATAGACATACAGAAAGTTGAAAAATTGTCATCCGGGCAGATCACTATTTACGAACCGGGCCTTGAAAAATTATTTCTGCGTAACCAGAAAGAAGGCAGGTTGTTTTTTACAACCTCACTCTCCGATGCAATCGCAGAAGCCAAGATCATCTTCCTTGCTTTGCCAACTCCCCCGGGAGAAGACGGGAGTGCCGATCTTAAATATATTCTCGGAGTTGCCGCAGACCTGGGTAAATTGATCAGGCCGGAAGATTATAAAGTGATCATCGATAAAAGTACAGTTCCGGTTGGCACGGCAGCGAAAGTTAAAAACGCCATCCTGGCATCAGCGACACAGGATATTTCTGCTTCGTTCGATGTGGTCTCCAATCCTGAATTTTTACGGGAAGGTGTGGCAGTTGATGATTTTATGAAGCCCGACAGGGTGGTGATCGGTACCACTTCCGACAAGGCCATCAAACTGATGAATGATCTGTATGCACCATTCGTACGCCAGGGAAATCCTATTCTTTTCATGGATGAACGTTCAGCCGAACTTACCAAGTATGCAGCCAATTCATTCCTGGCTGTTAAGATCAGTTTTATGAACGAAATAGCTCATCTCTGTGAGAGGCTGGGTGCTGATGTGGATATGGTGCGTCGTGGTATCGGAAGTGATGAACGTATCGGTAAAAGATTTTTATTCCCCGGCATTGGTTATGGCGGAAGCTGCTTCCCGAAAGATGTGCAGGCGCTTGCCAAATCATCTGGTGAGGTGGAATACGATTTCAGGATACTGGATGCAGTGATGGCAGTGAATGAATCCCAGAAACTTCACCTGCTTCCAAAGATTCATGCGCACTTTGGATATGATCTCAAGGGAAAACATTTCGCATTGTGGGGGCTTGCTTTCAAACCAAATACCGATGATATCAGGGAAGCTCCGGCTTTATATATGATCAATGCTTTGCTGAAAGCAGGCGCTACTGTAAGTGCATTTGATCCGGAAGCCATGAAGAATGTAAAAGATCTGCTCGGCGACAAGATAAAATATACCGAAAACCAATACGACACACTGGAAGCTGCAGATGCGCTGATCATTGCCACAGAATGGAATGAATTCCGCACACCTGATTTTGATAAGATTATTTCGAGGCTTAGGAATAAAGTGATTTTTGATGGCCGTAATCTTTTCGATCTTTCACAAATGGAAGCCTACGGGTTTCACTATGAAAGTGTTGGCCGTCGTGCCATAAAAAATAAAGTATAAATTATAACTGCTCTTAAACGGCAGTAAATACCAACATATCAAACGTGGCAAATAAAAGAGTATTAATAACCGGGGCTGCAGGTTTTTTAGGTTCACACCTTTGCGACAGGTTCATAAAAGAAGGGTATGATGTTATAGGGATGGATAACCTCATTACGGGCGACCTGAAAAATATTGAGCACCTTTTCAAACTGCAGAATTTTGAGTTCTATCATCATGACGTGTCAAAATTCATCCATATACCCGGTCAGCTTGATTATATTCTGCACTTTGCTTCGCCCGCCAGCCCGATCGATTATTTAAAGATTCCCATACAAACACTAAAAGTAGGATCTCTCGGTACCCACAACTGCCTGGGGCTTGCCCTGGCTAAAAAGGCCCGGATCCTGGTGGCCAGTACCAGCGAGGTTTATGGCGATCCCCTGGTTCACCCTCAAAACGAATCTTACTGGGGAAATGTAAATCCCGTTGGCCCAAGAGGGGTATATGATGAAGCAAAAAGATTCCAGGAGGCAATTACAATGGCCTATCATACGTTTCATAACCTCGAAACGAGGATTGTACGCATATTTAATACTTTTGGCCCCCGGATGAGGCTCAATGATGGCAGGGCACTCCCGGCTTTTATTGGCCAGGCGCTGAGGGGTGAGGACCTCACGGTGTTCGGCGATGGCAGCCAGACGAGGAGTTTTTGTTATGTGGATGACCTCGTAGAAGGAATTTACAGGCTCCTGATGAGTGATTATCATCTGCCTGTAAACATCGGCAACCCCGATGAAATTTCTTTGAAAGACTTTGCAGAAGAGATCATCAAACTCACCGGTACCAGCCAGAAGATCATTTACAAGCCTTTGCCGGTAGATGATCCCAAACAGCGGCAGCCGGATATTTCAAAAGCAAAGGAAATACTTAACTGGCAGCCGGTTGTTAGCAGGGCCGAAGGATTGAAGATTACATACGAGTATTTCAAAAATCTTCCGAAGGAAGAACTGAATAAAATGCCTAAAGAATTCCAAAGCAGGAAAGGATAGGCCGAAAATAATTATCAAAACACAACATACAGAGCAATGTACCAGGACTTATTGGAAAAAAAGAAAACACTTGCCGTAATCGGTTTGGGATATGTAGGATTACCGATCGCATTGGAATTTGCCAAAAAGATAAAAGTGATCGGCTTTGATATCAATGCAGAACGTGTTGAAATGATGAGAAACGGGATTGATCCCAGCAAGGAACTTGAATCATCTCATTTCGAAAACTGTGATATCGAATTCACCAATGACCTCGATGTATTGAGAAAGGCTAATTTCTATATTGTGGCTGTTCCAACCCCGGTAGATGAGCACAATGTGCCAGACCTGGTTCCTGTTCAGCGGGCCAGCGAAACCATTGGTAAAGTGCTGAAGAAAGGTGATTATGTTGTTTTCGAAAGCACAGTTTACCCGGGCTGCACAGAAGAAGATTGTGTTCCGATCATGGAAGAATTATCAGGATTGAAAATGGTAACAGATTATAAGATCGGTTACTCACCGGAAAGAATCAATCCAGGGGATAAAGAACATACCATCAGCACCATCGTAAAAGTAGTGAGTGGTTGCTGTGATGAAAGCCTCGATACAATCGCCAAAGTATATGAGCTGGTTGTAAAAGCAGGTGTTCACAAAGCTTCATCCATAAAAGTGGCAGAGGCGGCTAAAATTATTGAAAACACACAACGTGATCTTAATATTGCCCTGATGAACGAACTGTCGATCATATTCGACAGGATGGACATCAATACTTATGAAGTGCTGGAAGCTGCCGGTACTAAGTGGAATTTCCTGAAATTTCAGCCGGGGCTCGTGGGAGGACACTGTATTGGAGTTGATCCATATTACCTCACCTATAAATCAAAGAAACTTGGTTATGATAGCCAGGTGATTCTTGCTGGTCGTGTTATCAATGATGGTATGGCTGACTATGTTGCCAAGAAAATATTACAGCACATCATCAAGAACAACGGTAATGTAAAAGAAGCCAAAGTGCTGGTGATGGGTGCAACTTTTAAAGAAAACGTAAGCGATATCCGGAACAGTAAAGTAGCAGATGTGGTGAACGAACTGAAATCTTTTTCATTGAATGTTGAAGTGGCCGATCCTTATGCAAGCAGTGAGGAATTAAAGCATGAATATGGATTTGGACTGGTAGATGCGATCGGGAAAGATTACGATGCAGTTATTGTTACGGTACCACACAACGAGTACAAAAACCTTGATGATGCATATTTTGCTTCAATTACAAAACCTGCAGCAATTGTAGCAGACCTGAAAGGTATCTACCGGAAGAAAATAACCAGCAGAACTTACTGGAGTTTATAAAAAGATGTTTACTTTAAAAGATGCCGAAGATTCAAATCTCCGGCATCTTTTATAATAGTATCTTGCATAATGATCAAGTATCAACCAATGAACAACATTTTTCATTCAACGGATCTTACAAATTCAGGTTTCCTTGTTACTGGAGGAGCCGGTTTCATCGGTAGCCATGTGGCAGAATATTTGTTGAAACACGGCGCAAAAAAAGTACGTGTGCTGGATAATATGGCTAACGGTTTCGATAAAAACCTGGCTGTACTCAGGCCGTACCCGGCATTTGAATTCGTAGAAGGGGATATCAGGAATGAACAGGTTTGCCAGGATGCCTGTGCCGGTATTGACTATGTAAGCCACCAGGCTGCATTGGGATCTGTTCCGCGTTCTATTAAAGAACCCGTTTATTTTAATGAAGTGAATGTTGCTGGGTTTACAAATATGCTCAAAGCATCTGTTGATCATAAGATCAAACAGTTTGTATATGCATCTTCATCATCCGTATATGGCGATGAACCTACTTTACCAAAACTGGAAGACAGGGTAGGTAAATGTTTGTCACCTTATGCAGCAACCAAAAAAACAAATGAGCTCTATGCACAGGTTTTTGCTGATGTATATGGCTTGAATGTGATAGGTCTGCGGTACTTTAATATCTTCGGTCCACGCCAGGATCCTGATGGCGCCTATGCCGCTGTAATTCCACTGTTTGTAAAAGGAATTATTAACCGCATACCTGTATATATCAATGGAGATGGGGAGCAGACACGTGATTTTACTTTCGTGGACAACGCCGTACAGGTGAATATCCTGAGCATGCTTACTGAAAATAAAGAGGCGATGAACAGGGTATATAACGTAGCTGTTGGAGAGAATTTTTCTGTGAACTACCTGTATAATATCTGCAGGGAATACCTTGGAAGTGATTGGGAAGCCACGTACCGTGAGCCAAGAGCCGGCGATATCCGCAATTCACTGGCAGATATTTCCCTTGCAAAGAAACTGCTCGGGTACCAGCCTACGCAACGATTTGAACAGGGCCTTAAAGAGACAATTGAATTCTTTAAAAAAATATACAGCAGCTAATCATCCATTATTAATTTACTCATTATTCATTTTAATCTATGCCTTTCATACAAACAGGTTTTCCCGGTTTACTGATTTTTGAGCCGGTAGTATTCAGAGACAGCAGGGGATATTTCCTGGAAAGTTATAATGAACGTACCTGCCTGGCAGAAGGAGTAAACATCCGGTTTGTACAGGATAACCAGGCACAGTCATCTTATGGCGTCATCCGCGGTTTACATTACCAGCTAGAGCCACATGCACAAACAAAATTCATCCGTGTTTTATCAGGTGTAATACTTGATGTGGTGTTGGATATTCGTGTAGGTTCACCTACTTATGGAAAAACTTTCAGCCTGGAATTGTCTGCAGAAAACAATAAACAATTGCTGGTTCCGCACGGATTTGCTCATGGATATTCCGTTTTAAGCGAAAAGGCAGAAGTATTTTATAAGTGCGATCATTTTTATAATAAGGAGGCAGAAGCAGGCATTCAGTTTGATGATGCGGCGTTGAATATTGATTGGAAAATACCTTCAGATAAGAGAATTATTTCTGAAAAAGACCTGCATCATCCCAACTTTGCCAATTGTAAGAATAACTTTGTATTCAACGGTTGAGTACCATGCCAAATAAAAAAATAATACTCGTAACAGGAGCCAACGGACAACTGGGAATGGAATTCAGAGCAATTGCCGGCAATTATCCCGACTATGATTTTATTTTCGTTTCCAGGCAAGATTTCCCGATCGATAATTTTGGTGCAGTGGAAAGTTTTTTACAGTCTACCCACATTGATTTCTGTATCAATTGCGCCGCCTATACAGCAGTTGACCAGGCTGAATCTGACCGGGGAAATGCTTTTTACATCAACGGTGCCGCGGCAGGGAACCTGGCCCGTCTTTGCAATATCCATGGGGTAAGGTTTGTTCATTTTTCAACTGATTATGTATTCAATGGGAAGTCAGAAAAACCTTACCTCGAAACAGATGCCACTGATCCCGTTAACGGGTATGGCGAATCAAAACTGAACGGTGAACTTGAAACAATAAAAAATAACCTGGATGCAATCATTATACGTACATCCTGGGTATACAGCAGTTTCGGGAAAAACTTTGTAAAAACGATGATGAAACTGATGACTGAAAGGGAATCTATTTCAGTCGTAAACGATCAATTTGGTTGCCCTACTTATGCCAACGATCTTGCAGCTGCAGTTATGCAGATCATTCAGCAGGAAAATATACCGGGTATTTATAATTATTGCAACAGCGGAACTATCAACTGGTTCCAGTTTGCTGAAGCGATCAAAGAAATTGCCAGGCTGAACTGCACAATAAACCCGATCCCCACCAGTGCTTATCCTACACCGGCAAGGCGACCTGCTTATTCAGTACTGGATACAAAAAAAATCAGGGATACATTTAAGATTCAGATTCCGGCGTGGAAAGATAGTCTTACCAGTTGTATGAAATTATTAATGGATAAATGATAATTGCAGAATGGATGATGTAACTGCAGTTGAAATTTTTCACTAATCGTTTTGTTTTTTGCAATAGCCATTATCCATTATTTTTACCTCCCATGCAATCATTCTCAAGCAACAGTCGCATTATAGTTACCTGCAGTAACCGTTTGGCTCCATATCTTCAACAGGAAATTATAGAGTTGGGATATAAACCGGTGAGGATATTTAAAACCGGTGTTGAGTTGCAGGGTAGTTTACAGGATTGCATCAGGCTGAACCTGAATCTCCGTTGTGCAAGCCAGGTTTTATTTTCACTGAAAGAATTCAGGGCGAAAGATGCGTCTGTATTATACAATGTATTGGTAGCTTATCCATGGGAACTGCTTATTCCGGCCGACGGATATTTTTCCATCAGCAGCAATGTGAGCAATGAAACCATTACCAATAATCTTTTTGCGAATGTAAAGGTGAAGGATGCTATTGCCGACAGGTTCCGCGAAAAAACAGGCGCACGTCCTGATTCAGGGCCGGAACTGAAAGGAGTGGTTGTTCATTTATACTGGAAAGAAGATGTTGCTGAAATATTTCTCGATACATCCGGGGAAACCTTATCCAAACATGGGTATAGAAAAATACCGGGCAAAGCACCAATGCTTGAATCTCTTGCAGCAGCTACGATCCTGGCGGGTAACTGGGATCGGAAATCTCCATTCATCAATCCCATGTGTGGCTCAGGTACGCTTGCAATAGAAGCTGCTTTAATTGCTACGAACAGGAAGCCGGGATTATATCGAAGCAATTATTCTTTTAAACATGTGCTTGGTTATGAAGAAGAATATTATCAATCAGCATATTCGTTGCTTGAAAAGCAGGTTACAATTGTGGAGGGATTGAAAATCATGGCAACTGATATCAGTGATGATGCCATTCATGTTTCAAAAGTAAATGCAGGTATTGCGGGTGTAGAAGAACTGATCAGTTTTGACATTTGTGATTTTGAAGTAACAGAAGTGATTGAAAACAGCAATGCCGTTATTTACTTCAATCCAGAGTATGGCGACAGGTTAGGAGATGAAATTGCACTTGAAAAAACATACAAACGCATGGGAGATTTCCTGAAGCAAAAATGCAAAGGCTGCACAGGTTATATCTTCACGGGTAATCTGGAACTCGCAAAAAAGATCGGCCTTAAGCCAAAAAGAAGAATAGAATTTTATACAAGCAAAATAGATTGTCGCCTTTTTGAGTATGAACTTTACGCAGGTACAAAGCAGGCCGGAAAAGAAAACAATGCCGCCGGCTAACCTCATATATCCACAATATGGGTAATTAATTTCCTTTTCAATATTTAAACAACATTGGTTCTCAATAACTGGCTTTTCATGAGGCGGGGGGCATACAATTTGAAATCTTTCCATTGTATCACTCACCAAAATCAATCATATGAAAAGTAAAATCGTATTACCGTTTGCAGTATTGAGCATGTTATTCGGCATCGCAATTGTCGGATGCCATAATAATGATACGGATGATGGATCAGCTGCAGATCAATCAAAAACCGTTGATGTACCCGTTCAGCATGATACATTAATGGCGGTGAAAGACAGTACAACTGTTGCAATGAACAGTGGAACGGCTAAGCCTGATGCCGGTAAGAAAGGGAAAAAAGGTAAGGTTGCAATATCAGAATCAAATATGTCGAAAGCTACCGGTAAAATGGAAGCAGATAACAATGGTGTGTATGGAAATGTTGAAGTAATGCCATCTTTCCCGGGAGGATTTAAAGGGCTTCAGCATTTTTTTGATGATAACCTGCAATATCCCGAAACAGCCAGTAGTGAAGGGGTTGAAGGAACAGTAAATATAAGTTTCGTTGTGGATGAAAAAGGGAAGCTGACTTCTCCCGAAATCGTTGGGGAACGGCAGGGTTATGGTCTTGATGAAGAAGCCCTGCGTGTGGTGAAAAAAATGCCGGCCTGGAACCCGGGCAGGTTAAAGGGAAATAATGTGAAAACGAAATTCACTTTGCCGGTAAAGTTTGTTTTATACTAACAGGCTTTATCCCTCTGCAACAAGAACGGGAAGCATTATGCTTCCCGTTCGCTATTTCATTCATGGCCTTTGATAAGCCATAGTTGCCGGAGTTATTATTTAACCCTTTCGATATAATCGCCGGTTTTGGAATTCACACGGATGAGTTCACCTTCATTTACAAAGAGAGGAACGTTCACGATAGCGCCAGTTTCAACAGTGGCTGGCTTTAATGTACGGGTAGCGGTATCGCCTTTCATGCCTGGTTCGCTGTAAGTAACCAGCAAAACGATTTTGTCTGGAAGCTCCACACTCATCGGTTGATCGGTTTCACCATTTACCAGCACAGAAACTTCCTGGCCTTCTTTCAGAAATTTAGGCGCATCCACCATGTTCTCAGGAACTGTGATCTGTTCAAAAGTTTCGTTATCCATGAAGCTGTAGCCGGTATCATCTTTATACAGGTATTGGTAAGCTTTGCGCTCAACCCTTACCGGGAAAATGGTTTCACCGCTGTTCCAGGTTACCTCGATGGTGCGGGCATTGTCAACACCCTTTAATTTAGCCCAAACCTTTGCTGCTGCACGGGCCGTTTTGTTCTGACCGAATTCGATAACAGAATACAGGCTTCCGTCGATCTTAAGGATCAGGCCTGTACGCATATCTGCTGTAGTTGCCATATTGATTTTATTTGTGGCTGCAAAAGTAGGGATAGTAAGCGTAACGGCGAAAACAAAGTCGGGGCCTTTTTTCCAATCATTAACAGCCTTTTTCAGCATTAAAAACTAGCTTTATCGCATGAAAAAGATCTTCATAGCAATCATCAGCATTATTTGTTTTCAACAGGTTGAGGCACAGACCGATACTATTCCTGTTTACAGGAAATATCCTGAAATTCCTGTTTTTGACATCATGATTGCTCCTGACAGCACCAAATTCACCAAGGATGATCTCAAAAAAAAGAAGCCTACGATTATCATGCTGTTTAGTCCCGATTGTGAGCATTGCAAACATGCCATGCGTGACATGCTTGATCACATTGATCTTTTTAAAAAAGCACAGATTGTAATGGTGGCATCGCTCGATTTTGGCCACATCCAGAAATTCTATGATGAGTTTAAACTGGCTGAACATCCGAATATCATTGTAGGGCGGGATTCCCGGTTTTATTTAGGCACATTCTACAAGATTCACAGCTACCCATCTCTCTTTGTGTATAGCAAAAAAGGAAAATTCGTAAAGTCTTTTGAAAGTACGGTGAAGATGGAGGAGTTGGCGGATGCACTGTGATAGAAGGATAAAAGATACAGGATACAAGATGCGGGATAGGGATGAGATACTTATCATATAAATATTATCTCAATTTAAAATCAGTATCTTTTATCATGCATCCGGCATCCTGTATCCAGCATCTATTTACACCCTACTTCACAAACCGCTGGTTCCACACCACTTCATTGCCGATCATAATTCTAACATCATAAATACCTTTTCCAAGATTATCAACCGGGATCTGTAATAACCGGCTAAGCGAAGAGAACCGCTTACGGGTAAATACATAGCCATATATGTTCTGGATGAAAACACTCACAACGCCTTGTATGGCTTCGCTTCCATTATAGCGGAGATTGAGAATATCCCTTACAGGAACCGGGTATAATGTCCAGTTATTATAGGTTTCACCGATGATTACCATGATGGGATCTGTAAATAAGGTATCAAAAGTGGTGACAACTTTAAGCCGGTAGTAATTCCTGGTTGGGTCTGGATTTTTATCGTTGAATTTCTCCCGCTTTTTTTTCGAAAAATCCGCAGAACCAATTGTATGGACCTGTTGCCATTGATGATTGTCTGCACTGCGTTCCAGTATATATGCCCGTACATCCGGCAAAATATTCTGCCATTTTAATTCAACCTGCCGGGAATACCTGTTGTACTCCGCAGTGAGGTTAACTGAAATGAATGCTGCTGATGAATGAGTCCATTTTCCAGTCAATAAAAACACAAATAATAAGTTCTTCATATCAGGATATTTTTATCCTGCCCTGAGAACGAAAAACCGAACCATGGATTACAAAAGCTTCGTTAAACAACATTTTACAGGCAATAGTCTTTCCTGACTACAATCATAAAAAAAGTTGACTAGAGGAAGTCTCCGCATATCCAATCCTGCTAACTTCGCGGAAAATTAAAAACTATAAATATTAACGCATGAAAGTAACCGTAGTAGGAGCAGGCGCTGTGGGTGCTACCTGTGCCGACAACATTGCCCGTAAACAACTTTGTGATGAACTGGTTTTGGTAGATATCAAAGAAGGTGTGGCTGAAGGAAAGGCCATGGACCTGATGCAGACTGCCCAGATCGAGGGATTCGACACCAGGGTCATCGGTAGTACGAATGATTATTCAAAAACGGCTGGCAGTTCTGTTGCTGTGATCACATCCGGTATTCCACGTAAACCGGGTATGACCAGGGAGGAATTGATCGGCATCAATGCAGGTATCGTAAAAACGGTTACCCAGAACATATTAAAATATTCTCCGGATGCCATCATCATTGTGATCAGCAACCCGATGGATACCATGACTTACCTGGCGCTCAAATCAAGCGGGCTGCCTAAGAACAGGATCATCGGAATGGGGGGAATTCTCGACAGTGCCAGGTTCCGTTATTACCTGAGCCAGGCCATGAACTGTTCTCCAAATGACCTGCAGGCAACAGTGGTGGGTGGTCACGGTG
>WBZP01004782.1_pt1 | contig 13975 bp, 10 predicted proteins | sample 5204301 | NCBI WGS metagenome assembly WBZP01 (sample SAMN12412401, study PRJNA552823) | activated sludge metagenome | isolation source: activated sludge from nitrification reactor of wastewater treatment plant... | place: USA: Pennsylvania | collected 2017 | reverse complement strand
AATCGGCTTCAGCACAAGGCACCGTTGGTCTGTCTACAGGCATCACTGATCCATCTATGTCACCTGTCTTAGAGTCCGTATATATCATACAGATGTGGGCAGGAAGGATAGAAATAATACCAGTTCTGGTACTTTTTAGGGTATTATTTTTTGGTACTAAAGCGCAAGTAATATAAATCAATCTAAAAAATATTTTATCATGCATATCATTATAGTAGGTTCCGGAAAGACCGGAAAACACGTCATAGAGTCAGCTATTCGAGACAATCAGGATGTGTACACATGGACTGTGTCGTCATTCATGCAGATGCCACGAGTATTGAAGCACTCAAAGAAGCTAAAGCAGAAAAAGCAGATGCCATTGTCGTGACGACCAATGATGACTCCATCAATGCTTTAGTCATTTTATTGGCCAAACAACTGGGTATCAAACGATTGGTGAGCTCGGTCAACAATGAAGATCACTTGCATGTATTCGAACAAATGGGTATCGATACTGTCGAAAGTCCTTATCGCCTGAATGGAAGGTATTTATACCGGGCTGTTTTAGGTCCGAATGTCAAGGAGTTTTTGGATCTCGGCGACGGGTTTGAAATATTGGAAATGATCGTTCATCAAAATTCTATCATTGCCAATAAAATGATCAAAGAACTCAATAAAGAAAGAACACTCCCCAAGGATTCCAGGATCATACTGCTAAAAAGAAATAACCAAATCATCATTCCCGAAGGCGAAACCAGAATCTTTGTAAAAGATATTGTAGTAGTTTTGTCCAAAAAAGAAAGGGTTTCGATTGTATCTGATATTTTTGGTCATAAAAACAATGGTAATTGAATGAAATATGTAATCCTCTCCTGCTTATTTACACTGCTCAGTATAAATGTACAAAGTCAGGATACGACCATACAAGAAATAGTCAAAATGAATGTTTCAGGATTTTTGGATGTTTTTTATGTGTATGATTTTAATACACCTAAAGGCGAAGGGAGACAACCGTTTTTGTACAACCACAATCGGCACAATGAATTTAATCTCAATCTTGGTATCATCAAAGCCAATATAAGTCACTCGAAATATAGGGCAAACCTGGGACTTCATTCCGGCACCTATGTGAATGATAACTATGCTGCTGAACCCGGACTTTTAAAAAACATATCTGAAGCAAATGTTGGTATAGCGCTGCATAAAAATAAGAATATATGGCTGGACGTTGGCATTTTTTCTTCACATATCGGATTTGAGTCTGCTATATCTGCTGACAACTGGACCTTGACCCGATCATTACTGGCTGAAAACTCACCCTACTATTTGTCCGGTGCAAAAGTAACTTATGAACCAAATGCTAAATGGGCCGTTATTGCCTTAGTTTGTAATGGATGGCAACGTATCAGACGTGTCGAAGGTAACCATTTATTGTCTTTTGGTACTCAGCTCACATACAAACCAAGCGATAATATTTTAGTCAACTGGAGCACATTTTTAGGGACTGATGATCCGGATGCATTGCGTAGAATGAGATATTTCAATAATTTGTATACGCAATGGTCAATATCTCCACAGTTTGGAGTGATCGCAGGACTGGATATTGGATGGCAACAAAAAAGCTTTAAAAGTACAGCATATGATAAATGGTGGAGTCCTGTGATTATTTTGCAATACAAGATTAATTCCAGGTGGAAATCTGCTTTCCGTAGCGAATATTATCAGGATGCATCAGGTATTATTATCTCTACGGTAAGCAAAGATGGTTTCAAAACAGCAAGTGTTTCCTGGAATCTGGATTACAACGCAGCTGCAAATCTTTTTTGCAGGATGGAAGTGCGATATATGCAAAGTCAGGACGATATTTTTGAATACGAATCATCATTCACCAATAAAAATATTATCCTGACTTCGTCTTTGGCTTTAAAATTTTAGGGTATCAATAGTCGCGAAAATTGGGTGTATCCCATTTTTGCATTTTAGTTCGTAAAGTTTTATGTAGTTGTACTTTGTCAACTTACATAATTTTGTCCTGAATATACATTTGTAAAAGTGTCATCCACTCTAAACAAAACAAGAATATTTAATATTGCTATTTAAATCTTATTACAGTTTGATTGAAAAAGTACTAGGACTTCTTGAATTGGCCTTTTCATTTTTAGTCAAAACTTTGCAAAATAGCGTTAAAAACAGAAAACTGTTTGAGCCAAAAAGAATGATTTGTGCGCGAGAAAATTAACGAAGTTCCTCAAAAATCTAAAACGGTGAGTAAATACTAAAGGCGAGTTTTTTATGTTTAGCTATTTTGTGAAGTTTTGGCGTTAAGAAAAGGAAAAAGCCTTGACTTTTTGTTTCTTTTGTGTCAAGTCAAAAGAAAAAGAAACTTAATCAATGTACGAACAAAAAAATCCCGAACTTAGCAAAAATTGAAAAATCTAATTTAAAGATATTTTTACACATATAACTTTAGTTAACACACCATAATCAGATAATTAATCAAAGATAAAAGACCTTTTTGATTTTTCCTTCAAAGTTAACAAAGTAGAATTAGTTAGTAAAGTTTAAAACTAAAAAGCATCAAATCAACACTATTATTCCTTTAATGTATACTTGCTTAAAGGTCCTTTTGCAAAAACGGGATACACAGTAAAACTTAACACCTTAACTCAAACATTACTTCACCTTCACGATTTCTTTGGTTACTTCCTTATTTACTCCTGATAGTTGCAAAAAATAATGTCCCGCTGCCAAATGTCTTAGATCGACTTTAGTTTCACCTGCTGAAATTTTACCCGTTTCTACCTTTTTTCCTTGTATGTCTATGATTGCGAATGAATTTAAAGATTCATCCGTATTTTGAATGGAAAGAAAATCCACAAAAGGATTCGGGTAAACTTTTACATTTGCAGATAGAATATCATCAGCACCGGAAATGATGTCCTGTTTGATGACCGATCCTTTGGCGGCAAGCCACAATTCAGGATCAAATTCTACTTTATCTACCTTGAAATCCGGGATAAATTGAAATATCTGCCCGCTGAAAGTAGGTTCAGGACGTACAGTAATGGTTTTGCCTTCGCCACTCAATTTAATTGGTACAGGTATTTCAAAAAACGAAACAGAAGGATGCGAACTGGTCTGATCAACCTTCACCAATAACCGGTCTGACTCCTGATCCCATTTTATCTGATAGGTAGGATAGCCCTGACCTTCGTACCAATCTCTGAAAAATTCATCCAAATCCTGACCTGATGCTGCTTCCAAATGTGATTTCAGATCAGAAGTCAGAGCATAGTTGAATGATTTGTCATGCAAATAATTTCTGAGTGCATTAAAAAAATGTTCATCCCCAAGTTTCCATCTGAGCATGTGCAACACGTATGATCCTTTGTTATAACTAAGTCTTCCGCTGAATATCCTACCGATATTGGTGGGATCATCTACCTTTACAGAACCTCCGGGATTGGAAACTATAGAACTTACCTTTCCTGATTTCCAGTTATACCAGTCACTACTTGACTGAAAGCGCTCTCTGGAAAGACCTTCGAGATAGGTGGCAAACCCTTCATTGAGCCATATATCAGCCCAGTTTCCGCAAGTCACATAATCCCCAAACCATTGATGCGCTAGTTCGTGGGCCAATAAACCCCAGCCATAATTGATCACAAAACTCATGGTCTGATGCTCCATGCCCCCACCCCAGCCAAACTGAGCATGTCCATATTTCTCTTTTTTGAATGGATAATCAACAAATAAGCTGTCATAATATTGCAACACTCTGACATTGTCCGCTGTACCTAACCTGGCTTCGGCAAGATTTTCCGGATATACATAATTTACCATTGGCATGACTCTTCCATCAGAAAGGAGCACATCGTCTGTATATGCAACATAGTTGGTCACAGATATGGCAACCAGATACGGAGCTATGGCATATCTGTGTTTCCAATGAAATTTTTTCAACCCACCGGCTACACTTTCTTCTCTTACCAGAGTTCCATTGGAAGCAGCTCTGTATTTTTCTGCAGTAGTGACAATTACATCTATACTGTCGATCTTATCATCCAGTCCGTTTTTGCATGGCCACCAGTCCTGAGATCCAAATGGCTCAGACAAGGTCCATAAAGCAGGCTCGTTGGCGTGGGTACTTTGGATAAATGACCCAAATCCACCGGATGGAGGCACACCTTGATAAGCTATAGAAATACTATCCAAGGCGCCTTTGACCAAAGATGTGGGAAAATTGATGGTGAGCTGATAAGAAGATGGTTGGCTATAGCTTAATTTCTGTCCTCTCCATTTTATACTGTCAATTTTTAAATCACTTGAAAAATCAAAATGGATGACATCAAAACCTGACTCCAATACAGTAAAATATGGTGTTGCTACCCCTTTGATACCATAAACAGCAGGATCTATCTTCCATTCGAAGCGATAATATTTGAGATCATAATTTTCAGTCGGTGCACTGGTCCTTGGTTTTGGATTAAACATATGCCGTGAAGCGTGTGCTTTGTTGCAATAATGTTCTTTACTGAAGTCGTCCTGAGCCTGCTGTGAAAACAGAAAAGATGCAGAAAAGGTAAGAACGAAAATCAATATCGATGAAGAAAGATGATTTAAAAACATGGATGATTATTATTTAAGCAACAAAGATAAAATAAACTGAACTCTATATAGACTTTCTTCACCATAATAATAAAAATGATATAAGTCATTTAGGGAATATATAGCTTAAATCGTTATCAAACGAATTCAGTCTATAAAATTCCATTTTTGTATTTATCGTATGATGATACTTCGAAAAGTACAATCATGCTACAAGTCACATCTTCAAAATGAATAAGGATATTACACCATAAGTAATCATATTAATGTGAATATTTATATCCTGATAGATTAGTGGTATTAATTTGATTTTGAATATTCAGTTTGAACTCATTTAATACTCTCTAATACATATTGTTTTAATTTTGAACTTGTATTTTACTCATCATTTCATACCGTTCAATAATTGAAAATAGCCATAGAGATGAATTTGATATATATTTAAAAGAAAATGAGTTAACTTTATGATTGATTAAATTTATGCCAAAAGGTTAGATATATTAAAATTTACTATGAGTGGCAAAGTATTTGATTAAGTAAAGTAGATATCATTTGGTAGGTTGTATTTTTTTAATCTATATGTAATAGTTCTTTTTATACACATTAATCCGGGACAAATTCAATTTATCTGCAAACAGTTGTAGAATTGTAGTTTTGAAAGCATAAAAATCGAATGACTATTGAATGTAGTTCAGACATTAAAACATACCATTCAATAACATATTTCAGCATTTTACATTATTTTTGTTTTGAAATATTATATTTTTATATATTTTTACACTTAATTTAATTTAATTATTTAATAAATGATCAACATGAGAAGATATAACTTACTGGTGTTTCTGACTTTGATGACGGTGGCTGCGCAAGCTCAGTTTATCAATAATGGAGCCACTGTTACAATTCAATCAGGTGCGACTCTTAGGGTAGAGACCAATATTGAAAACAATGGCGCAGGTACTATCACCAACAACGGTACCATAGAGGTAACCGGCAATTTCACCAATGCAGGAACTGCGGCATTAACTCCGGGAGCTGGTTTGGTAAAATTTATCGGAAGTGCAAACACAACTCTCGACACTGGTGGTGATGCATTATTTAATGTAGAAATGGCAAAAACAGGCAATGCAACTGTAGCACTTTCTGCTCCTGCCACCATAGCTGGTAGTTTAAATTTTACCGGTGCGGGCAGTAAAATACTGTTGGGTGGAAATGATTTAACCGTAACTTCCACACCTGCTGATCCAATTAGCGCAACTGTAGACCATCCAACCAATGGTTATGTAGTTACAAACGGTGCAGGTAAACTGGTGAAAAGCATTTCTGCTAACAATTCAGCATTTGTCCATGAAATAGGTGATGCGACGAATTACACCCCAGTTTCATCTAATGTAACAGGTTCTTATAGTTCTGCAACTTTAGCTGCCAAAGTATATACAACTGGTCTTCAAACTAAATATGCAGGAACATCAGATTATATCAATAGAGAATGGAATGTAGTTGCATCAGGTATAACTTCTTATATCAATACAATGACTGGAACATATATTGATGGTGTAGATAGAGTTGGTTCAGCATCACTTGTTAAGGGCGCTACTTATTATGCAAGTGACTGGCATTTTGATGGATCTTCCGGAACAAGTAATACAGTTACTGCTTCTGTAGCATCTCCTAATTTAGATGTAAAATTATCAGGTAAAGATTTCTTTGGGAAGGTTAATATAAAGGCTTTCCTTCAGGGTGCATATTCTGGTGGAAGTATGACGACCACATTAAACTCTTCAGGAATATTAGCTGCAAACGCAACGACCAGTCCTTATGCTGATGCAATTGCTTCAGTTGCTCCTGGATTTTTTGCTGCAAATCCAACCATAGTTGACTGGGTTAAAATTGAACTTCGCGATCCATTAGCAGCTGGTACTCCAACAACATTTAAAACAAGTGCATTTATTAAATCTAATGGTGATGTAGTTGGTCTGGATGGAACTTCCCTACCAGTTGTTAAAGGAGGTTTTCCAACATCAGTAGTGGTTTTGAGTCATAGAAATCATTTATCTATTAGAACGGTAGATGCTGGTTTAGATATGGTTAATCCGGTTTCGCAGCATAATTTTAGTTCTGGTCTAAGTCAAGCTTTTGATAATACTTTAAATTTGGTTAATCGATCAATGAAAGATATTTCTGGTGTTTTTGTTATGTGGGGTGGAAACGCTAATGGAAACTCCCAAGTTAGATTTGCAACTACAGGAGGTGATTATAATTTCTTATTAAATACGCCAGTGTCGGATCCAATTCCATTAACTGGTCTTGGTGGAAGTACTATTGGAAATATTTTAAATGTATATTCTAATTCTGATTTAACAATGAATGGAGCAGTGCGGTTTGCAACTACCCCTGGTGATTATAATTTCCTATTGAATACTGTACTAGGAGGAAGTACTACTTTAGTTTTAAATCAACACTTATAAAATAATTAATTATCATGAAGAATATATTATACATTATATTTATTTTTTCGTTAAGTTTAGATGCCCAAAATCCAAACCTGAGAGGTTCAATTTATAAGACAGCAAGTCTTGAAATGACTGTCAAAGTAAAACCTACTGCTTTGGCGATAAATCCTTCCAATACAAGTACAGGTGCCGTATTAAATGTTGGAATCTCCATACCAAAAGTACCGGCCAATGAAGCTGTCCCCCCTGTTATGACTTTGACTTCGCTAATTGGTGGTATATATGCGGCAGATGTTGTAGATGGTACTTCCACTCCTGGGTTCTGGATATATCAAGGTGTATTAAATCAGGCAGGTTTTCCAGCATTAGGCTTGGATATTGAAGCAGATTTATATAGAGTATCTTTCCCTTCTTCAGCTGCGGGAAGATCTGTAAGGTTAGTTAACAATGAAAATACTAATAATGGGTTTTTTGATTATGTAATTCCAGGTTACCCTGGAGGTGCTATTGATCCTCTTGTTAAATTTTATGCGGGAGGAATAGTGGACAATAGTATTCCTTCAAACTCATATGTAGAATCAGCTGCACCGCTTCCTATTACGCTTTTGACTTTTAATGTCACTAAATTAAATTCTAAAAGTGTTAAACTGAATTGGAAAACCTCTTTAGAAATCAATAGCGATTTCTTCGGTATTGAAAGAAGTAAGGATGGCAATACTTGGGAAACCATAGGAAAAGTAATCGCAGCAGGAAACAGCAGCAAAGAGTTGGCTTATGAGTTTATCGATGACAATTTACCATTGATCAGGACTAAAGAGCAGGTATTTTATTACAGACTTCGGATGACAGACTTGGATGGTAAATATCAATACTCAGATGTACGTGGTGTTAACTTTGGTAAGCTATCCACAGGAGTAGTGACCATATATCCGAATCCTACTGTAGAGCACATCAATGTGGACCTTTCCGGTATGGATCTGGATGCAGGTAAAGTAGATCTTTTTGTTTATGACATGTCCGGAAGACAAGTGATCAAAAAAAATATCATCGGTAACGGTATAGAATTGATTGATGTAAGCCAACTACCTGCCAACACGTATAATGTAGTGGTAAAACAGGGAGAAACCGCTTACCAGCAAAGAGTGATTAAGATAGATTAAGAGATTTAAATCGCCTTCATAAAAAATTTAAAAGCCCTGGTGTTGAAAGACACAGGGCTTTTTTGTTTGTCCTGGATTTTGTATCCACAAAGGAATATGCAGATAAAACATAAAACTGGATTATCATTTTGTAATACCCTTCCCGGGTCGGAATAAAATATTATTTTTTTCAAATAAAGTATGATAGATATTGAATTATGACTTCGGGAAAGTTCTACTTTGTTTGAAAGTAAATGTAGAATTTCATCCGACTCTAGCGGAGTCGCACTACACATTTCTTTTTTGAAGCGAACTCTAGCATAGGTTTTAAAAATCCATGGCTTTTTCCAACATTCTGTCTATACCATTTTGTATATCTTCTTGGGTATTTTCTATCTTTATGTCAGGTGATACCCCCAACTCTACTGAGACACCATGTTTATCCAAAAAATCACTGACTGAAACCCGAATCTGCCAGCCATTGGACAATTGATAACCCAGATGGCCCCCTGCTCCACCACCGGTGATCTGACCAACCAAAGTGACATTAGGAAGTTCTTTTATCATAGCTGCAAAGTAGGTTGTAGCACTATAACAACCTCGATTGATAAGTACAACTGTAGGTATGTCAAAGTGAAAATCAGCTCTCGGATGCGCATACATCGGTATTGGTTTTACTATATCATCATGAGCAGTCCCTATTTTTTCGACATAAGACCCGAGCAGTGTTTTTTGCTGAAGAAAGGTACCTAATAGTCCCGGCACAGGATTTGAATTTCCTCCACCATTATTTCTGACATCAATAATGAGCTTTTTAACTTTCAATTTTTTCAACACTCGAAGCACCTTCTCAAAAGCTAAAAAATCATTGAATTTTGGTAAAAAAATGTAACCAATATCATCATCCAACAACGCCCAGTAAAGATTACCTTCCTGACCAAGTGAGTCTTTTACATAATTGCTTTTGATAAGATTGGGATCAAAATGTATGTTATATCCACTTTTGAAGTCAAATTGTGTGCCTACTTTTTTAGGTTTTACCAGAAGACTGTGTGCATCTTTCAGTTCTACCACAGCTGCATCCATGATGGTAAATAATTCGTCTTCGATGATTTGGGTATTTATTTGATGGCTATATTTTTGATATACAGCATCCCAATCGATCTTTTTAGCATTAAAATAAATGTAGTTTTTATCCACAAAAGTCCAAAATTCGTCAAAGAGCACTTTAGGGTCGTATGTGACTGACTGTGCAAAAGATGGAAATGAAAATGATAGAATTAACAGGCTTATAATTATAAATGTTCTCATGATGTTTTATACTTTAGATTATTGATTAATAAAGGTAACTTGGGTTTACAATAAAGTCATTGGACTGTAAATGGACGGCTTTGCCATTGGAATTTGCATACATGAGCTCTCCTTGATAGCTTGCTCCTATTTTAAATCTATCAGATGCATAATAGAATATCCCCAGCTCTATCCGGAGTCCCTTGTATCTGGAAATGCTCACAAATTTTCCACTTTTTAACATCGGAATTGTCATTCCGGCTCTAGTGGGATCGAATGTTCCTTCTTCTAAGTACCTACTCGGATATGGATGACCATATATGGGTTGGATCAGGTAAGCCACGATAGGGGTTTCGATGGATGTCAGTGGTTCGATCGGCTTATCTTTCTGATTTGTCAAAGCATGTGCATAACTCAGTTTAGGTCCGATGGATTGTACAATGGTATAGCTGATTGCATTGTTGGTAAACATACTGCTGTACAAAGATTTAGGAAAGTTAAGTATTGATTTGTGATTCGTAAATCCGCCTACCCAAAATTCTTCGCCCACTTTACGTTGATACGAGTAAGTATGAGATATTATTATGGAATTTAGTGTAAAGTATGGGTCCTTTTTGTGCCCTTTCACATAAGTAAAGTCGATCTGATTTTGGCTCCAGCTATTTTCTTTTCTTGTTCCGAATACCAGACCATATTTTGGTGACCAGTTGCTGAAAGATTTTGCGCTCAATCGTTGGTCATTGATTTTTGTTTTTGATATTCCTATTCGAAGACCTATTTCTTTGCCGTAAGGAATAAAGACAGCGTCGTTTTGTCCAAAAATTGGTAAAAAAGGAAGGCAAATAAATAGTAAAGATGTCATGATTTTGGTCAGATTTACTTTTGGTGTTTTGACTTTACGTTTACAATCTACTTTTCGGATGCTATAAAAAATAAAGATCCCGCCAATAATTCCAGGCACAAACCAACTATATACTCCAGGCAATAAATTACTGACCACCACAAAAGCTGTCACAGATGCGATGTATCCACCTGACATATTCCCGATATGCATTTTGAGCCAGTTCTTTTTTACCTGATCTGAGTTGCTGAGATCATACAAATTTCTAATGGCAAATATCAATCCCACAAGACCAAAAACGCCTGCGACGATATGAAAGGTATTATAAACCAAAATCGGAACTATGACCATCAAAATACAGGTCACTACCATCATCATGTGAATGAGTCTATCTGTAGAGAAGGAGTGGTTAGGCCTTTTGTATTGTATCGCTCTTTTGCCGATACTGATAAAATACCCACTAAATATACCAATTGAAAACAAAAATGGATTGTAATGGTCAGGCATATTTGCAGCTATCAGAGATAGTAAAATAGAACTGCCAAGTGAGTAATAAAATATACGTCCACTGGTGATGTGTGGTTTGCTGCCTTTATTTGTGACAGCAGCTACAAAGCCTGATAGAAGAGACACACCTCCTAATGCTGCATGGGCAATGATCAAGAATCTGAAAATTTCTGCGTTGTACATATCGATTGTTAAATTTTGATGAAGCAAAGATGAAGGTCAAAATAGAAGTAAAAAAATGGAAGGGTTTTTTAGCAAAATTTTGTGGTAGATGGCAAGTTTGCCATTTGCCCTAATCCTTGCATTTCACCACAATAGTATTGATTTTCAGTGTGTTATAGACAAATACAGGAAAGATTCTAAGTGTGTATCACATTTTTGCACAAAAGACCTTTAAGCAAGGATGCATTAAAGGAACGATTGTGTTGTTTTAATGCTTCTTAGCTTAAAACTCTATCAACCAAAATGCAAAAATGGGATACACACTATTGTAATATATTTTGTTTGAAGATTTTATGGTAAAACAAACATTTTTACCTTTTCTACCATGGGTCGGGATACAGGTATTTTAGTGTCAATATCCGTCAGACCAATTTTTGTGTTGGTGATATTTCCTTCTATCACTGCAATTTTTGCAGGATTGATGATAAATGACCGATGACATCTAAAAAAAGAAGACCCAATCTGTTGCTCAATATCACTCAAGGTATTTCTCATCATTCTTTTGATGATTTTACCGTTTTCCCGGAGAAAAAGAATGACATAATTGTCTTCAGATTTTACTAAAAAAAGATTTTCCGGAGCAACGATAATTTTTTCATTTTTTCCTGCCCCGTAAATCGTTAAATGTTGTTCTTTTTTTTCAGCTTCAGGATTTTCAATAAGTATTTTGTTGCCGGAAACAAATTTTACTTCTTTATATTTTTGATAAATAACTAGCAGAGACACAGTAACAGGAACCAATGAAATCAAAGTAGCAATTTTAAAAAAATATAAAAACTGTGACCAATCAAGACGCACCACAAACATTCCTGCCCAATATAAATAACATCCGACTTGACAAATCAGGATGATGCCAAACAAAAATAGCACTTCATCCAAGACTGACCATTGATCAAGTCGTGTATCTTTGGTAAAAGAGTAAACTAGCAGATAGAAAATCAAACCGGAAATAAATGTTACGACACCATATCCCGTCAATATCCAAAATTTGTTTGGGTGATCAAAATTTGACGTACCAAAGGGCTGAAAAACAACCAAAATAAACACAATGGTCAGGCTAATGGCAGAAATGACCTTCAAAAATGAACGCAACGAAGACTTTGGAAAAGGTGTTTGACGCAAACTCATGCTTATAATTGAAGTTCCAAAAGTAGTAAAAAGTATTGGAAGAGCAGTATGTTATGATGGGTACAAAACCCAACTTCCTAGTTGAGTAGGCAATGAAATTTATTTGACCTTTTTCTTCAGCATATATTTGACTCTAATGTCATCATCTTTCATCCGTATGTAATCGGTTTCTATCAATTCATACCCTATGGTTTGGAGATAATTTAAAGCATTCATATTACTCTTAAATTCTATATAGTTTCCTTTAGCATCAGCAACTCTATTGTATTTATTATATAGAATTTTGGATTCTTGTCCATAATCAATATCAAGAAAAACCTTAGTGCTAAAAGTAACCTTGCAAGTTTCCGCTTCGATATATTCTGTTTGGATGGAGTCAAGCGGAAATCCATTGATGAAATAAGAAGTACCTGACTGTCCATATGATGTCAATAAACAGGAGAACATGAATAATAGGGTAAGGATTGATTTCATCTGTATATTTTATTTATTGGCATTCTCTGAATGCCTGTTTTAGAAAATCAAATGGAATTCGCATGAAAATAATCATAGAAGTTTGTGTGCCACAAAGATGATTCATGCTCATTTCATGATTATACAATTTAGAGATTATTTATTGATTTTCCAAAGGTAGGCTGTAAACAGTTTATCCATAGTTATCGCAGTGTTAAAATTGATATAATAAAATCGTAATATGTTTAATGAGAATATTTACCCGGCATAAAATGTGATCCAACCTGATGATTCTTAAGCTAATATAAATTCATCTTTGGAATGTCAGTGATTCCATTATATTTTTTTATTCCCTTCAGATCAAGGTAAAACAAAAAAAAAAGCCCGAACCACTGAATATCAGCAATTCGGGCTTTTCAATATTTCTTCAACATGTGAAACTACGCTTCCTCTCCTCCAAAAACCGCTTTGAAATATGATCTGTTCATGAAGGCAATGTTTTCCAGTTTGATTTCTTTTGGACATTCTGCTTCACAAGCACCAATATTGCTGCACATACCGAATCCTTCCTTGTCCATCTGCGCTACCATAGATTGTGCCCGTCTTTTGGCTTCTACTTCTCCCTGTGGCAAATGACCCAGGTGAGCAATTTTTGCAGAAGTAAATAACATCGCTGAACCATTCGGACAAGCTGCAACACACGCACCACAGCCTATACACGCTGCTGCTTCAAAAGCCTGTCCTGCCCTTCCTTTTTCTATTGGAATCGCATTGCCATCAGGTGCCTGACCTGCGTTGACAGAGATATATCCGCCTGCCTGTATGATGCGGTCGAAAGCTGATCTGTCCACTACCAAATCTTTTACCACAGGAAATGCACTTGCTCTGTATGGCTCGACTACGATGATATCACCATCTTTGAAGTGTCTCATATGCAGTTGACAAGTCGTTGTACCGGAATTCGGACCATGCGGTTGACCATTGATGACCAGGCTACAAGTCCCACAGATACCTTCCCTGCAATCATGGTCAAATGCTACCGGTTCTTTCTTTTGGCTTACCAGATCTTCATTGAGTACGTCCAGCATTTCAAGGAATGACATGTGCTCATTGGCTACTACAGGATAGGTATCAAAACTTCCTGACGCCTTATTATTTTTTTGTCTCCAGACTTTTATTTTTAAATTCATATCTGCGCTCATAACAGTAATATTTATCAGGATTATTTATAACTTCTTGTTTTCAATTCTACATTTTCGAAGATCAATGGTTCTTTGTGCAGGATCGGTTCGGTTTCGTTCCATTCCCATGCCGCTACATAAGCATATTCATTGTCTTTTCTTTGTGCTTCC
>WBZP01004781.1_pt1 | contig 13975 bp, 13 predicted proteins | sample 5204301 | NCBI WGS metagenome assembly WBZP01 (sample SAMN12412401, study PRJNA552823) | activated sludge metagenome | isolation source: activated sludge from nitrification reactor of wastewater treatment plant... | place: USA: Pennsylvania | collected 2017 | reverse complement strand
GTACCCCGAGCCGACCACGCCTGACGACTAGCCGAGCACGCGCATCGACAGGTCCACCGCGCTGATGTCCTTGGTCAGCTTGCCGACCGAGATGCGGTCGACGCCGGTGGCCGCGATGCGCCGGATGGCGTCCAGATCGACACCCCCGGAGACTTCCAGCACCGCACGCCCGGCATTCAGCGCGTAGGCCCGGTGCATGTCTTCCAGCGTGAAGTCATCCAGCATCACGCTGGTGGCACCGGCTGACAGTGCCTGCTGCAGTTCGTCCAGGTCCTCGACCTCGATCTGCAGCGAGACGCCGGCCTGCAGCGCACGCGCCGCCGCCAGCGCCTGGGCAATGCCGCCAGCCGCGGCGATGTGGTTCTCCTTGATCAGGATGCCATCCCAAAGCGCCAGGCGTTGGTTCTGGCCACCCCCTATGCGCACCGCGTACTTCTGCGCCTGGCGCAGGCCGGGCAGAGTCTTGCGCGTGTCCAGCACCACGCAACCGCGGGGGTTGGGCGAGGCGCCGGCGATGGCGTCCACGTACTGGCGTGTGGTGGTGGCCACCGCCGACAGCATCTGCAGGAAGTTGAGTGCCGGACGTTCGGTGCTGAGCAGCGCGCGGGCATCGGCCGATATGCGGCATACCGTTTGGCCGACCTGCACGCTCTGGCCTTCGGCCACATCCCAATCAAGCCGGGCGGCCGCATCCAGCGTGCGCAGGCAGGCCTCGAACCAGGCCTGCCCGCATAACACGGCCTCCTGTTTGGACAGCACACGGGCCTGCACGCGCTGACCGGCGGGAACCAACCGGGCCGTCCAGTCGCCGCGGCCGATGTCTTCCATCAGCGCGTCGCGCACGTTGCGCGTCAGCGCGTCGGCCAGGCTTTCGTTGCTAGGGTACATGAGAGTCCGGGCCGATATGACTGAGGCGATGCAGAAGTCTAGCCCGCGTTCGGGCCGACAAGGCGCGCCGGAGAGGGCGCTTGCATGGTGGCCGGCCAGCCCTTGGGCAGACCTGCTTCGGGTGTCATGCCGTAGATCGGCTCGCCGGGCAGGCCGGCGCGCAGTGGGTCGCGCGCAGCGATGAGTCTTTCGATGTCCACGCCGGTGGATACGCCCATGGCTTCGAACATGAAGACTAGGTCTTCGGTGACCACGTTGCCGGAGGCGCCCGGCGCGTAGGGGCAACCGCCCAGCCCGCCCAGCGAAGCGTCGAAGGTGCGCACGCCGACGTCGTAAGCCGCCAGGCAATTGGCCAGGCCGAGGCCGCGCGTGTTGTGCATGTGGGCGGCACCGGTCTGCTGGCCGATGGCTGCGCGCACCTTGTTGAACAGGCGCCGCACCTGAGCCGGGTTGGCCATGCCCGTGGTGTCCGACAGCCCGGCCTCGTCGGCTCCGGCGGCGATGCACTCGCCGGCCAGCCACACGACATCGTCCTCCTTGACTTCACCCTGCAGCGTGCATCCGAAGGCTGTGGACAAGCCCGCCTCGACCTTCACGCCTGGCGCCATCCGGTCGCGCAGCTGCACGATGGCGCGCACTTCGTCGATCATCGCCTCGCGCGTCTTGCGCACGTTGGCCATCGAGTGCGCCGCGCTGGCCGACACCGGAATGGTGAGCTTGTGCACACCGGCCCGCAGCGCAGCTTCGGCCCCGCGCAGGTTGGGCACCAGGGCCATCACGGTTACACCCGGGTGCGACAGCGCGTGATGCACCACCTCGGCCGCGTCGGCCATCTGCGGCAGCGACTTGGCCGGAACGAAGGAACAGACTTCGATCTCGCGCAGGCCGGCTGCCACCAGCGCGTCGATCCAACGCTTCTTGTCTTCGGTGGGCATGACCGCCTTGACCGACTGCAGGCCGTCGCGAGGGCCAACTTCACTGATCAGGACTAGGCTCGGGTTGGTATCGCTCATGGTGCTTGCTCCTGGGCGGGTGTTCAGAACATCTCGCCGCCACGCGAGCGGCGGATGATGTCGAACACCGTGACCAGATCGCTGGCCGGGATCTGACCGGGTGCCGAGGCCGTCTCGCCCACGCCGTAGGTCAGGCCCGAGCCAAAGAGGCCGCCGACCATGCGCGACACCGCGCCCAATGGCCCCATCGACATGCTGATCAGCGGGATGTGCGTCTTGCGATCGGCCTGCTCGGTGGCCTGCAGCAGGGTCAGCACATCGGCACGGTCGCGGGGCATTACCGACACCATCGCCACGTCGGCGCCCAGGCGCTCGGCCTCCAGGAACTGCTGCACCAGGAACTCCAGGCCCGGCGTGTAGCTGAAGTTGTGGTACGAGAGGATGAGTCGGATCTTGTGCGCCCTGGTGCAGGCGCGCACGCGCTGCACGTGGGCCGCGTCGTTGTACATCTCGAAGTCAAGGAAATCCACCAGCCGTGTTGCAGCCACGGCCTCGTACAGGCGCACGACTTGTTCCTCGTCCAGCGTGATCGGCTCGCCACCCTCGCGGGACGAGCGGCGGGTGAAAACCAGCGGCAGCTTGCCCACGCAGTCGCGCAGCGCGTCCAGCGTCTGCAGCACGGCGGGCGTGTCGGCGATGGCGTCGAAGTGATCCACCCGCCATTCGACGAGATCGGGCTTGAGTCCCAACACCCGGCCCGCTTCGGCCAGCAGCTTGGCCTGCGTGCGGCCGACCAGCGGTGTGCCCAGCAGCGGCGTCTCGCCGCCCAGGCGCTTGGCGTGTGCGTTGATGGCCTTCTTGGCGTGTTTCATGGCTGGGCTTTCGGGTTGTTCAGCCTGTGGCCTGGGTCGCCAGGTAGGCCTTCAGCGACTCCAGGCAGCGCGCCGCATGCTCGGCATACCCGAACTCCTCGTGCCGCTCCTTGTGGGGCAGCTCGATCGAGTAGACACAGGGCGGGATGTGGGCCAGGATGGCCGCCACGTCGATGCCGCCTTCACCGACGTAGCAGCGGGCTTCGCGCATGATGCGGATCATCTCCGAACGCTCGGTGGGGATCTCCGGCGGCGCGTCGCACAGGTGCGCGAAGTGGAACCACTCGCGCGGCAAGCCATCCAGGTCGGCTGGATTGTCCCGCGCGCGGTGGAAGTGGTGCATGTCTATCATCAGACCGGCATTGCTGCGCTGGATGCTGCGCAGCACGTCGACTGCCAGTGCCAGGCTGCTCACGGTGGCGATGGGCACGAACTCCAGGTCCACCGTCAGGCCGAAGGGTTTGGCCAGGTCGCAGATGGTGGCGAACTTCTCGATGTAGTAGTCGCGCTCGCCGCCCCAGATGCTGGACAGCACGGCCTTGGCGCCGAGTTCGGCCGCCACCTCCATGGCCGGCAGGTACTTGGTGGGGTGCAGCCCTTCGTATACACGCGCCAGCTCGATGTCGTGCACCTTCAGGCCGGTGCTGGCGAGTGCCGTCTTCAGCTGGCGCAGCATCTGCGGGTTGTCCGCCAGCGAATAGTTGGGCTCGCCGGGCAGGCCCATGTAGATGGGGCGGATGCTCACGTAGTCATAGCCCGCGCGCGCCGCGATGTAGGTCATCTCGGCGGGCGGGCAGCCCAGCACGGTGAGGTGGGCGAGAGAGAATTCCTGCTTCATGGTGCGCGGCCGAGCTCAGAGCTTGTGAAGACATGAATCGTGCCCGCGCCGGGGTGGCCAAGGTCCGTGGGCAAGGGCGCGCAGCCCATGTCTCGGACCTGGGCTAGCGGCGCAACACAGCCCACGGCCCTTGGGTACCCCGGCCCTTCGGGTAGGCCCCTGCAAAGGGCCAACTCGTCGTTGCAAGGCCTCGCCGGGTCCCCGACGCGGCTGCGCCTTGCGCCTAGACTTGGCCCTTTGCAGGGGCCTACGCGGGCACGATTCATATCTTCACAAGCTCTCAGCTCCCGGTTGCGACGTGGTGCACCTTCTTGCCCGGCGAGTAGATGTCCATGATGTTCCAGTGCCCGGCCGTGGGCACGGGCTCGTTTTTCATGTGGACGTCCAGCACCACGGGCTTTTTCAACGCGATGGCATGCTCCAGCGCCGGCTTGAGCCCGGCGGCCGACTCGACCCGGATGCCTTCCACGCCATAGGCGCGGGCGATGGCGGCGTAGTCGGGTGACCAGCTCTGGCCGTCCTTCTCGAACACGGTGGCGAAGGTGGTGCCGTAGTGCGCCGCCTCCAGACCGGCGATGGTGCCGAAGGCGTGGTTGTTCATGATTAGCCAGATCACCGCGATGTCCGACTCATGCGCGGTTGCCAGCGCGGCCGGGTTCTGGCCGAAGCCGCCGTCGCCCACCAGGGCCACCACCACCTTGTCGGGCGCCGCCACCTTGGCACCCAGCGCGGCCGGCGAGCCAAAGCCCATGGTCGCAAAGCCGCCCGGCGTGAACACGCTGCCGGGTGTGTAGACGGGGAACTGCTGGCTCATGCCGTTCTTGTTCCAGCCCACGTCGGTGCAGATGATGGCGTCGCGCGGCAGCACGGCGCGCAGATCGGCCAGGATGCGCTCGGGGCGCATCGGCCAGGCTTCGCTCTGCATCGCGGCCTGGTTGCCGCCGACAAAGGCCTTGCGGTTGGCCGCCATCTCGGCCACCAGTTCGGGGCGCTTCACACCGGCCGGCACGCTGCGGCGCGCTACGCGCAGCAGGGCCTTGAGTGCCTGCCTCAGGTCGGCAACGGCGGCCATGGCGGCCGGGTAATTGCGGCCGATCTCGCTGGGGTCGATGTCGATGTGGATGAGCTTGCTGCGCTCGAAGTTGAAGGTGTAGGCCTTCTCCCACGAACTGCAGTCGGCTTCGGCAAAGCGCGTGCCCAGGCCCAGGATCCAGTCCGCGCCCAGGCACTTGCCGTTGATGTATTCGGTACCCCAGAAGCCGCTCATGCCCAGGATCAGCGGGTGGTCGTCGGGCAGGGCGCCCTTGCCCATCAGGCTGTGCGCAACCGGGATCTGAAGGTGCTCGGCAAACTCGCGCAGCTCGGTAGCCGCATCGGCCAGCAGGATGCCGCCGCCCACATACAGCAGCGGGGTCTTGGCCTGCAACAACTGGCGCACGATCTGCTCGGCAGCTTCCTCGTCCAGCGATGGCCGGGCCACGTTGCGCGAATTGGCGAGTTGCCGGTCGAACAGTTCGGAGTCGATCTCCTTGCTGAAGATGTCCATCGGTACGTCCACCAGCACCGGGCCGGGGCGGCCGCTTTCGGCCAGTTGGAAGGCCTTTTCCAGGATCTCGGGGAACAGGTGCGGCGAATCGACGCGCCAGGCACGCTTCACGAAGGGCCGGTAGATCTCCATTTGCGACGCGTCGGCGTGCAGGTTGACTTCCTGGTGCGGATGTTTGCCGTAGTAGTGCGTGGGCACGTCGCCGGCGATGACCACCATCGGGATCGAATCCAGCGAGGCATTGGCCACGCCGGTGGCGGCATTGGTGAGCCCGGGCGACAGGTGCGAAAGCAGCACCGAAGCCTTGCGGGTGGCACGGGCATAACCATCGGCGGCGTGCGCCGCGATCTGCTCGTGCCGCGTGTTGATGAAGCGGATCTTGCGGCTCTTGGAAAGGGCCGCCAGCACCGCGATGTTGGTGTGGCCGCACAGCCCGAACATGTGCTCCACGCCACGCGCTTCGAGGTACTTGACGAGCAGGTTGGCGATCTGGTCCTTCATGGTGTCGGTCTCCGGTGTGCGGGGTCTGGGCAGGGCGGGCGAGGGCGGCTTCAGGTCGTGATGACCTCTTCGGCTTCCAGCGCCGGGTCGTAGAAGTCGCCGAACAGCTCTGCGTCGGAGGGCTTGTCCTCCTTGATCGGCACCGACACCCAGGTGGTGTTCAGGTAGTGCTTGAGGTGCACGTTTTCGCTGACCACGTTGCCGCCCCAGGTGCCGCAGCCCAGGCTGCTGGTCATCGGCATGCCGTTGTTGAAGGCGCCGGCGTTGGCCTTGCTCTGCGGTTGGCGCACCATGATGCGCGACACCGGTGCGGCCAGCGCCAGCTGGTGGATGTGCTCGGGGTTGAACGAGTAGATGCCGCAGCTGTGGCCCTTGCCGCCCACTTCGTAGATGCCGCGCATCATCTGCAGCGCCTGGTCGAAGCCCTTGTACTTGTAGACGGCCAGCAGCGTAGTGAGCTTCTCGCCGGAATACGGGTGCTCCTTGCCGATGCCGTCCCCGTGCACGATGATGAACTTGCGGTCGGCCGGGATCGTGAAGCCGGCGGCCTTGGCCAGCGCCTGCGGTGCGATGGCCACCGTGTCGGCGGTGCGGTGGGCTTCTTCGTCCCACATTGCGCGGCGCAGCGCGGCCTTTTCGTCGGCCGAGGCCAGGTAGCCGCCTTCCTTCTGCAACTGGGCCAACAGTCTGTCGAAGATGCCTTCTTCGATGATCAGGTTGCCGTCGGCCGAGCAGCCCGAGCCGAAGTCGCTGGTCTTGGACAGGCGGGTGTTGCGCGCGGCTTCTTCGATGTTGGCCGTCTCGTCGATGATCATCGTCGAATTGCCCGAGCCCACGCCGTAGGCCGGCGTGCCCGAGCTGTAGGCGGCACGTACCATCGGCTGGCCGCCGGTGGCGACGATCAAATCGGCACGCCGCATCAGCGCCTGCGACATCGGGATGTTGACCTTGGTCAGGCACTGCAGGATGTCCGGCGGCGCGCCTTCCTTCTCCAGCGCCTCGCGCATCAGGCGCACGGTCTCGAAGCTGGTCTTCTTGCTGCGCGGGTGCGGCGAGAAGATCACCACGTCGCGCGCCTTGATGCCGTAGATGGCATTGCCGGCCGGAGTCAGGTCCGGGTTTGTCGTGGGCACGATGCAGGCGACGATGCCGGCCGGTTTGCCGTACTTGACGATGCCCTTTTCGGGGATCTCCTCGATGATGCCAACACTCTTCTGGCGCAGCGCGTCGCGCAGCACACCGCGGATCTTCATGCGCTTGCCCATCCGGCTCTCAGCGTCGCCCAGGCGGCTCTCGGCAATGCCCTCGGCGACCAGGCGCGTGAAGGTGCGCTTGTTGGCCACTGCCCAGGCCACCGCCTGGCACAGGCGGTCCACGCGGGCCTGGTCGTAGGTCTCGATGACGGCCAGCGCCTTGCGTGCGCGCTCGAAGACGGTATCAAGTTCTTCCTGCTGCTCAGGGGTGATGGGGCTGAAGCTCGGATCGGTGGCCATGGTGATGTCTCCTGCGCTGGGGCGTGAAGGGCGGGCGGTGATCCTTGCCAAGAGGCTTTGTCTTGACCGCCTGCACCCTGTGCACGATAGGCCGGCTGCGGGTACGCCACAAGGCGCAGCCTATCCGTTTTGGCCGATGATCGGACATCCTTGTCCGATCATCGTTCGTTCCTATGGTTAACCCTAGAACTCGATCCGCGCCCTCGGCCGACGAAACCACACCCGAGTTCCCGATCTCCGCCGCCGACCTTGTCGTGGCCCTGGGCCGTGGGCTGCAGGTGATCGAGAGCTTCGGCGACGAGCACCCGCGCATGACCGCGGCGATGGTCAGCCAGCGCACCGGCATCCCGCGTACAGCGGCCCGGCGCCACCTGCTGAGCCTGTGCCACTTCGGCTATGCGCAGACCGACGGCAAGTCCTTCTGGCTGGCACCCCGTGTGCTGCGCCTGGGCCAGAGCTACCTGGGCGCGGCCAGGCTGCCGCGGCTGGTGCAGCCCTTCATCCAGCGCCTGTCGATGGCCACCGGTGAAACCGTCAACGTCAGCGTGCTCGATGGCCACGAGGTGGTCTACGTGGCGCGCAGCAACAGCCCACGGCTGGTGTCCATCGGCTTCCACGTAGGTGACCGCGCTCCGGCGCATGCCGTGTCGCCGGGCGTGGTGCTGCTCTCGCGGTTGAGCGAACGCGCGGCTGTGCGGTGGGTGCAGGCCCACGAGTTCGCCGGCTTCAGCGGCGTGACCACCACCGACCCCGGGGCTTTTCTGGCGCAGGTGGCCGCCGCGCGCCGCACTGACCACTGGATCGCCCAACAGCAGCTCGATTCCACCCTGGGCGGTGTCGCGTTGCCGCTGGTCGACCGCCACGGCAACTGCAAGGCGGCGCTGAGCATGACGCTTCAGGTGCAGTCCTGGCCCGCCGAGGCGATGGAAGACAAGCTGGTGCCGGCCCTGCGGGAAACGGCGCTGACGCTGATCCCGCTGCTGTAGCGGTTGGCGGGCTGCGCGGCAGCCGGCGCTGCCCCGGTTTCAGATCAGCGGGCGCAGCGTGTGAACCGTGTCGAGGATGCCCGGCACCAGCTCCTTGTGGATCAGGTCGCGGTTCCAGATCTGCCCTTGCAGCGTCATCCCGATGGCTCCCTTGCAGACACCGAAGCGGTCCTTCAGGACCGTGGCCACGCCGATCAGACCCGGGTCCAGCCGGCCATCCGAGATCCAGTAGTCCTGGCGCCTCGATGCCAGTACCTCGTTGCGGAACTCGATCTTGTCCACCACCGTGTGCGACGAGAAGGCCGAGAACTCGTGGGCTTCGATCCAGGCTTCGAGCACCGCGTCGGCCATCGACGCCAGCAGCACGACGCCAGGCCCGACCACATGCGCCGGAACGCGGGCTCCTACCTGGAAGCCGATCGAAACCACACGCGGGCTGTTGCTGCGTGCTACGTAGACCACCTCATGGCCGTCCAGCACGCTGACGTTCACCGACTCGCCGGTGGCCATCGACAGGCGCTGGATGAAGGGCTGCACCAGGCGCGGCAGCCGCGCGCTGCCAAGGTAGCTCTGCCCCAGGCGCAGCACCCGCGGCGCCAGCCAGAACTGCTTGCCGTTGGTCTCGGCATAACCGAAGTGGCAAAGGCTCAGCAGATGCCTGCGCGTGGCGCTGGGCGGTATGCCGGTGCGCTGGGCCACGTCGGCGCAGGTCATGCGCGGGTTCTCATCATCAAAGCTCTCGATCACCGCCAGCCCGCGGCCCAGGCCAGCGATGAGGTTAGCCGGATCGATGGGAAACGAAGTGGCCTCGGGCAGCCGCCTTGCTGATCCGTAGGCTGACTTGTGCTGGGTCATGGTCGGGCCTTCTCAGTGCTTACCCGCGTTCCAACCGAACATCGGAATTCGCCGCCGATTATCGGTTGAGACAGGCCTTTGCCAACTTGTGGCAGAAGCGTGGGCTGCCTACATTGACTTCAACGCACCCTGAACAGGTGCCAAGTCCCGGTCCCGACAGTGGGTTCATTTCCGCCCCCGGGACAACCGAACGACCGCCACCAGGAGACACCGTGGAAATGGACCGACAGAGCTTGCTTGTGCAGGGCACGACACGCGTCTTTCCGGTCGTGGGTTGCCCGGTCCGGCAGGTCAAGGCACCGCTGCTGTACAACGAGTGGTTCCGGCGCACCGGGCAGGATTGCATCGTGGTGCCAATTGAGATCGCGCCCCCGGACTTTGCCACTGTGTTGCCGGCGCTGCTGCGCGCCGGCAACGTCGGCGGCGCGATGGTCACCATTCCCCACAAGGTGTCGACCGTTGACCTGCTGCAGGACTGCAGCGACGCCGTGCGCATTGCCGGCGCCTGCAACGCCGTCGTGCGCCGCGCCGATGGCAGCCTGTTCGGTGAGCTCTTCGATGGTGTGGGCCTGGTGCGCGCTGCGCAGCGGCACGGATTCGTCGCCGCCGGTGCACGCTGCCTGGTCGCCGGCGCCGGTGGTGCGGGTGCGGCCATCGCGGCGGCGCTGGCAGCCGCCGGTGTTGGCGTGGTGCGCCTCTTCGATACGCGGCGCGCGCATGCCCAGGAGCTGGCCGAGCAGCTGGGCGTGCACTACCCGGGCACCGATATCCATGCCGGGCCGGCCGACCTCGCGGGCTTTGACCTGCTGGTCAATGCCACGCCGCTGGGCATGGAGCCCGATGATCCCTTGCCGCTGGACGTAAGCCAGCTGAGGCCGCAGATGCTGGTGGCTGAGATCGTGATGAAGCGCGACACCACGCCCTTGCTGGAGGCCGCCCGGGCCACCGGATGCCGCGTCGTGCAAGGGCGCGAGATGCTGCAGGAGCAGATGCCGCTTTACCTGCGCTTTTTCGGCCTCGACCTGGACAAGGCCGCGCCAGGCATACCCCTGAACCCAACCGAAGACGGAGACACCCACGATGACTGAGCTCAACAAGGACGATTCGGTCCAGCCCGGCCGCACCCTGCCCAAGGGTGAATTCAAGATGATGCTGCTGCTGTTCATCATCGCGCTGTCGCTGTTCATCGGCGCGCTGGACAGCCCCGGCTTCTTCCAGGGCGAAAGTGCCGGGCCGGGCAGCATTCCGCAGCTCGTCTCGGGCAGCCTGGTGCTGATGATTGCGGCGCTGGCCGTGCAGACCTTCCGCAAGGCCTACCGCGAAGGCAGCTTCGCGGACCTGATGCACCACCTGTTCGACAGGCAGGTCATCGTGCTGCTGCTTGCCGTCGCGGCCTACGGTCTGGTCGTCGAGACGATCCACTTCGTGCCCGCCACCTTCATCTTCCTGGTGGCCGTCATGTACCTGCTGGAGCCCGGCAAGCTGCTGCTCAAGCTGGTGGTCTCGGCCGGCACGCTGGGCGTGCTGTACCTGATCTTCTCTACGCTGTTCCAGGTCGTTCTGCCCTAACCCCGCCGGAGCACAAGCCATGTATACCGGACTTGAAGGTTTTCTGCAGCCGTTCATGAGCCTGAGCCTGATCTGGTGGATCGGCATCGGCACTCTGGTTGGCCTCTATGTGGGCGCTATTCCCGGCCTGTCGGTGACGATGGCGGTTTCGCTGCTGATCTCGTTCACCTTCTCCTGGGAGGTGCTGCCCGCGCTGGCCATCATGGTCGGCATCTACACCGGTGGCGTGTACGGCGGGGCTCGGTCGGGCATCCTGCTCAACATCCCCGGCGCACCGGCGGCCGTGGCATCGGGATTCGACGGTTACCCGCTGGCCAAGATGGGCCTGGCTGGCCAGGCCATGGGCCTGAGTACCACCGAAGCTGTCATCGGCAACTTCTTCGGCATCGTGGTGCTGGCGCTGTTTGCGCCGCTGATCGCGCAGCTGGCGCTGGTGTTCCAGGCGCGCGACTACTTCCTGCTGGCCTTCATGGGCCTGTTCCTGGTGGGCAGCCTTTCCGAGGGCAGCATGCTCAAGGCGCTGATCGCGGCCTTCTTCGGCATCCTGGTAGGTATGGTGGGGATGGACAGCGAAACCGGCCAGGGGCGGATGACCTTCGGCTCCACCGCCATGCTGGGCGGCATCCATTTCGTCATCGTGATGATTGGCACCTTCGGCATCTCCGAGGCCCTGGTGCAACTGCAGACCAAGACCGTGCCGGTCAAGCAACAGATCACGCGGATCACGCCGGCCTGGAGCGCCGTCACCGACAACATGTTCCTGACGCTGCGTGCATCGACCATCGGCGTCATCATCGGCGCACTGCCCGGTACCGGGGGCGACATCGCCGCGCTGATGGCCTACGACCATGCCAAGCGCACCGTCAAGAACCCCTACCCGAAGCCCTTCGGCGAAGGCGCCTACCAGGGCCTGATCGCGCCCGAAGCCGCCGCCAACGCGGCCATCGGCGGCGCCTTCGTGCCGATGATGACGCTGGGCATCCCGGGCGACTCGGTGACGGCGGTGCTGATCGGCGCGCTCATCATCCACGGCCTACGTCCCGGCCCGATGCTGATGCGCGAGCAGCCGCAGTTCTTCTGGTTTGTCGTCGGCGCGCTGCTGCTGGCCAACGTCTTCCTGTACATCGTGGGCATGACCGGCATCCGCGCCTTCAGCAGGATCGTCGAAGTGCCCAAGGCCATCATCATTCCCATCATCGTGGTGCTGACCTTCGTCGGCGGCTACACCATCCAGAACAGCATCACCGACATCTACTGGATGATCGGCTTCGGCATCCTGGGCTATTTCATGAAGCGCTATGCCTACCCGGTGGCGCCGCTGGTGCTGGGCGTGATCCTGGTGCCCATCATCGACAGCAACTTCCGTCGCGGTGTGCAGATGGCGCACGGCAGCGCGGCCGACTTCTTCCTGGGCATGCTCACCAACCCGGTGCCGCTGGTCATCCTGGGCCTGATGGTGCTGACCGCATTGGTCTCCAACGCCCGGGCCATGGCCGCCATCAAGGGCCTGTTCGGTCGCAAGCCGGCCTGAGCGATGCAAGGCATGTCGACCATGAAGATCGCCTGGTTCCTGGGCTTCGGCTGGGTGTCCATCTTCACCGTGTTGCTGTGCGGCCTGGCCGTCAGCCAGCTGGGCGGCGTCTGGGCCTGGGTGCTCTATGTGCCATTGCTGGTGGTGGCGGTGTACATGACGGCGCGGTACAAGCTCTTCAGCACACAACCCTGGCGGCGCGTGCACGCCAAGGCGATGCTGGCTTACGCGCCTTTGGCCGGCCAGGCATATGACCTGGCCCGGCTGGAAGGCCGCACGTACGACGTCCTCGTGCCTTGCCGGGGCCTGGCCGAAACACTCTTCGGGCCTGGCCTGGGGCGCAGCGACGAGATCCAGGACCTGCTGGGCGATGGCCGCAAGCGCTACTACCAGGCGCTGGTCCAGGCCTGCCCGCAGGTCTTTGTCAAGGGCCTCGGCCCCGACCGGCACGCCGATGTGCTGGCCGGCGTGCAGCGCGACATCCAGGCCAGTGCGCTGGGGCCGGACATCCTGATCGCCCGAGAGATCGAGCGCAAACACGGCAGGTTGCAGGCAGCCCACTACCTGCAGGCCCTGCTGCTGGGCAAGGTGCGCTGACCTCGCGCCGAATGTCATACCGGGGAACGCCAGCACCTCCATGTTTTCACTGCAATTGGTTCAACGTCCTTTTGCCCGGGCGGCGGCGGAACCAATCTGCGCAACAAAGCCCGCCGCCCGCACCGTCCATCCGAAAGAGGAGATACGCATGAACTTCATCAAGTGGACCCAAGCGGCCATGGTGGCCTGCCTGGCGGCCGGCGGGCTTGCTGTCGCCGCCGTCTACCCCGAAAGGCCGATCAACGGCATCATCGCCTGGGGCGCCGGGGGTGGCACCGACACGGTGTCTCGCCTCACCACCCCGCTGGCGGAAAAAGCCCTGGGCAAACCCGTCATCCTGGCCAACAAGACCGGCGCCACCGGCGCCATCGCGGCACAGGCCGTGGATTCGGCCAAGGCCGACGGCTACACGCTGATGTTCCACGCCGAGAACCCGCAGCTGTACCAGGTGCTGGGTCTGTCGCCGCTGAGCTACGACAACTTCGAACCGGTGATGCTGTTCGTGCAAGGCTCCACCGTCATCACCGTGCCCAAGGATTCGCCGCTCAAGACCTACGACGACCTGATCAAAGCCGCCAAGGCCAGCCCGGGCAAGCTGTCCATCGGCACCAGTGGTGTCGGCGGCCAGCCCTGGGTGACGGCCACGCTGTTGAAGAAGATCGAGGGCGTGACCTTCAACCCGGTGGCCTTCGACGGTGATGGCCCGCTTGTGACCGCCTTGCTGGGCAAGCAGTTGGACGTCAGCGGCCTGGCCGTCGGCGCAGCCGTGCAATACCTGAAAAACGGCGACCTGCGGGCGCTGGCCATCATGCGGGACTCACCCAACCCGGCCTTGCCGGATGTGCCGCATATCACCAAGCTCAACCCGGCTTTCGCAGACGCGATGAAGGCCTCCGGCTTCTTCTATGGTGTGTACGTCAAGAAGGGCACGCCGCAGCCCATCGTGGACACGCTCACCGCGGCCTACAAGTCGGCGCTCGCCGAGCCCAAGTTCGTCGAATACGCCAGGAACAACGGCTTGTCGGTGCTGGGCATCAGCGGGCAGCCGGCGCGCGACTTCATCAACAATTGGCGGTCGCAGATGTCCTGGCTGATCTTCGAGGCGGGCGCGGGCAAGGAATCGCCTGCCAAGTTCAATATTCCCAAGCCGGCCGGCAGCAAGTAATCGCGAAGTGGTCGGGGGCTCCCGGGCCCCCGACCGGCATTTGAGACCTGACGCGAAGGGAGAGCACGACCATGTCCGACGCCAAGCCCATTCTCTTGCGGGGCAAGCCCATTGCCGGCGGCGCGCTGCCGCTGATCTGCACACCGCTGGTCGGCCGCTCGCCGGAGGCGGTATTGGCCGA
>WBZP01004780.1_pt1 | contig 13976 bp, 12 predicted proteins | sample 5204301 | NCBI WGS metagenome assembly WBZP01 (sample SAMN12412401, study PRJNA552823) | activated sludge metagenome | isolation source: activated sludge from nitrification reactor of wastewater treatment plant... | place: USA: Pennsylvania | collected 2017 | reverse complement strand
TCCGGCCGCAGTCCTTCGACGTGGTGATAATACCACAGGGTGAACAGGCTGCGATCGCCGGGCGTCAGCAGGACGGCGTTGGGCGGCGCGGCCGACAGCGCCGCCTCGGCCAGGCGGCGCGGTGTGATGTCGGCTGCTGTTCCAGTCCGCGTCAGCAACCCCAGGACGGCCAGCAGCAGTGGTAACGCCACCGCGCCGCGCCCCAACTGCGCCAGCCCCGGCGCGGCCAGCAGCGCCCCGATGAGCAGCGCTGGCAGCAGCAGCACGGCCGCGTCGGGCGTGGCGTAAATCAGCGCGAACAGAACGTAGAGGCCGACCGTCGCCCCCAGCAGCAGCGGGCGGCGGTTGGCGGCGAGGGTTGCGGCCCAGCCGGTCATCCGATTGGCCAGCGGCTGTTGGCCCAGGAGCAGCGCCGCCGGCCCCAGCAGCAGCGCCCGCGCCAGCAGCGCCAGCCGCGCCCCGTCGGGCGGCAGGCGCAGATTGGCGGCGTAGAGCCGGCCGCTGACCAGCCACCACCAGCCGCCCGGCGTGTCCAGCGCGCCCCAGACGACCGGGCTATGGCCGCGGGCCAGCCAGGGCAGCAGCAGTAGCGGCAGCAGCCCCGCGCCGATGCCGGCCAGCAGGCGCGCCCGGCCCGGCTTCGTCGCGACTATTGCCGTGGGCAGCAGCAGTAGCGAGGTTGGATGGGCGGTGATGGCCAGCCCCAGCAGCAGCCCACTTCCCCCGGCCCGGCCGCGCACGAAGCACAAAAGCCAGGCGGCCACTAGAAGCAGGTTGAGGCTGTAAACTTCGGCCACGACGGCCTGGCTCCACACCAGCGGCAGGAAGGCCAACGACAGCGCGGCGGCGGCGGCCACCAGCGGCGGCACGCGCCCGCCCCACTGCGCTCGGATGGCCGCGGTCAGCAGTCCGGCAGCGACGGCGGCGCAGACGGCCGAGAAGAGATTATAGCGAAAGGCCACCGTGCCCAATGGCACGAAGCTGAAGAGCTTGCCCAGCACGACGTAGGTTGGGTAGCCGGGCGGGTGGGGTATGCCCAATGTATAGGAGGCGGTGATCAGGTCGCCGCCGTCGGTGGCGGCGTTGGCCCAGCTCAGGTCGCGGGCCACGGTCGGGGCATAGACGGCCAGGGCGATGGCGGCCACGGCCAATGCCAGGCGGCGGCCTTCGCTCGCTGCCGGCGAGGTGGGCGCGGCTTCCTCTGGCCTCATCCCGCCTCCGGGCCGGGCGGCAGGGCGGGCAGCGGCGGCGACGGAGCCAGGATGCCGCGCAGCGTGCCCCAGCCCAGGGCCACGGCGCGGCCGAACAGCAGCCCCGGCGCGACCAGGGCTACCGCCCGATCCTTGCCCCACGCCTTGCGGGCGAAGGGCAGCGTGGTCGCCAGAAAGAGTAGCGCCAGGGCCGCGGCCCCGGTCAGTAACCAGATCGCTGCCGTCCGGCTGATGAGCATCCCCACGGCCGCCGCCGCCAGGGCCGCGAGCAACAGCCCGGCCAGCCCCATCTGCACCTTGATCACCTGTGGCGTGTGGGAGTCGCGCACCGCCCGGTCGGGGAAGCGGCGGATGATGCGCATCTTCCACAAGCCGATGTTGGCCTTCTTGCGCAGATAGGCGGGCAGGGTGGCGCTGTGGAGGTGGTCAACGACGGCCGACTCCTGGAAGACCATCTTGTAGCCCCGCGCCGCCAGCCGGAAGGAAAGCTCCTGGTCTTCTACGTAGCGGATGCTCTCGTCGAAGCCACCGTTGGCCAGCAGCACGGCGCGGCGGTAGGCGCAGGAGTAGGTGTCAATGAAGTCAATCGTCGCCTGGGGGCGCAGCCGGTCGTACTTGTCCTCGTACTCCAACTGGACGAAGCGGGCCACCAGTTGGCGCTGTCGCGTGGCGTAGGTTCCCTTGCAGCCGATGACGTCGGGGTCGGCAAAGGGTCGGCTGATCTGGCTGAGCCAGTCGGGGTGGGGGGCGCAATCGGCGTCGGTGAAGCAGATCAGCGGGCCGGTGGCGGCGCGCAGGCCGGCGTTGCGGGCGGCGGCGGCGTGGCCGTGAGGCGCGTTGATGACCGTGGCTCCGGCGGCGCGGGCCAGGGCGGCCGTGTCGTCGGTCGAGCCGTCGTCCACGACGATCAGCTCAACCGGCCCGTCGTAGCTCTGACGGCGCAGCGCGGCGATGCAGTCGCCGATGGTGGCGGCGGCGTTGTAGGCGGGCACGACGACGGAGAGGTGGGGGGCGCTCATGGCGTGGGGACGGCCGCCGACCAACGCCAGCGGGAGCGCGACGCGGCGACGATGCCGAAGAGGATGGGCGGCAGAACGGCCACCAGGTAGAACAAAATGGCGTAGCTGGCCACAGCCGTCTCGTCGGTCAGCCCCAGTTGCAGCAGCATGAGGGCCGCCGCGCCGTTAAAGACGCCCAGTTTGGCCGGCGTGCTGGGCGGGGTGATGGCCAGGGTGACGACGACGTGGAGCAGCGCCGCGTCGAGCACCGTCAGCGACAGCCCCAGCGCCGGGAAGAGCGCGTAGGGCAGGGCCACCGACAGCACGGCCACCAGCAGCGACATCAGCACCATGAGTAGCGCCCGCCGCCGGTCGCGCAGCGCGGCCAGCCCCTCCAGCCCGGCTACGGCCACGCGCAGCAGCCAGTCCCCCAGCCGGTCGGGCAGCGGCCGGACGCCGCGCCGCCACAGGCCGATGACCCACTCGGTGCGGTAGGCCAGCAAGTAGAGGACGAGCAGCAGCGCCAGCGGCAGCACAACCAGCCACAGGCGCGACTGATTGACATAATCGGGCAAGACGACGAAAGGTAGGATGAAGAGGATGGTCAGGCCGAAGAAGATGAGGTCGAGCGTCTTTTCGACGACCAGCGTGCCCAGCGCCCGCGCCGGGCTGACGCCGGTCTCGCCGTTAAGGGCGTAGAGGCGGGCCACTTCGCCCAGGCGTAGAAAGGGAACGATGAGATTGACGTACTGGCCCAGCGCGGTGCTCCAGAAGGCGGCCCGGAAGGGCACGTACGCCTGTTCGGCCGGGAACATCAGTTGCCAGCGCCAGCCCTTGACGACCAGGGTGACGACGGCCACGACCACCGCCACGGCCACCCAGCCGGGCGACGCGCCGGCCAGCGCCGCGCCGACGGCCGCCAGACTGACCCGGGTGGACAGATACCACAAGCCGGCCAGAACGAGGGCCACGGCCAGAGCCAGGTTGAGCCAGGGCAGGGCGCGCCGCCAGCCTGGGCCTGTCGCGGTACTCTTGTCGGTGATCAAGGCTCTCCCATCCAGATCGGTGTCGGCGCGAGGTTGGCCCCCGGTCCGCATGGCCGATCAGGGCTGGACGCGGCGCGTGAACAGCATGACCGCGCCCAGGACAGCTGCGCCGAAGATGAGCAGCGTGGCCACGAAGCCCAGCCATAGGAAGAGCACGCCCTGGCTGCTGGGCGGGGCCGGCGCGGCCGTCGGCGCGGCGACGATGCCGATGTTGCCCTGGTCGTCGAACGGCACGCCGATGGGTGCGGGCGTCGCCGCCGGCAGCACGCCCGGCGCGGGGTAGGCCGAGGGCGTGGCCTGCGGGATCAGCGGGTCGGTCGTCGGCTGCTCCGGGGCCGGGTAAGGGTCTTGCCGCGCCGGCGCGGCATAGGCCCACGCCGCGTGGGCCAGGCCAGTCCAGGCCAACAGCACAGCCAATAGGGTCAGGCACGCCAGACGGCGTGCGATGAGTCGTCGTTCCATATCACTCCTACGCTGTGGCGACATCGGTGGGCCGGTCAGCGGGCGGTGCGCCAGACGATTACCAGCGCGATAGTCGCGCCGATGGCCACGGCTGCCGCGGTGACCAGTTGCCACGGCTGCCGGCTCGTGCCGCTCAGCCCGACGCCCACCAGCAGCAGGCCGACCAGCAGCGGCTTCTGAAAGGCCGGCCCGGCCAACTCCCGGCGCAGCGAGCGCCCTTCTTGCCCGGCCAACCAGGTATAGTAGCTGAGCGCCGCCAGAATCAGCGCCAGCCCCGCGATCCAAAAGCCGTGGGCGACAACGGTTAGCCAGTCAATCATGTCCGACTACCAAGTATAGCAGTGTCGGCGACCATTGACCGCACAGTGAACGTGAAAACGAACTACGAACGACGAACTACGAACTACGAACGAAGAGTGGCGAGTGGCGAGTGGCGAGTCACCAACGACCAACGACAAAGGAACGACGAACGACGAACGACCAACCACCAACGACCAACGACCAATGACGCTCTTCATTCGTAGTTCGTAGTTCGTAGTTCGTCGTTATAATTGGCGTATGGCTAAACGACAAACGCAATTTGTGTGCCAGGCTTGCGGACGCACGACGCCCGTCTATATGGGGCGCTGTCCGCGCTGTGGCGAGTTCGATACGATGGTCGAGCAGCGCGTCGAGCCGGAGCCGAGCGCCGGCGGGCGGCGCGTGCCCGGCGCGGCCGTCTCGCGCCCGGTGCGCCTGCGCGAAGTGGAGACCGACGGCATCGAACGGCTGGCCCTGCCCGTGGCCGAGTTCTCGCGCGTCCTCGGCGGCGGGCTGGTGCCGGGGTCGCTCATCCTCGTCGGCGGCGATCCAGGCATCGGCAAGTCTACCCTGCTGCTGGAGATCGCCGGGCAGGTGGCAGGGCTGCACGGGCCGGTGCTCTACATCTCCGGCGAAGAGAGCGCGCGCCAGATCAAGATGCGCGCCGACCGTCTGAAGCTCGACGCGGAAGACCTGTTCCTCGTCACCGAAACGAGCCTCCACGCCATGCTCGACCACATCGCCGCCGTGCGCCCGATTATGGTCATCGTGGACAGCATCCAGACGACCCACGACGAGAACCTGACCTCCTCGGCCGGCAGCGTCAGCCAGGTGCGCGAATCGGCGGCCCGCTTCCAGGACGTGGCCAAGCAGACCGGGGTCATCATCGTCCTCGTCGGCCACGTGACCAAAGAGGGGGCCATCGCCGGGCCGCGCGTGCTGGAGCACATCGTGGACACCGTCCTCTACCTGGAGGGCGACCCATTCCACCGCTACCGGCTGCTGCGCAGCGTCAAGAACCGCTTCGGGGCGACCAGCGAGGTGGGTGTGTTCGAGATGGTGGAGCAGGGCATGGTCGAAGTGACCAACCCGTCGGAGGCGTTCCTGGCCGAGCGGCAGGCCAACTCGCCCGGCTCGGCCATCGCCGTAACGTTGGAGGGCACGCGGCCGCTGCTGGTCGAGGTGCAGGCCCTGGCCGCCGCCACGACCTTCGCCAACCCGCGCCGCACGCCCAACGGCATTGACTACAACCGCCTGCTGCTGCTGACGGCCGTGCTGACCCGCCGCGTCCACATCCCCTTGGCCGACAAGGACGTGTTCGTCAACGTCATCGGCGGCTTGCAGATCAGCGAGCCGGCGGCCGACCTGGGCGTGGCCCTGGCCATCGCCAGCAGTGTCAAGGATCGCGCCATCCACGCCGACATGGCCTTCTTCGGCGAGGTGGGCCTCAGCGGTGAGTTGCGCGCCGTCAGCCAGCTGGAGCCGCGCCTGCGCGAGGCGGCCAAGCTGGGCTTCCGGCGCTGTGTCGTGCCTCGCAGCCGCCAACTGAAGGACAGCAATCGCTTCGAGGGGCTGGAGATCATCCAGTGCCGGACGTTACACGAGGCGGTGGAGACGGCTTTGATCAAATAAGGGGGACGGCGGAGGAGGAGTTATTCTTGCGGCCTGATGTCGTTATGTCATAATGTTGCCAGCCGGGCCGACAATAGACGGCCGGCCACGCATTTAGAAAGGAGGCTGCATGAAAGTCCGCAACATTCTAGCCACAAAGGGCGGGCGGGTCATCACCATCGCGCCGGAGGAGACGGTGCGGCGAGCGGTGGCCCTCCTTGTCGAGAATCGCATCGGGGCCGTCGTCGTCGCCGACGCGGCCGGGCAACTGGTGGGCATCCTGAGCGAGCGCGACGTGATGCGCGCCGCGGCCGAGGACGAAGGTGTCTTCGGCCAACCGGTGGGCGCCATTATGACCCGCGAGGTCGTCATCGGTATGCCCCAGGACGATGTATTGGCCGTGGCCCACACCATGCTCGAAAAGCGCTTCCGCCACTTGCCCATCGTGGATGAGGGGCAATTGATCGGCATCATTTCCATCGGCGATGTGTTGAAGACGCAGCGCGACGCCTACCAGGGTGAGATTGACACGCTGGAGACACGCATCATCGCCGCCGGCGAGTAGTTCATCGTCGAACAGATTTGGAGTAAGTTACCCATGTCCCCACTAGGAACGGCGGCGCAACCGCTGCGCGTAGCCATCATCGGCGCTGGGCCGGCCGGATTCTATGCCGCCGAGCGCCTGTTCAAGGAAACCGAACTCGTCATCGAAGTGGATCTCTATGACCGCCTGCCGACGCCGTTCGGCCTGGTGCGCAACGGGGTTGCGCCCGACCACCAGAAGATCAAGTCGGTCACGGCCGCCTTCGACCGCATCGCCGGCAACCCGCGCTTTCGCTTCTTCGGCCACGTGGAGTTGGGCGGCGACATCAGCGTTGACGAGTTGAAAGATCACTACCACCAGATCCTCTACTCCACCGGGGCGCAGACCGACCGGCCGCTGGGCATCCCCGGCGACGACCTCATCGGCAGCCACCCAGCGACGGAGTTCGTGGCCTGGTACAACGGCCACCCCGACTACCGCGACTGCGAGTTCGACCTGACCCAGGAGCGCGTGGCCGTGGTCGGCGTGGGCAACGTGGCCGTGGACGTGGCCCGCATCCTCTGCCGCACGCCGGAAGAGCTGATCAAGACCGACATCGCCGACTACGCTCTAGAGCAGTTGCGCGCCAGCCGCGTGCGCGAAGTCACTATCCTCGGCCGCCGCGGCCCGGCCCAGGCGGCCTTCACCGCGCCGGAGGCCAAGGAGCTGGGCGAGCTGGCCGATTGCGACACCATCGTGCCCGCCGATGAGGCGGAGCTGGATCCGCTCAGCCAGGCGTCGCTGGCCGGGGCCGACCGGGCCGAGTTGCGCAAGGTAGAGTTCATTCAGGAGTTGTCGCGGCGGCAGCCGGCGGGCAAGTCGAAGCGGCTGACCCTGCGCTTCCTCGTTTCGCCGACCGAACTGATCGGCGACGAGAACGGCCGCGTCAAGCAGATGCGGCTGGTGCGCAACGTGCTCTACGCCACCGATGCCGGTTCGCTGCGGCCCAAGGCTACCGACCAGGTCGAGACGCTCGACGTGGGCCTCGTCTTCCGCTCCATCGGCTACCGCGGCGTGCCGCTGCCGGGCGTGCCCTTCCACGACAGTTGGGGCGTCATCCCCAACGCCGCCGGCCGCGTGCTCGACCCCCAGAGCCACGAACCGCTGCTCGGCCAGTACACCGCCGGCTGGATCAAGCGCGGCCCGACGGGCGTCATCGGCACCAACAAGCCCGACGCGGCCGAGACGGTCGAAGCAATGCTGGCCGACGCGCGCGCGGGCAAGGTGCTCAGCCCGACCAACGCCACGGCGGCGGCGGCGGTAGCGCTGGTGGGCAGCCATAATGTGCGCCTGGTCACCTACGACGACTGGCGGCGGCTCGACGCGCTGGAACTCAGCCACGGCAAGGAGCAGGGGCGGCCGCGGGTCAAGTTTACCCGCGTGGATGATATGCTCGCGGCCCTGAACGAGGGTTAATTCGCAGACGAAGGACGCTCATGCAGAGGCATCCACAGATTTCACAGATTACGCAGATTTCCAAGAGGTTAATCCGTGAAATCTGTGTCATCTGTGGATGCATTCTTCATAAGAGAACTGAACTTGGAACCTGATGGCGCTGCCGACACCTTTCCGCTGAACCTGGAAACACTCAGGGTTCTGGGGAAGTGGGCGGCCGAGTGCGCGGAAAGGGCGCTGCCGGTGTTTGAGAAGCACGCCGGTTGGGATTCCCGACCCCATGCGGCCATTGAGGGCATCCGCGTGTTTGCCGATGATGGCAGGCGAACGGCTCAGTTGCGCTCGCTGGCTTTGGCAGCTCTGGCCGCCGCGCGCGAAGCCGGCGTTCCGGCAGCCGCGGCGGCGGCGCGAGCAGCGGGCCTGGCCGCCTCCAGCGCCTACACGCATCCATTGCGCAATGCCGAGCAAACCAAGCATATTCTCGGCCCGGCGGCTTATGCCGCGCTGGCGCTTGAATTGGACAACGCCAACGATCCTCGAATCGGGGACGAGATGGTGCGCTGGGCCATCGCCGGCGCCCCCGCGGACGTGCGCGACCTCTTGCGACAGATGCCCGCGCGTCAGGTGAAAAAGAGCCGGTTGGAGCAGTTCTTTGCCAAACTAGACGCCGGCATCCGCGGCCAGAGTTTGCCGCAAGACGGCTGACGGCGAAAAGGGCAGGCCAGCTCTCATGACCGACGAGGTTATTATCTACAGCGACGGTGGCGCCGACCCGAACCCGGGCATCGGCGGCTGGGCGGCCATTTTGCGCGCCGGTGAGCATGAGCGCGTGTTGACCGGCAACGACCCCAAGACGACCAACAACCGCATGGAGCTTCAGGCGGCCATCGGCGCGCTGCGGGCGCTGAAGCGGCCGTGCCGGGTGCAGTTCCACACCGATTCGCAGTATGTCCGCCGCGGCATCACCGAGGGCGTGGCCAAGTGGAGCGCCGCCGGCTGGGTCAATAAGCAGGGACACGCCATTCCCAACGCCGACCTGTGGCGCGAGTTGCAGGCGCTCGTCGGGCAGCACGACATCACCTGGCACTGGGTGCGCGGCCATAGCGGCGACCCGGCCAACGAGGCGGTGGATCGGCTGGCGCGGGAGGCGCGGCTGCGCATCACGCCACGGATCGATCTGGCGGCCGACGTGCCCCGCCTCTATCTGCGCGCCTCCTGCCACGGCAACCCCGGCCCCGGTACGTGGGCGGTGGCCCTGGAGAGCAGCGGCGAGTGGGAGATGAGCAGCGGCAGCGAGCGTTCGACGACCAACAACCGCATGGAGCTACAGGCGGCCATCGAGGGACTGCTGATGCTGTCGCCGGGCAGCGAGGCCCAACTCTTCACTACGTCCGACTACGTCTTCCAGGGGGTGACGCAGTGGCTCCACGGCTGGAAGCGCGGCGGCTGGCAAAAGAAAGACGGCCAGCCGGTGGCCAACAGCGACCTGTGGCGGCTGCTCGACGACCTGGCCGGGCGCTATCGGGTCAAGTGGGTCAACGCCAAGGGGCAACGGCTGGAAGGGCTGGAGCGGGCGGGGGAAGTGCTCACGCAAAGGCGCTAAGGGGCAAAGACGCAAAGAAGAGATCGCACGCAAAGACGCAAAGCACGCCAAGCCCAGAAACTTTCTGAGCTTGGCGTGCTTTGCGTCTTTGCGTGAGCATTTTTCTCTTCTTCTTAAATCTGCCCAATCGGCCCAATCTGCGGATAATCCCTTCCCAATGAACTTCTCCGACTTCTCCTTTCCATCGCGCAGGGCCTACGTGACGGCGCGTCACGGCATGGTGGCGACGAGCCAGCCGTTGGCGGCGCAGGCGGGGCTGGCCGTGCTCCAGGGCGGCGGCAACGCCATTGACGCCGCCATCGCTGCCGTGGCCACCCTGTGTGTCGTCGAACCCTGTTCAACGGGCATCGGCGGCGACGCCTTTGCCCTCATCTGGTCGGCGGCCGAGGGACGGCTGGTGGGTCTAAACGCCAGTGGCCCGGCCCCGGCGGGGCTGACGGCCGACCTGGTGCGCGGTCGCGGCCATACGACCTTCCCCGCCCGCGGCGGCCTGCCGGTCACCGTGCCCGGCGCGCTGCGCGGCTGGCAGTTGGCGCTGGAGCGCTTCGGCACGCGCGGGCTGGACGCGCTGCTGGCCCAACCCATTGATTACGCGACCAATGGCTATCCAGTCAGTCCCAGCATCGCTGCGGCTTGGGAGCGCTCGACGGAGCTGCTGAGCCGCCTGCCCGATTCGCGCCGCGTCTGGCTGCCCGGCGGGCGCGCGCCGCGGGCGGCCGAGCTATTCAGCAACCCGGAGTTCGCCGCCACGCTGCGAACGATTGCCGACCACGGCCCCGACGCTTTCTACACCGGCCCCATCGCTGCCCGCGTGGCCGCCGCCGTGCGCGCCGACGGCGGGGTGATGACCGCCGACGACCTGGCCGCCTACCGCGCCGAGTGGGTCGAGCCGCTGGCCGTGGAATACGCCAACGGCTTCACCTTCCACGAGATTCCACCCAACGGGCAAGGGCTGGCGGCGCTGCTGGCGCTCAACATCGCCCGCGGCTTCGACCTGAGCAGCCTGCCCTACGGCTCGGCCGACTACACCCACGTCCTGATCGAGTCCATGAAACTGGCCTTTGTTGACGCCCACGCCACCGTGGGCGATCCGCGCCGGGTGGCGGTGCCGGTGGCCGGGCTGTTGAGCGGCCGCTACGCCCGCGAGCGCCGGGCGCTCATTGCCAGGGAGAGCGCCCTCTTCCCGGAGCCGGGCGACCCGCCGCGCGACGGCGACACGGTCTACCTGACCGTGGCCGACGGGGCGGGCAACATGGTCAGTTGGATTCAGAGCCTCTACATGGGCTTCGGCAGCGGGGTGACGGCCGGCGACACGGGGGTGCAGTTGCAGAACCGGGGGGCCAACTTCAGCCTGACGCCGGGCCATCCCAACGAGGTCGCGCCCGGCCGGCGGCCGTACCACACCATCATCCCCGGCTTCATCACCCGCGACGGGCGGCCGTGGGCCAGCTACGGCGTCATGGGCGGCTTCATGCAGCCGCAGGGGCACTTGCAGGTGGGGATCAATCTGGTGGATTTCGGCATGAATCCGCAGGCCGCGCTGGACGCGCCGCGCTTCAACTGGCTGGAGGGGCGCGAGGTGGCGCTGGAGCCGGGCTTCGGCGCGGCCGTGCGCGAAGAGCTAGCGCGGCGGGGGCACGCCCTGCTGCCGCTTGGCACGCCAGTCCACTATGGCGGCGGACAAGTCATCCTGCGCGACCCCGACAGCGGCGTGCTCATCGGCGGCAGCGAGCCGCGGAATGATGGGGCGGTGGTGGGGTGGTAGGGGCGCTGGTTCCCTCGCCCTGTGGGAGAGGGTTAGGGAGAGGGTGCTGCTCCCCTCGCCCTGTGGGAGAGGGCTAGGGAGAGGGTCAAGGTTAGCTACGCCGATGACAAACCGAATCGAGACAGCCAAACAAGAAGTCGTGGCCGCACTCGCGGCCATCAACGAATTTATCGCCAGTGAGCAAGCCGGCACGGTGGATGCCGTCTATCGCCGGCACATGGTCATGTTCCGGCACATTCTAAGCGATATGCTTGTTTCCTTGGAGGAGCCAGGCGCGTTTGTGCCCGTGCCCGACAGAAACATGGGCTATCCGATTGTGGATTCCTGGCCGCGGTCGGGTCAGAGCCTCGACGAGGCGAAGGCGGCGTTGGCAGCCGTGGGCCAGCAAGTGGCCAAAGCTGAGAATGCCTATCGCCGCGCTGTATCAGCAAATGACAAAAAAGGGCTGTGACTTGCGTGGCGGTTGAGGTATAATCATCGCGAATTTGGAGAGGTCGCATAGTTTGGCCTAGTGCGCACGACTGGAAATCGTGTATCCCGCAAGGGGTCGCGGGTTCGAATCCCGCCCTCTCCGCCAATCTCAGTGACGAGTTACGAATGACGAGTGACGAGTTCAGAGAGCTTTGAACTCGTCATTTGTTGTTTGTGGCCTAGACCTCAGAGGTCGCCTCTTAACCCTTGAGCCGGCTCTCGATCTCGCGCATCCGCTCCCCCACCGCCTCCCAGCGAAAGTTCTCCAAGACAAACGCCCGACCAGCCTGACCCAGGCGAATGCGTGCGGCGGCGTCGCCCAGCAGCGCCGTTGTGGCCGCCACCAGGGCGTCGTCGTCTTCGGCCAGCAGTAGGTGCTCGCCCGGCGTGGCCCGCAGCCCAGCATTGACCTCGGCCGTCGTCACCACCGGCAGCCCGGCAGCCATCGCCTCCAGCACCTTGTTCTGCACCCCGGCGGCAAAGCGCAGCGGGGCCACGAACACCGCCGCCTCGTTGAGGGCTGCGTTCAGGTCGGCCACGTGGCCGCGCACGTTGACGCCCGGCCAATTGCCCAGCGCCCGCACCCGCGCCGCCGGCTCCGCGCCGATCAGGTCTAGCCGCGTCGTGGGCAGCGTCTCGCGCACGCGCGGCAGGATGACCCCGGCCAGCCGCTGGGCGGCATCAATGTTGTGGAAGACGCCCATGTGGCCGACGAAGACCAGCGCCGGCTGCGAGGCCGGGCGCACCTGCGGCCGGTAGCGCTCCGTCTCCACCCCGTTGGGCACGACGCGCAAGTTGGGCGGCGGCCGTCCGTCGCCGGCCGCGCCCGCCCCCACGGCCGCGGCCACCGCCTCGCGCTCCACCTCGCTGATGAGCCACGTCTCATCGAAGTGGCTGACCATCGCGCGCTCGTAGCGGCGGATGCGCGGCAGCTCCAGCCGGTAGATGAGCCGCCACAGCGGGTCGCGGTAGGGCAGGGAGCGGGCGACCTCGCCGGAGATGGCGTCGGTCAGGTCGAGGATGCGGTAGGGGTGGAAGCGGTTGCTGACGTATTGGGCCATGCGGAAGAGGTGGACGTAGACGGCATCGAATTGCCCGCGCTCCAGCAGGCGGTCCGCCGCGCCGCGCATGACCGGCGAGCGGTAGTAGAGGGCTTGCAGCGGCAGCGGCCGCCACGCCCCGGCCGCCGCGCCCAGCGCCGACTGCCACGGCGCGCGGTGGACGAGTTGGATGTCTTCACAGAACGGCCGCAACGGGTTCAGGTTCCCGGCCTCGCTCTCGTCGCCGATGAAGGACAGCAGGGTGATGCGGTGCTCCTGGGACAGCACGCGCAAGAAGTGGTAGGCGCGTAACCGGTCGCCACGTGTCGGCGGATAGGGTAGGCGTGCTGTCAGGAACAAGATGCGCATGGAGAGGATGAAACCACAGAAAAGACGAAGGGGCCAGGTTCCAGGTTCCAGGTTCCAGGTTCCAGGGGAAGAGCGCTCTTCCCCTGGAACCTGGAACCTGGCCCCTTCTTCTATTCTGTGGTTCCATTCCGCTTATGATTCGTTCGCCCGTGCTCATCATCGGTTGCGCCCGCAGCGGCACGACGCTGCTCTACAACGTCCTGTCCGAGGTGGATGAACTGTGGTCGCTGGGCTATGAGAGCAAGGCGATCATCGAGCGCCGCCACAGCCCGGCGGCGGGCGGCTGGGAGTCGGGGGCGCTGTCGGCCGCCGACCTGAGCGACGAGTCGCGCGCCGAGCTGCTGGCCGCCTTCGCCGCCGCCGCCGCGCCGGGGAGCTACTGGCGACGGGTCAATGCGCTGCGCCGAGCGGCGAACGACACCAAGCTTTACAAGGCGTTGAAGCGGCGCGGTCGGGGCGGGGCGGGCGCGGCGGGCGATGTGGCCGCGGGTGTGCCGGGGGCGGGGTTGGGCGCGGCCCGCGCCGTGGCCCGCCTGCGTCGCCGCCTGTCGCCGCCCGACCGGCCCATCCGCCTGCTGGAGAAGACGCCGGAGAACTGCCTGCGGCTGCCCTTTCTGCAAGCCCTTTTCCCCGATGCCCGCATTGTCTTTCTGACGCGCGACGGCCGGGCCAACGTCCACTCGCTGCTGGAAGGTTGGCGACAGCCGCGCCTCTTCCCCGGCTACCGCACGCCCGTGCCCGTTACCAGCCCCGGCCAGACGCGCGGCCGGTGGGCCTTCACGCTCATCCCCGGCTGGCGTGAACTGGTTGACCGGCCGCTGGTGGAGATTTGCGCCCGGCAGTGGGCGGTGGGCAACGCCGCCGTGCTCGATTATGCCGCCGCGCCCGGCGGGCTACCCGTGCTGACTGTGCGCTATGAAGAGCTTGTGACCGCCCCCGACGCGACGCTGGCCGCCATCGCCCGCTTCCTCGGCCTCGCGCCGGGCGACATCCCCGCCTATGGCCACGACCTGCCGGAGGTCAACGTCGTCTCCGCGCCGGGGGCCGAGAAGTGGCGCGCCGAAGTGGAGGCCATAGCCACCGTCGCGCCTATATTGGCTCCGGTTATGGCTCGACTGGAGT
>WBZP01004779.1_pt1 | contig 13979 bp, 14 predicted proteins | sample 5204301 | NCBI WGS metagenome assembly WBZP01 (sample SAMN12412401, study PRJNA552823) | activated sludge metagenome | isolation source: activated sludge from nitrification reactor of wastewater treatment plant... | place: USA: Pennsylvania | collected 2017 | reverse complement strand
GCAACGACTTCTCGCATGGCCGCTACGGGTTGCACTTCATGTACTGCGACGACGCGATCATCGAGGGCAACCGGCTGACCAACAACTCCGTCGGGGCCTATCTGATGTACGGCCGGCGGCTGACGCTGCGCGACAATCTGATCGCCTTCAATCGTGGGCCGAGCGGTTACGGCATTGGCCTGAAGGACATGGACGACGTCACGATCACCGGCAACCGCTTCCTCGACAACCGCGTCGGCGTTTACAACGACGGCTCGCCGCGCGAACTCAACAGCGTCGGCATCATCCAGGGTAACCTGTTCGCCTACAACGACATCGCCATCGAGATGCTGCCCTCGGTGCGCCACAACCTGATCAGCGACAACAGCTTTGTAGAGAACGAGCAGCAGGTGATGGTGGCCGGCGGCGGGCAGTTGCGCGACAATGAGTGGACAGTGGGCGATCGCGGCAACTACTGGAGCGACTACGCCGGCTACGACGCCGACGGCGACGGCCAGGGCGAGATCGTCTACCGTTCGGAGCGGCTGCTGGACGATTTGCTGGGCCGGCGGCCGGAGCTGCGGCTGTTCATCTATAGCCCGGTCGTCAGCGCCGTAGACTTTGCGGCGCGGGCCTTCCCGCTTGTCCGGCCGCAGCCGATTCTGGTGGACGAGATGCCCCTGACCCGACCCATCCTGCCGACCAACGCGCCGCTGCCGGAGACGGGCGGCGAGGGGGCGATGTGGCCGGTGCTGCTGCTGCCGCTGACGCTGCTGGCCCTGTTCGGCCTCAGCCGCGTCGGGCGGCGCAACTACCGGCTGCCTGTCACGAAGAAAGGTTTATCCGCAGATTTGGCAGATTAGGCAGATTTCAGAAAACGCCTGATAAGTCCTATTCTTAATCTGCTCAATCTGCCCAATCTGCGGATCGTACTTCTGGAAAATAACCATGATCGAAGTTCGCAACCTGACCAAGCGTTTTGGCCGCTTCACGGCGGTGGACGATCTCTCCTTCGCCGTGGGCCAGGGCGAGGCGGTGGCTCTCTGGGGGGCCAACGGCGCGGGCAAGACGACGGCCGTGCGCTGCCTGCTCAACCTGTTCCCCTATGAAGGGGAGATCACCGTCAACGGCCTGGACGCCCGCCGCCAGAGCAAAGAGGTGCGCCGGCTCATCGGCTTCGTGCCGCAGGAGTTGAGCTTCCACGACGACATGAGCGTGGCCGAGACGCTGGTCTTCTACGCCCGGCTGAAGAAAGCGCCCGATGGCTTCGACTTCACGCCGCTGTTGGAACAGTTGCGCCTGACGCCCCACGTCCAGAAGCGCGTCGGCGAGCTGTCGGGCGGGCTGAAGCAGCGGCTGGCGTTGGCCGTGGCCCTGCTGTCCGACCCGCCCATCCTGGTGCTCGACGAGCCGACGGCCAGTCTCGACATCCGCTCGCGCGAGGAGTTTCTGACGCTGCTGCGCGGGTTGAAGCGGGCGGGCAAGACGATGGTCTTCTCCTCCCACCATCTGGAGGAGATTACGGCCCTGGCCGACCGGGTGCTGCTGCTGGAAGGCGGCCGCCTGGTGGTGGACGCCCCGCCCGATCAGTTGGAGCGCCAACTGAACTGGGAGACGACGCTGCACCTCTATCTGCCCGACGCGGGCATTGACCCGGCGCTGCAGGCGCTGACGCGGCTGGGTATGCCCGTCAGCCGCAACGGCCGCGGCGTGCGCGTCCAGGTGCGGCCGGGGGCCAAGGGCGAGGTGTTGCGCGCCCTGCACGAGGCCGGCCTGGACGTAGATGACTTCAGTGTGGAATAGGAAGAGCCCACAGACTTCACAGATTGAAGAGGAATGATCCGCAGATTGGGCAGATTAGGCAGATTTTCAGAACAAGAGAACAAATGGTTTTCCGCTTTTCTTCAATCTGCCGAATCTGCCGAATCTGCGGATAAATCATTCCGAATCTGTGGACTTCCGGGAAATGACATGGACTTCGAGAACGTCCTCATTCTAATACAGAAAGAGCTGCGCGACGCGCTGCGGAACCGCTGGTTCCTGCTCTACGCCGTGGCCTTTGCCGGGCTGTCGCTGGCCCTGGCCTGGTTCTCCGTGTCCGGCGCGGGCAGCTATGGCGTGGCCGGCTTCGGCCGCACGACGGCCGGCCTCATCAACCTCATCCTGCTCATCGTACCGCTGATGGGCCTGACGCTGGGGGCGATGAGCCTGGCCGGGGAGCGCGAGCGGGGCACGCTGGTCTACCTGCTGGCCCAGCCGATCAGCAGCGCGGAGTTGCTGCTGGGCAAGTTCGTCGGCCTGGCGCTGGCCCTGGCGGCGGCGCTGGCTATCGGCTTCGGTCTGACGGGAATACTAATGGCCGTGGCCGGCGGCGGCGGCGATTTCCTGGTCTACCTGACGCTGTTGGCGCTGTCGGTGCTGCTGGCTGTGGCTAGCCTCAGCGTGGGCTTCCTCATCTCGGCCGCGGTGCGGCGGGCGGCGACGGCCGTCGGGCTGGCCCTGTTCCTGTGGCTCATCCTGGTCTACTTCGGCGACCTGGGGCTGATGGGTACGGCGGCCGTGGTGCAGATGAATGTGCAGCAACTGCTGGCCCTGGCCCTGGTCAATCCGTTGCAGGTGTTCAAGATCGCCGCCGTGCTAAACTTGCGCGACAATCTGGAGATTCTCGGCCCGGCGGGCATCTACGCCTTCCGCACCTATGGCGGGGCGCTGTGGGCGCTGCTGGTCGGGCTGCTGGTGGTGTGGGTCGTTGCGCCGTTTGCCTTGGCGACGGTGGTGTTTCGCAAGCGGGGAGTGCTGTGAGGAATTACGAATTGGGAATTAGGAATTACGAATTAAGAGTTCGGCGGGCGGCCGTGTGGGGCTTGATGGTCATCGCCTGTGTGGCGCTGCTGGCGCTGGCCGGCTGCGGCGGCGGAGCGGACACGACGCAGCCGCCGGAGATCCTCTACGGCCAGGACGTGTGCGATGAGTGCGATATGATCATCAGCGAGGAGAAGTACGCCTCGGCCTACTGGACGACCGACGGTGAGGCGCGCCGCTTCGATGACGTGGGTGAGATGCTGGTCTACATGGCCGAGAACCCGGAGGCGACGGCCTCGGTGTGGGTTCACGACATCAACAGCGCCGTCTGGCTGGCGGCCGAGGAGGCGTGGTTTGTGATGAACTCCGGTCTGCGCACGCCGATGGGCACGGGCATCGCCGTGACGGCCGACGAGCAGGCCGCCCGCGCTTTGGCCTTTGACCAACCGGAGGCGCGGGTCATGACCTTCGCCGAGATGGTGGCCGCGGCCGAGGCGGGGGAGTTGATGAATGTGCATGGGATGGACTAGGGAATTAGGAATTACGAATTAGGAGTTCAGAGTGGCGGGTGGCGAGTGGCGAGTGACCAACGACCACTGACCACTAACAACTGTCAACCGACAACTACAGGAGAGAAACGACATATGACACGTAAATACATGTTCCTGGCCGTGCTGGCCGCGCTGGTGATGGTGTTGGCTCTGGCTGCGTGTGGCGGCGGAGGCGGGGGCGCCTCGGAAGAGGCGGGCGGCGGCGACGCAGCCCCGCCGGCCGAACAGCAAGAGGTGGCCAGCGCCGGCGACCCCGAAGCCGGCAAGCAGCAGTTCGACATGGTCTGCATCGCCTGCCACGGGCCGGGCGGCGTGGGCGTCGAGGGGCTGGGCAAGCCGTTCACGACCAGCGAGTTCCTGCTGACGGTGAATGACCAGGAGTTGCTGGAATTCGTCAAGACGGGCCGGCCGGTGGGCCACCCTGACAACACGACCGGCGTGGACATGCCCCCCAAGGGCGGCAACCCGGCGTTGACCGATGAACAATTGCTGGATATTATCGCCTACATTCGCACGCTGCATGAGTAGTTGAGTTCACAGACCTCAGAGGTCTTCTGAGACCTCTGAGGTCTGGCTTGCCACCCGATGACCGACACGCCACTGACCACCGAAACGCTGCGCGAGATGCTCGTCGCCGACGTGCTGGAACGCTGGCCGGCCACGGCCGAAGTGTTCAACGCCCACGCTACGGGCTGTGTCGGCTGTGTCCTCGCGCCATTTTGCACGGTGTTCGATGCGGCTGACAACTATCACCAACCCCCGGAGCAGCTCGCGGCCGAATTGCTGGGCATCATTGTCGCCAGTTCGCCATCCTGATCCATCGCCCCCACCGACCGCGACCGCTCCATCTCGTTCGAGGAGAGTACTCTGCATGAGCGATCGCTATACTCTGTTTCCCGATCTGGCGGCGCTGGCCCCGGAAGTACCGGACGACGCCATTCTGAGCCGCACCTTCTACAAGGACGACCGCCTGAGCGCGATGGTCTTCAGCTTCGCGCCGGGGCAGGAGCTGAGCGAGCACACGTCGGCCTTCCCGGCGGTGCTGCACTTCCTGAGCGGCCGGGCCCGGCTGACGCTGGGCGATGATGCGATGACGGTCGAGGCCGGGGCCTGGGTGCGCATGGAGCCGCGCCTGCCCCACTCCGTCGTGGCCGAAACGCCGGTCGTGATGCTTCTGTTGATGTTGCGATAGTGGGAAGAATGCTCACGCCAAGGCGCAAAGAAGCCAGGGCGCAAAGGAAGAGAAGAAAGCAAGCTTAAGATTTCTTCTTGGCGTCTTTGCCCCTTTGAGCCTTGGCGTGAGCCTGGCCTGTCAAACCTATGTCTCGTCTCCCCCTATTGGCCCTCGCCATTCTGGCCCTGCTGGCCGGCATCTGGGCCGGGCTGTTGCGTATCGGCTGGGCCTGGCCGACGTGGCAGGCGGCGCTGGCCACGGCCCACGGCCCGCTGATGGTTTCGGCCTTCCTGGGCACGGTCATCGGCCTCGAGCGGGCCATCGCCCTGAACCACCGTGCGGCCTACGTAGGGCCGCTGCTGACGGCGCTGGGCGGGCTGGTGTTGCTGAGTGGGCTGTCGTGGACGTGGGGCGGGCGGCTGCTGCTGTTGGGCAGCGTCGGGCTGGCGGCGGTGTTCGCCGTCATCGTCCGGCGACACCCGGCGATCTACACGGTGACGATGGCCGTCGGCGCGGTGGCCTGGTTGGTGGGCAACGGGCTGTGGGTGGCCGGGCGGCCGATCTACGCCGTCGTGCCCTGGTGGGTGGCCTTCCTGGTGCTGACCATCGCCGGGGAGCGGCTGGAGTTGAGCCGGGTGCTGCGGCCGAGCCGGCGGGTCATCGGCCTGTTCGACGCCGCGGCGGGCGTTTTTCTGGCCGGGGTGCTGCTCAGTGTGTGGGCCTACGATGTCGGGGTGAGGCTGGCCGGGCTGGGGCTGGCGCTGCTGGCGGCGTGGCTGCTGCGCTTCGACCTGGCGCGGCGCAACGTGAGGCTGAGCGGGCTGACGCGCTTCATCGCTGTCTGCCTGTTCGGCGGCTACGTCTGGCTGGGCGTGAGCGGGCTGCTGTGGCTAATCTATGGCGGCATGCCGGCCGGGCCGGTCTACGACGCCATTCTGCACGCCGTTTTCCTGGGTTTTGTCTTCGCCATGATCTTCGGCCACGCGCCGCTGATCTTTCCATCGGTGCTGGGGCGGCCGATGGCCTACCTGCCGGCGTTCTACGGGCCGCTGATCGTGCTGCACGTCTCGCTCGTGTTGCGCGTCGCCGGCGACCTGCTCAATATTGTCCCCCTGCGCCAGTGGGCCGGGCTGCTCAACGGCGTGGCGCTGCTGCTCTTTCTGGCGTTCACCGCCCTGGCGCTGCGGAGGGGGAGAAATTAGAAACTACGAACTACGAACTACGAATGAAGAGCGCGTTCTTCATTCGTAGTTCGTAGTTCGTAATTCGTAGTTCGTCTATGCCTACACTGACCCGCTTCCACATCAAATCCGCCTTCCTCTGGCTGGCGGCGGCCATGACGTTGGGCATCGTCTTGGCGCTGGCCCCGGTTGTGGCCCTGCCCGGCTGGGTGGTCTACCTGTCGCCGGCCTTCTTCCACCTGATCATGGTCGGCTGGGTGACGCAGATGATCTTCGGCGTCATCTTCTGGATGTTCCCCATCGTCAGCCGGGCGCGGCCAAGAGGTAACGAGCGGCTGGGCTGGGCAGTCTACGGGCTGCTCAACGGCGGGCTGGCCCTGCGCCTGGTGGCCGAGCCGGCCAACAGCGTCGCGCCGGGCGGTGGCTGGGGCTGGGTGCTGGTGGCGTCGGCGTTGATGCAGTGGCTGGCGGCGGTGTTGTTCGTTATCAACGCCTGGCCGCGAGTGAAGGAGAGGTATCGGGGGGAGTAGTGGTCAGTTGGCAGTATTCAGTTGTCAGTTGGTCAGTGGGTCGTGGTTGGGCGGCGTTCTTCCCTGGCCCCTGGAACCTGGCCCCTAACCTTTACAGGAACCTGGTCAGTAGAGATACAAGATGCCGCGCTTGAGTCAATGGTACGTGAAGCTGTCGTTTGGCTACTTGCTGGCCGGGTTCACGGTGGGCGCGCTGCTGCTGGCCAACAAGGGGCAGCCGCTTCATCCGGCGCTGTGGAGCCTCTTGCCGGCGCATATCGAGTGGCTGCTGCTCGGTTGGGTGGCGCAGTTGACGCTGGGGGTGGCTTTCTGGATTCTGCCGCGCTTCTGGAAGGAGCCGCGGCGCGGCAACACGACCGGGGCGGCGCTGGCCATCTTTCTGCTCAACGGCGGCATCCTTCTGATTAGCTTCGGCGCGCTGCTAGGGCTTGGCCCGTGGGCGACGGCCGCCGGGCGATTGCTGGAAGTCGGCGCGGCGGCGGCCTTTGCCCACTCGGCCTGGCCGCGCGTTGTCGGCCGCGAGGGATAAGCTGGGTGCGTCGCACTTTCTGGAGTGCGTCGCACCTTCTTAAAAGGTGGGGCGAAAAGAACGTGCAACGCACCTCGGAAGGTGCGATGCACGGGGGTCGGGGCGATGCCCGGGGAATTAGTCGAACAAGCCCGACACTAGCGCCCCCAGCCCGGCGATGACCAGATAGAACGGCCAGATCGCGCCCCAATTCCAGCCGAAGAGAAAGACGGCAGCGGTGAAGAAGATCGCCAGCGAGCCGACCAGCGAGCCGGCGGCCTCGCCTGTCATGCGGCCGCGGCTGCGATAGGCGCGCCAGGCGTTGCCCAAACTGCCGAAGGCGGGGATCAGGATGAACAGCGCCCACCAGTTGTTCAGCCGGAAGCCGGTGAAGTTGCTCAGTAAAAAGAGCGCGCCGACGGCAATCAGCACCAGGCCGAAAGCCCAGGACATGTTAGCGTCTTTGTCGCGCCGGCCGGTGGCAGTCGCCTCCGCCTGAGCTTGCTCCGCATCTTTCAACTGCTTGATGTCGTCACTCATGGTCTTAACCTCCGCTCATCTATACGCGGCCATTGAGAGATGGTTGCGGAGGAGAATTAGGAATTAGAAATTAGGAATGAAGAACTTCTTTCATTCCTAATTCCTAATTCCTAATTACTAATTGGCTTCTACGGCAAATCGCCGTCTACGTGCAGCCCGTCCACCGCCTTATTCAGCCCGTTGGCCGGGGCGCTGAAGAAGGGGCCGCTGAACTGGCCGGTGCTGAAGTCGTAGCGGTAGATCATCGAGTGGCCGCCCTGGGCGGTATCCACGTTGAATGTGGCGCGAGTGGTCAGGTAGAGCACCTGGCCGTCGTCGCTGGCCGACAGGTTGACCAGCGCCTGGCCGGGCATGCCCTCGGCCTTGCCGTTCAGCACGCGCGTCCACTTGCCCTGGGTCGTCGCGCCGGATTGCGTCAGGCAGAAGCCGAGCACGTCGGTGCCGTCGAACTTGATCGTGCCGCCACTGTAGTTGGGCACTTGCCCGTCGCCGGCGGTGCTGATCAGCAAGTAGGCGTCGCAACTGCCGCCGGCCGACGCGGCCAGCGCCGGCGGGGCCAGGCTGCCGTCCAGCACGTGCAGGGCGTCAATCTTCTCCTGGGTCATGTTGGTCAGGCCCACGTCCTCGCCATCGAACCACAGCGAGAAGGCGTCGCCGTCCCACCACACCAGGTCCATGCCGTTGACCTTGCCGCTGATGCCGTCCACGAACCGCGCGTTCTGGACGAAGCTGAGCACCACTTCCTCTTCAGCCGGATCGGGGATCCACAGGGCGTTGATGTCGTGCTTGTTGGGGCCGACGGGCATCAGCCCGGCGGCCGAGCCGTCGAACCAGATGCTCCAGGCGCTGCCGTCCCAGGCCAGGATGTCGTGGGGGCCGAAGGGGACGTTGCCGGCGGCGATGCCGGCGTCATTGGCCGAGACGTAGATGTCGGCCGCCAGCTTGGTGTTGCTGAAGGTGCAGGTGACCGTCTCGCCGTCGTCGAGGTCAATTGTCGCCGTCGCCCCGGCGGTGGTGGAGCCGTTGTCGGGATCCACGCAGACGATGCCGTCCAGCGCCCAGCCAGCCACGGCCGATTCGGTGACGCTGTAGCTGCCGGTGGGCACGTTGCTGAAGGTCTCGCTGTTGTCGGCCGGGTCGGTCAGGGTGAAGCCCGTGCCGGGGCCGGGGATGGTCTCGGTGAAGTCGAACGGGGTGTTGTCGGCCGGCGTGGCTTCTTTGACGATGGTGATCGTGCCCGTGTCGCGGCTGTTGTTGAAGGTGCAGGTGACCGTCTCGTCGTCGTCAAGGTCAATCGTCGCCGTCGCGCCGGCGGTGCTGGAGCCGTTGTCGGGATCGATGCAGGTGATGTTATCCAGCGTCCAGCCCAGTTCAGCCAATTCGGTGACCTGGTAGCTGCCCAGGGGCACGTTGCTGAACGTCTCGGTGTCGTCGCTGGGGTCGCTCAATGTGAAGCTGCTGGCCGCGCCGGGGATGGTCTCGGTGAAGTCGAACACGGTGTCGTCGGACGGCGTGGCGTCCTTGACGATGACGATCGTGCCCGCCTGGGCGTCGTTGGTGAAGGTACAGGTGACGGTTTCGCCCTTTTCCAGGTTGATCGTCGCCGTGGCCGTGGCCAGGCTTTCGGTGGAGTTGACGTCGTCGCAGTCCAGGCCCTCCAGCAACCAGCCGGCGGGGACGGTCTCGGCCACGCTGTAGGAGCCGGTGGGCACGTTGCTGAAGGTCTCGCTGTTGTCGGCCGGGTCGGTCAGGGTGAAGCCCGTGCCGGGGCCGGGGATGGTCTCGGTGAAGTCGAACGGGGTGTTGTCGGCCGGCGTGGCTTCTTTGACGATGGTGATCGTGCCCGTGTCGCGGCTGTTGCTGAAGGTGCAGGTGACCGTCTCGCCGGCGTCGAGGTCAATCGTCGCCGTCGCGCCGGCGGTGCTGGAGCCGTTGTCGGGGTCAACGCAGACGATGCTGTCCAATGTCCAGTCCGCCTCGCCCGTCTCGGTGACGGTGTAGCTGCCGGCGGCCACGTCGTCGAACGTCTCCGTGTTGTCGGCCGGGTCGGTCAGGGTGAAGCCGCTGGCCGCGCCGGGGATGTTCTCGGTGAAGTCGAAGGGTGTATTGTCGGCCGGCGTGGCGTCCTTGACGATGACGATGTCGCCGGTGGTCGGCGGCGGGCTGCTGAGGTACTCGAACGAGCCGGCGTCGCACTCGTTGGCGCCGGCGGTGGCGTTGCCGTCCACGTTGCGCGGATAGCTGCGCTGGTCGAGGCCGCTGATGGGCGCGGCGGTGCAGGCGGCCGACGGCGCGCGGTCGACGGCCGGGCTGCCGGCGACCAGGGCGTGGGTGCTCGTCGGGCCGCCGTTGTTGGCCAGGGTCGTGTTCAGGATGCTGCCGATGGCCACGTTACCGCCGTCATCGGTAGCGTTGAAGTCGTTGGCCCCCGGCGTGAAGCTATAGGCGAAGGCGCGGTTGTTGCTGATGCCGTCGCGGCCGAAGACGTTGTAGTTGTTGGCGTTCTCCGTGCCGTAGCTGACCACTTCGTAGCCGCTGTCGTAGCCCGTATTGCCCGTATTGCCGCTGACGATGCTGCGGTTGAGGTTCAGCGTGCCGCTGTTGCTCAGGATGCCGCCGCCGCCGGTGGTCGTGGTGTTGCCGGTCACGGTGCTGTTGTTGAGCGTTACCGTCGCGCCGTTGTTGTAGATGCCGCCACCGCCAGCGCTCTGGGCCTGGTTGCCGGAGATTGTCGAGTTGTTCAGCGTCAGCGTGCCGCCGCTGCTGGCGATGCCCGCGCCGCCGTTGGCCGTGTTGTTAGCGCCCACGGTGCTGCGGTTCAGGGTGACGCTGCCGCTGCCGCTGCCGATGCTGATGGCCCCGCCGTTGGTGTTGGTCGCCGAGTTGCCGCCCAGGGTGCTGTCGTTGATTGTCAGCGTCGCGCTGTTGGTAGCGTAGATGGCCCCGCCGCCGCCGCTGTTGCCGGACTGATTGCCACTCAGGGTGCTAGTGTTGATCGTGACCGTGCCGCCGTTGCTGCGGATGGCCCCGCCGCCCTGGCTGTTGGTGGCGCTGTGGCCGCTCAGGAAGCTGTCGTTGATGGTCAGCGTGCCGCCGTTGTTGTAGATGGCCCCGCCGCCCACGTCGGTGGTCATCGCCCCGTCGGTCAGCATCAGGTCGTTGAGGGTCAGGTTGCCGGTGCTGTTGAGGGCGAAGAGGCGATAGACGGCCGCGCCGCTGCGGTCAATGGTCGCGCCGTTGCCTTCGATGGTGATGGGCGAGGTGATCTGGGGCAGGCCGGTGTTGCCGTTGTAGCTGGCGTAACTGTCGGCTACGTTGTAGGCGCCGGCGGCCAGGGTGAGGATGTCCGCGCCGCTGCCGGCGGTGCAGTCGGCGTGGGTGGCGGCGTCGTCGTTGGCGTTGATGATCGCCTCGCGCAGCGAACATATGCCGTTGGAGCTGATGGCCACTTCGCCGGCGGCGACGGTGATGTTGGCGGCGTGGGCCGATGGTGGGCGCAGCGCGCCGGCCAGGGCCAGCAGGGCCATGAGCGCCAGCCACAGCGACGGCCGGGCGCGCTTCCGATTCAGCAGAGAGCGTTCGATCTTCACAGGGAATCTCCTATCTAGCATTGGGGTTCAGCGGGTCAATTGTTCGCCGTGGCCACGACACACTGGCAGGGATGGGGGACATCGGGTTGTGCCGGTCACGGGCGGGATTGAGAGTTGCCGGTTGCAATTTCGTTATCCGTTACGCCTCCTCGGCCGCCGCGGCGGCCAACGTCCAGGAATGAAAAAGAGGCAGTGCGAAACACACGCAATGCCTCTTTCCTTCTGGGAAATATTATACATGGCGGTTGGCGTTCGTCAATGGGAAATTGCTTAGCGGCGGGGCTTGGTGGTGGTCATGTGTTGTAGGGGCCAGGCGGCGGCGAAAGAGCGTGGTTGAAACAGATCATATAGTGCCGGCGCAAGGTGAGTGACTTTGCGCCGATGGGTGGGGTTTGCTACCCTCTACCCTCGTAGACCTAGACCTCAGAGGTCTCAGAAGACCTCTGAGGTCTAGGAAGATGTAAGGAGTAACCATGAAACAAACTCGCCGCGCGGCGCTGGCCGCGCTCCTACTGTCCGGGCTGCTGGCCGCCTGCAATGGCGCGGCCGAGGAGACGGAGGCCACGACACGCGTCGCCGCGCCGACGACCGTGGCCGAGGCCGCCCAGCCGACCAAGCCGCCGCCGGTGGTGGCCGCCACCACGGCCACGCCCGTCGTGGCCCCGCCGACGCCGACCGCCCTGCCGACGGCCGTGCCCACCGAAGCGCCGCCGACGGTCATCCCGCCCACGGCCGAGCCGCCTACAGCGGTGCCCCCGACGGCCGTGCCGCCGACGGCCGCGCCGGTGGTTGTGCCCACGGCTGTGCCGCCGACGGCTGTGCCGCCGACGGCCGCGCCGACCGCGCCGCCCGCGCCCAGTGGCGTGCGCGGCCTGACCGCCTCCCACTTCGCCATTCAGGATCGGGCGCAACTGACGGTCAACGGCGACATCTGGTTTGAGTTCCACGTGGCCAACGCGACCAGCGGCGACGTGCCCTTCGACGCGCTGGGGGTGATGCCCAAGAAGGACGGCACCGATCGCGGCCAGTGGTATCAGCACAGTTGGGGCGGCAATAGCGACGTGATCCCCGTCGGCGGCCTGTCGTGGGACGACCACATCAATCTGCCGGAGGCGGGCAACTACACGCTGCGGCTGGTCATCTGCTTCGATGGCGCGGCCTGCACGGCCCAGACGGGGACGTGGCATACGTTGTCGCCGGAGATACCGGTCGCAATCAGATAGGTTCCAGGGACCAGGTTCCAGGGGCCAGGGAAGAACGCTTTTCCCTGGCCCCTGGCCCCTGGAACCTGACCCCTTAATCCCCATCATGACACCATTCCAACTTTACGCCATTGAGGACGCCGGGCCGCGACCGCTGCCGGTTCCGCCCGACGCGACGCAGTTCACCGACCTGTACCGGGGTTTGCCGCTGGGCGTCTATACGGCGCTGCGGACGTTTGAGCACAACAAGTTCCTTTACCTGAACCGCCACCTGGCGCGGACAGAGCGCTCGATGGCCCTGCTGGGCTGGAAGTACACTCTCGACCGGGCGCGGCTGCTGCGGGCGCTGCACGCGGTGGTGACAGCGGCCGAGTGGCCGGAGATGCGCGTGCGCATTGACGTATTAGCAGCGGCTGCTACCGCCGCACCGACGGATACGACGACCGTCGTGGGCAGCCGGGAGCTGATCGCCCTGCAACCGTTTACGCCGCCGCCGGCGGCGCTCTATGAGACGGGCGTGGCCGTGGACTTTGCCGCCGGGCTGGCCCGCGAACGGCCGCTGGCCAAGACGGCTGACTTTGCGGAGAAGCGGCCGAGCACGGCGGGGCTGATGGGAAGTGACGAGTTCAGAGCCTCTTCCGACTCGTCACTCGTCACTCGTCACTCGTCACTTCCTCCCTATGAGTATTTGCTGCTCGACAGCGCCGGCCGTATCCTGGAGGGGACGGGCACCAACTTCTGGGGCGTGCGCGAGGGGGTGGTCTATACGGCGGGGGAGGGGGTGCTGGAGGGCATCACGCGCGAGATTCTGTTGCACCTCATCGCTGAGTTGGGCCTGCCGCTGCGGCTGGAGGCGGTGGGCGCGGGCGACATCGCGTCACTGGACGAGGCGGCGCTGAGCGGGTCGTCGCGGGCGCTGCTGCCGGTGGTCAGCATCGCCGGGCAGACGGTGGGCGACGGGCGGCCGGGGCCGGTCATGCGCCGTATTCTGGACGCCTACAACGCTTTTGTGGCTGAGAACGTCCGGCCGGCGATCTAGCTGTGCATCGCACTTTCTGAAGTGGTCACTGAGGACAGTGCGTCGCACGTTCTTGAAGTGTAGCCAAGAAGGTGCCGCCCACTCAAGAAAGTGGGAGGCACCGAGGGATGCTGCTAGAATAGAGAGACATGACCGATCTCTCGCCCATCGAAACCCTCGTCCTGACGCTACACGACATCGGCGCGGTGCAATTTGGCCGCTTCCGGCTGCACAGCGGCCGCGAGTCGCGCATCTACATTGACCTGCGTCTGCTGGTGTCGTTTCCGATGGCGTTGCGCCAGGCGACGGCGGTCTATGCCGGGGTGCTGGCGGCGCTCGACTATGACCTGCTGGCGGCCACGCCGCTGGCCGGGCTGCCCATCGGCACGGCGCTGTGCCTGGAACTCGACCGGCCGCTCATCTACCCGCGTAAGACGGCCAAGAGCTATGGCACGGGCAAGAACATCGAGGGGCGCTGGTCCATCGGTCAGACGGTCGTGGTCATTGATGACCTGATCACCTCGGGCGACAGCGTGCTGGAGACGATCGCTTCGGTCAAGGCCGCCGGGCTGCACGTCCACGAGGCGGTGGTGCTGATTGACCGCGAGCAGGGCGGACGGGAGATGCTGGCCGCGCAGGGATACCACGTCCATCCGGTCATGACCTTGCGCCAGATGTTGGAACACCTCGTGGCCCACGGCCGTCTGAGCGCCCCGCAGCGCGATGAGGTGTTGATGTCGCTCGGATTATTATAGAAAGAGAGTCCACAGATTACGCAGATTACACAGATTTAAGAGATGTTATCCGCAGATTGGGCAGATTGGGCAGATTTCCAGAAAGAAAGATGTCTTCTTTGGCTCTGAAAATCTACTTAATCTGCCCAATCTGCGGATCATTATTCTTC
>WBZP01004778.1_pt1 | contig 13980 bp, 10 predicted proteins | sample 5204301 | NCBI WGS metagenome assembly WBZP01 (sample SAMN12412401, study PRJNA552823) | activated sludge metagenome | isolation source: activated sludge from nitrification reactor of wastewater treatment plant... | place: USA: Pennsylvania | collected 2017 | reverse complement strand
AAGCGGGGATGCCATGCTGCTGCAGATGTTCACCGAGGGCAAGGCGCTGAAGGATGTGGAGGAACAGATGGTGACCCTTGCGGGGCGCCCGTTCTTCGTGCTCCTCAACACGACGATGGTCTTTGACGAAACGGGACACACCGTCACGGCACGCATCGTGGCGCGCGATATCACCGAGCGCAAGCGTATGGAAGATGCTCTGCTCCATGCCCAGAAGATCGACAGCATCGGGAACCTGGCCGGCGGGATCGCGCACGATTTCAACAACATCCTCGCCGCCATCCTGGGCTCCGCATCCATCATGCGCCGCCATATCAGCGAGCGCAACAAGCTCACGAAATACGTGGAGATCATCGAATCCTCGGCCCGGCGCGGGTCGTCACTCACCCGTCAATTGCTGACCTTCGCGCGAAAGACCGAGACGATCACGGCACCGGTGGACATCAATTCGCTCCTCCAGGAGACCCTCGATCTGTATCAGCGCAGCGTCTCGAAGGACATCGTGGTGCGGACCAACCTGGCGGACACGTCGCTGACGGTGAACGGGGACGACGGACAGATCCAGCAGGCCTTGCTGAACCTGTTCCTGAACGCGCGCGATGCCATGGCCGGCGCCGGTACCCTGACGGTATCGACACAACTGATCACCGCCGACACGCTCACCGGGAGCAGGTTCTCTTCGACACGGCCCGGCCCCTTCGTGGAGATCCGCGTCACGGATACCGGACGCGGCATGCCCAAGGACATCCAGGACCGCATCTTTGAACCCTTCTTTACCACGAAGGACAACGGTACCGGTCTGGGCCTGTCCGTGGTCTATGGCGTCGTGCAGAATCACAAGGGCTTCATCAACCTGGAGAGCGTCGAGGGTGTCGGGACCACGTTCACGATAGCTCTGCCGCACACCACGGGGATCCAACCCGAGGCCAGGAAGCGGCGGCCACGTCTGCCCCATGGCACCGAGCACATCCTGGTGATCGACGACGAGGCCCATCTCTGTGAGATCGCCCGCGACATCCTGTCGAACCTCGGCTACACGGTCTACGTCGCCAACAACGGGCAGGAAGGCGTGGAGTTCTACAAGACGCGGCAGGCCTCGATCGATCTCATCCTCCTCGACATCAACATGCCTGTCATGTCGGGGATCGAGGCGTTCGAACTCCTGCGCGCCGTGAATCCCAATCTCCGCATCATCATCGTGTCCGGCTACGGGAAGGGCATCATCGATACGCCCCGCTTCTCCAGCGAGGTGAATGGTTTCGTCCAGAAACCGTTCCAGCTCGAGACCCTGGCCTTCAAAGTACGCAAGGTACTCGATCAGCCAACGTTCCAACAGGATCCCGCACCGACATCATGATCAAGGACGATCTGTACACCGAACTCCGCGCGGCACGTGAGGCGCGCGGCATGACGCTGGAAGACATCGCGCAATCCACGCTGATCAATCCGGATTTCCTGATGGCCATCGAAGCCGGGAACACCGAGATCCTTCCGGCGGCGTACGTGCGCGCATTCCTGCGGGCCTATGCCACGAGCGTGGGGATGGACCCGGCGTATGTGATGCGCCGGTTCGACGGGAAGAGCAGCGAAGCGGCCTCGGCCGCTCCCCCACCACCCGTTGTCGTTCGGCCCGTGACCACGGAAGAGCGGACCGACGCGGCACCCCCCTTCCTGTCCCGGCCGGGCGTCAAGACCTCCGGTGTGGTGCTCTCCGTGCTCCTCGGTGTCACGCTCATCATCTATCTCACCCAGCCCTCGACCACACCCACCGGCACCGGTGAGGTACCGATCGGGACGATCCTGAAGGAGACCGAGCAACGCCTCATGCCCAGGGACACCGTCACGGCACCCGCGGTGACACAGGCGGGTGGCAGCCGCGACAGCCTGGTCCTGCATGCGGCCGCGGTGGACACCGTGTGGATGCAGATCGCCGTCGACGCGAATCCACCCGTGGACTATCTTTTCACCCCTGGCAGCCGGCGACAGTGGAAGGCGCACGACCGCTTCATGGTCACCCTGGGTAATGCGGGCGGTGTACAATTCCACCTCAACGCCCGCGATCTCGGAGCTCTCGGCAAACGTGGCGCGGTGTTGCGCGACGTCGAACTCACCCGTGAGGCATTGACCTCCCCGGTCCAAACGGAGTCGCGTCCGTGAAGCAGGCCCCGGCAACGGCACAGCGGCGGGCAGCGGCCCTTCGCGAGGAGATCCTGGAACACGATCACCGGTATTACGTGCTGGCCGAACCGGTCATCACGGACGAGGCCTACGACGCGCTGATGCGTGAGTTGCAGGAACTCGAAGCCACGTATCCCTCGCTGATCACACCCGACTCTCCCACGCAACGGGTCGGCGGCACACCCACGAAGGAATTCGCGTCGGTGGTGCACGACCCGCCCATGCTGAGCCTGGCGAATTCGTATTCTGAGGAAGAGATCCGCGATTTTGACCGCCGTGTACGCGACCTGTTGGGCGCCGCTCCGCCCGCGTACGTTGCCGAGCTCAAGATCGATGGTGTGGCCATCACGCTCCGGTACCAGAACGGCATGCTCGTCCAGGGGGCGACGCGTGGCGATGGGGTCCAGGGAGACGATATCACCAACAATCTCCGCACGGTCCGCTCCCTCCCCCTGCGCCTCCGGAAACCGGGGAAGGGGCTTCAGGACATCGTGGTGCGTGGCGAAGCGTACATGCCACGGGAGGGGTTCGCCGCATTGAACCGGCAACGCGAGGCCGCCGGTGAGAAGCTGTTCATCAACCCGCGAAATGCGGCCGCGGGCACACTCAAGTTGCAGGACCCCGTGATCGTGGCGGGCCGTCCGATCCAGTGCTTCCTCTACGCCCTTTATGCGCCCGGTGCCCGTTTGCGCACGCACAGTGCGAACCTCGAGCAGCTTCGCGCCTTCGGCTTCCCGGTCAATCCCCATATGCGGGTGTGCGCAACGGTGGATGACGTGGTCGCCTTCTGGAGCCATTGGGAGGAGCACCGCGACGAGCTCCCCTACGATATTGATGGTGTCGTGATCAAGGTGGATGCGCTAGCACAGCAGGAGGAACTGGGGACCATCGCGAAGAGCCCGCGCTGGGCCATCGCGTTCAAGTTCCGCGCACGGAAGGAACAGACCCTCCTCCAGGGGATCACGCTGCAGGTGGGCCGTACGGGTGCGATCACGCCGGTGGCCGAACTTGCCCCGGTATTCGTCGGCGGCTCCACGGTCTCACGCGCCACCCTGCATAACGTGGATTACATCGCCGAACTCGACCTCCGGGTGGGCGATACGGTCGTCGTGGAAAAAGGCGGGGATGTGATACCAAAAGTGAGCGATGTGGTCCGCTCGCTCCGGCCGAAGGGTGCAACCCCGTTCGTGATGCCCCGGACGTGCCCGGTGTGCGGCTCCTCCATCTACCGCGGCGAAGAGGAAGCGAACTACTATTGCGAGAACGGCGATTGTCCCGCCCAGGTGCGTGGACGCATCGAGCATTTCGCCGCGCGCGGGGCGATGGATATCGAAGGATTGGGTGAGGCCGCTGTGGATCAACTCGTGGCCCAGGGGATCGTGACCACGATCGCCGACATTTACGCGCTCACGAAACACCGGTCCACACTTGTCGCCTTCGAGCGGTGGGGCGAGAAGAGCACAGACAACCTGCTCGACGCCATCGAACGGAGCAAGCAGCAGCCGTTCCACCGCGTCCTGTTCGCTCTCGGCATCCGTCACGTGGGCGCAGGGGTCGCACGGACGCTGGCCGAAGCCTTCCCATCCATGGATGCACTCCAGGGTGCCACCGAGGAGACCCTGCGGGAGACCCCGGCGATCGGACCGAAGATCGCGGCGAGTATCGTGCATTTCTTCGGCGACGCGCACAACCGCGCGACGCTGAAGGCGTTGAAGAAGGCCGGACTGCAGTTCACCGGAACGGCCACACCCACGGGCGGCACGCTCGCGGGAAAGAACTTCGTGATCACCGGCACGCTGCCGACCTACTCCCGCGATGAGGCACGCAAGATCATCGAACAGCACGGCGGGAAGGTCGCGTCCGGCGTCAGCAAGAATGTCCAGTATGTCCTGGTCGGCGAAGATGCCGGCTCTAAACTCACACGCGCACGCGAACTCGGCATACCGCTCATCAGCGAGGCCGACCTGATGCGCATGATCTCCTGAGACCCTATGTTCGAATCCGCACGCCGATCCATCGGCTATCAGCTCGCCCGCTTCACCTTCCGGTCAAAGCCCGACCAGGCGATGACGTTCACCGGTTCACTCACGGCGGGCAAACGTGTCCTCCTCATCCTTCCGCTGGTGCCCACACAACAGTCCACCGGCGCCATCATCGAACTGGTGCGCTCCCGCTACGGTGACGATCACATTACCGTGATCGCCGATGCGCTCGACAACGGGATCACGGCCCTGATGCCGCACAGCGAGATCCTCCGGATCAGTGCGCAACAGGTGACACGATTCTATCATCCTCCCCGGACACTCCTCGAACGCATCGCGGGCAAGAGCTTCGATGTGGCCATCGATCTCAATCTTGACTTCCTTCTCCCCTCGGGGTATATTTGTAAAGTAAGCGGAGCTCGTGTGCGTGTCGGATTCACGCGGCCCGGAGCGGACCTCTTCTACAACATGCAGGTCCAGACGGGAGGCAGCCGCGGACCCGGACTCTACGAGCGATTCGCATCCTGTCTGAAGATGTTCTGAGCACGCGTGCGCGGAGCCGCTCCGCCGCGGAGGAGAACCCATGAAGTTCGATGTGCAGACCGAAGGCGCGTCGGTGACGCTGACGCTGCATGAAAAGAAACTGGACTCGATCATCGCGTCGGAACTGAAGGGTGAGTTCCTGATCATCGCGAAGCCGAAGATCGACCACCTGATCATTGATATGAAGGAAGTGGAATTCTGCGACAGCAGCGGGCTGAGCGCCCTGCTCATCGCGGAACGGAAGATGAAGGAGCACGGCGGGTCGGTGCGGCTCCTCAATGTGCATCAGAAGGTGATGAGTATCCTCAAGATCTCCATGCTCGACCGGCTGTTCGAGTTCAAGGAGCCCGCGAAGGCCGCGGTCAAGAAGGAAACTAAGAAGAAATAGGTGGACCGGGCGTCCTAGCCCAGTTTCTCCACCTTGATCATGTTCGTCCCCCCTCCTGCGAACAGGGGCTGACCCGCGATGAGCACGTAGGGGTCACCGCTGCGCAGGATCCCCTCCTCGAGAAGCGTGCCTTCCACCGCACGGAGCGTGCGGTCGGAATCCTGTTGCACCTGATCGGCTATCACCCCATGCACTCCCCACACCAGGTTCAGTCGCCGGAGCGTTGCTGGCGTGGTGGTGACCGCCACGATGGGCGTCTTGGGCCGGTACCGGGCCACGACCCGGGCGGTGGACCCCGTCTGCGTGACCGCAACGATCGCCGCCGCCCCGATCTGCTCCGCCAGCATGCACGCCGCGCGTCCCAGCGCTGCCTGGTGCCCATGGTCCTCATGGGCGATCCATCCGTCACCCATTCTCGTCATCGCGGCATGTGTCTCGATATTGTTGATGATCCGGGTCATCATCGCCACCGCTTCCACCGGATATGCCCCCACCGACGTCTCGCCACTCAACATCACCGCATCGGCACCGTCCAGGATGGCGTTCGCGACATCGCTCGCCTCCGCCCGTGTGGGTGTGGGATTGGTGATCATCGATTCGAACATCTGGGTGGCCACGATCACCGGCTTGCCGGCCCGGGTGCACTTGTTGATGATGCTCTTCTGGTGCAAGGGGACCTCTTCCGGCGGCACCTCCACACCAAGGTCGCCACGCGCGACCATGATGCCATCCGCTTCCTCGATGATGCTGTCGATGTTGCGGAGGGCCTGCGGCTTCTCGATCTTCGCGATGATCGGGTGGTATCCCCCGCCTCCGGGCAGGGCGGCGATCGCCGCACGCAGCGCGCGGACGTCATCCGCTGACCGGACGAACGAAAGGGCCGTATAGTCCGCGCCATTCGCGATCCCGAACGCCAGGTCATCGAGGTCCTTCGGCGTGAACGCGGGGATGGTCAGAGCGACGCCCGGAAGGTTCATGCCCTTGCGCGGACTCAGTTTCCCACCGGCGATCACATCGCACACCACATCCTTCCCCTGCACCTTGTTAACCGCAAGGCGGAGCTTCCCATCGTCCAGGAGGATCGTATCGCCTGCATGCACCTCGTCAGGCAACGGGCTGAAGACCGTCGATACGCGTCCCGGTCCACCCACGATCGGCTCGGTGGTGATCGTCAGCGTGCTCCCCGAAGGGACGTCGATCGACGGCGTGGAGAGTTCGCCGATCCGGATCTTCGGCCCCTGCAGATCCTGCATCAATGCCACGGTCACCCCGCACTGCGCGGCGACCTCCCGGATCGTGGCGATGAGCTTCGCGTGGTCGGCGTGCGAACCGTGGGAGAAATTGAGCCTGGCCACATCCATCCCGACCTCGATCATCCGCGTCAGGACGGCCGCATCATGCGATGCCGGCCCGAGGGTGCACACGATACGGGCCTTGCCCGGGAGGATCCTCATCGTTTTCCCTTTCGTTCACGCTGAACGCATTCGACCACCGCCGGCATGATCGCACCGGCGGCCCCCTGCAAGAACACGTCCGCATCCGGCGTGAGGGGGGTGGATTCCGGATTCACTTCTACGAGCAGCGCCCCGGCGCGGCGCGCCATGATCGGGAGCGAGGCCGCGGGATAGACCACGGCAGAGGTACCGATGGAGAAGAAGACATCCGCGTATTGCGCGGCGTGTACCGCCGCCTCCCACGTGTCGTCAGGCAGGGCTTCGCCGAACCAGACGACATCGGGCCGGACACGGCCGCCGCATGCCGTGCACGCCGGCACGCCGGTCATCGCCAGGACGGCCTCGTTGGAGTAATTGTGCCCGCACGCCATGCAATAGTTGCGCTCGATGCTGCCGTGCAGTTCATGCACCACACGGCTTCCCGCCCGCTGATGCAAATTGTCGATGTTCTGGGTGACGACCGCGAATCGCGGAAAGAGGTCCTGCATCTGCGCGAGGGCCAGGTGGCCCGGATTTGGGCGCACCTCCGCGATGATGCGCTTGCGCTCCGCATACCATTCCCAGACCAGCGCAGGGTTCCGCAGGAAGCCGTCCATGCTCGCCAGTTCTTCCGGCCGCATCTTCTTCCACAATCCGTCCGCACTCCGGAATGTCGGCACACCACTCTCCGCGGAGATCCCGGCGCCCGTGAATGCGGTCACCATCGAGGCCTCTCGCAGCGCATGCCGCAGGACGTCCGGTATATCCATCACTGCCCTCCCGCCGGGGTCAGCACAAGCTCATCGATCGGCTTCTCGGTCCTGTCCGCACTCACGGTCTTGTAGCGACCCGTGAGCCACAATGATGTCTGGTCATCGTAATGCGGATGCAACACCTGCCCCGATTCTCCCGAAGGAAGGATCGAACGGTAATGCCAGCGGTCGCCAAGATCGAAGATCTGCCGGTAGGACGCGCCCACGGTGACACCGTACGGTTCCGTGATGCTGTATTCACCGCTCATCATGCTCGTCGAGCCGCCGGGATATGGGAAGGGACCGATGTCGAAAAGTCGGTCGAGAGGCTTCTGCATGCCGAACGGATGCCGGAGAGTGACCATATGCAACGATTCCCACCGCCATTCGCGTGTGGCGGGACCGAGGCGAGCCGTGAGATCCGCCAGGGTCTCCCGTGCACTCCGCGCAATGATCATGTCGCGTGTCTCGGCCTGCGGCGTGCGCACATCGTCGAACCAGGGTGATGGCTCTTCACGCAGAAGCCGCATCGTGACGCGCAACGGGATATTCACCAGCATGCACCAGTCGTGGAAGATCTCCTCTCCCATCTCATCCAGATAGATGTTCCGTAGCAGATGGTTCAGGAACACCTGGTAGATCGAGGTCGCGATGTCCGACCGGTCGAACCGGTACTGCCAGTTCCGCAGATACGGCCTGACCTTCTCCGCGTTCTCCTTCCCGACCACCGAATCCGCGAAGGCGGCTTCGACGAGCGGGGCAAGGTCCTTCGCATATTGCGAGTAGGTATCGTTCTGCAGCTGTTCGAACGCACGGACATCGAAGCGTGCGCCTGTGGCACCGAGCATCGCGCGCAGGCGACGGATGCGGGACGATGGCTCCCAGAGTTCACCGATGGTGTAGGGTGCGGCATCGGACCCGACCTTGTTGTTCGCGCTGGCGACGAATCCCTCCGGTGGATCGAGCTGGCGCGGGAGTGCATCGAAAGGCACGAACCCGCTCCAGCCGGCACCTGGCTCCCATCCCGGCACAGGCAGGAGTCCGCGGCCACGGCCACGTTGGGGCAGGCGCGCCGCGCACACGTAACCGATATGCCCTTTCACATCCGCGTACACGAAGTTCTGTCCGGGAACGGTGAATCCGGAAAGCGCTTTCACGAATTCGTCCCAACTCCGTGCGCGATCGAGCCGGAGGAATGTGCCGATCTGATCATCCATTTCGTAGCCGGTCCACCGCATGCTCGCACTGAAGCGGGGACGCACATGGTTCAGCGAGGTGGCGATGTCCGTCACGACCGGCCCATGGGAGGTGATGCGGACATGGATGGTCACGGCCGTATCGTTCTTGACCGGGATCTCTTCCTCGATCACCTGCAACGGCACCCAGGAATCGCCACGCCGGTACGTCTGCGCGCTGTCGTTGATCTGCTCGATGTAGAAGTCCGCGTCGTCCGCCATGAGATTGGTGACGCCCCAGGCGATCGAATCGTTCCGACCCGTGACGATGCCTGGAACGCCGGGGACGGACATACCGCGGACGAGCGATCCGGGTACGTCATACTGGAGTTCATACCACTGCGACGGTGATGTCAGATGCAGATGGGTGTCGTTGGCAAGGATGGCGGCACCCGTGGCGGAGCGTGCGGGAGCTACCGCCCAGGCATTGCTTCCGCCCGGCATGAGCGGCCGGCCCATGTACTCCCGGTAGGCGATGGCCGTGTTCAGGTACGACAGGATGCCTGCACTCCCCGGTGCCGGTGCGGATGGTACAACCGGGGCGCTCTTCGGTTCATACTCATACGTCGGCAGGATGTCACGGACCCGGTCCGGACCGAGCTTCTCTTCGAGCGCACCATAGGTCACGTCGGTCCACCACGAGAGGTTCAGTTCCCACGCGATCAGACGCGCAACAAGGATCGAATGCAGCGGGGTCCACTCGCGCGGTTCATACCGGAGGACATCGAACTCCACCGGAAAGTTTCCCTTATGCTGCCGGATCCAGGCATTGACGCCATCGCTGTACCATTGCAGTTTGCGGCGCGTGTCTTCGGGCAGCTGTTGCTCGATCCGTTCCGCCGTCCGCCGGAGCCCGATGATGCGGAACATCTTGTCGAACGGAATAGTGGGGGTGCCGACCACCTCGGAGAGTTCACCCATGGCCGCCCGGCGCTGCATGTCCATCTGCCAGAGCCGGTCCTGCGCATGGAGCACACCGAGGGCGTAAAGGGCATCATGCTCGTTCATCGCGACGATGTGGGGGACGCCGTACCCGTCACGGCGCACACGGACTTCTTCGATCAGCCCCGCCATGGGCATGGACCCGGAGGCGGGAGGGAACGACTTCCGCAGTTCATACCGCGCAAAGATGACAAGGGCAACCGAGAGAACGACGACGACACCGAGGATACCGATGAGGATGCGCAAGCGCCGGTTCATGGGCACGCGTCAGGGCAGAGAATGAGGGATCGGATCATACACGTGTGGAGACGCCCGTCAGGGACGTCTCCACACGAATATATCGAAAGGGAGGTACTATTGCAATCCGGTCTAGAACCGGTGCGAGAAGGTCGCCAGAATGGTGTGGGTCTTGATGCTCTCGTCCACCCGTGACGCGCTGCTGTAGTTCGTCCGGTACGTGTCAAACCAGCCGTAGGCATACGTCAGGTCCAGCATCGTGGAGCCTCCCAGCGGGATCCCGATACCCCCGGTGATGTGCTTCTGATCGTAGGAGCTCGGGTCGCCGTCGAACGGCGACTTCTGGAACATGAACCCGCCCCGCAGACGCAGCCCGGCCGGGAACTGATATTCCGCACCGGCACGCAGGTCGGCCGTCGGACGGAACAACGTCTTGAACGTCTTGTTCTGTGCCATCACATCGCTGTTGGCATCCTTGAATTCCATCTGTGTCCAATCGGTGTACTCCACATCGCCGGACAGGACCAGATCGCCGAACATGACCGAGGCACCGGCGCCGAAGACCCATGGCGTGCGGACGCCGTACTCGCTGGAGCCGTCCGAGGTCCATCCTGCTTCGGAAGGTTTCACGTCGCCGTTATCGAAGTAGGCACGGGAGGTTGAACCGAAGCTCTCCTTCACCGTGAATGCGGTCGGGGTCTTCACCGTCAGGCCGAACCGGAACCGGTCGGGCACGCGGTACATCAGACCGAACTTCGCATTGAACCCGGAAATATCACCATCGATGTTCTCTTCAAGCGTGTATCTGTCGAAGTCGTAGGGGAAGGTCTGATAGACCCTTGCCCGGTCCTGCTCTTCGTACGTCCGGTCGTACCGGTACGTGCCGGAGACATAGGTCAGCGTCACGCCGACGGACACATCCTTCGCCACATCCACGCCGCCGGACACCGACCAGTTATTGAGGCCGCCCGATTCGATGACCTTGGCCAGCTGCGTCACCCGCCCGGTGATCGGGCTGATGAATGTCCCACGCAGGGTGTCGATGTCCGCAAGATACAACTGATACGCGATGTTCTCCGAGATGTCGGAGGGATATGCGGCGCCATTCCGTGCATAGGTCTGGATGATGCTGCTGTTCGGATTGAAGCCGGTGAATGAGAGCCCCGACACGAAGTTCGCCTGGCGCTGGAAGCCGAAGCCGATCACAAAACTGCCGCGCACCGTCGGCACCTTATGCACCAGCCCGAGGCTGTTCAATGCGGTGCCCGAGTTCGTGTAGCCCTCCTGGTTGCCGAAGAACGTACTGTTGTCCTTCGTGCTCAGGTAGGACAGCCCCGCCGAGAATTCGCTGTACTGCATCTGCGCGAGACCCGCGGGGTTCCAGTAGATCGCGCTGTAATCGTTCGCGACGCCCGTGTAGGCACCGCCCATGGAGAGGGCTCGTGCCCCAACACCGGTGCCTGACATGCCGAGCCGCAATGCATCTTCAGGGTATTGCGCGTAGGACGCGCCGGTCACCGCGACGAGCAGCATCGCTGTCGCCGCACACTGCCGTAGCATATTCATCCGTTCCTGGTTCATGATATCCTCGATGAAGGATCAACGACTCCTGCCGCCGCGATCGCCTGTATTTGCCGGGGCGCTGCTTCCGCCGCTGTTGCCCGATGGTGCGGGCGGCGGGGACGAAGGCGCCGGTGCGGTCGAACGCACACCACCACCATCACGTCCTGACGAGGACGATCCGGAGGATCCGCCGTAGGTCGGCGGCGGAATGTACCGTTCTTCGCGCCTGCCCGAGCGGACGCCACTGTCGGGGCGCGGCGCCGAGCGCGTGGTCGTGCGGCCTACCGCTGCATCACGTCCGCCACTGCGCGAACCATTGCCATTGGAAGCACTGCCACGGACACCGCCGTTCGCACGACCGGTCGGCAGTTCGCCCGCACCGCTGTATCCTGAACGCGTTGAGCCGCTGCCCGAATACCCACCCGATCCACCGCGTACGCTCCCGGAGGAACGCGTCGCACCGAACGTGCGCGTGGTACCATGCCCATTGCCCCGGCTGATGTAACCACCGCCATGATGGCCAGAGCTGTACCCGTAGGGCAAGTACCCATTCCCGTAGTAGGGACCGTAACCGTATCCATAACCGTACGGAGAGTAGTATCCCGTTCCGCACCATCCCCAGAAGGGATCATAATATCCCAGGCCATTCCCCCAGCCGTAGCCGAAGGAGACCATGGTCTGCGGATAGTACCCATAGGTATCGTCATAGAATCGAGCGCGGGCCTGATCGTAGTCCTCTGCGGACAGGCTGTCTTCCGGAATGTATTCGTCATCCTGATCGTAGGCGTACTGTTGCGACTCATCATGCACGCTACCGATCTGGGTGTAGCATCCGGGCATCAGGAGCAGGAGTAGCCCCGCTGCCGGCAGCAGGAAACGCAGTGTCGAAGTCTTCATGGATGGATCCTCCTCATCATGCTTCACAATATCACAATATTGGTGCCATTGAGGCATTTTTCGGCAAGTGGCGAAATTGGAGGGATTTCGAGGGGGGAAGGGGTCTGATGCTGCCCATCCGTGTGGCCACCGTCCAATAAACAGCACATCAGAACGAGCGGGCGTACTCGAGGCGAACCGTCCGGTTCGCCACCGTGATGTCCTGACCGTTCTTGATGATATCCTTCATGTTCACGCCAAGCGTCAGGCCGTTGCCGAGCGAGACCTTCAGGCCTGCATTGACGTACCCCCGCCCTCTTCCGATCGCACTCCCGCTGTTGTCGTTCAGGCCAAGATTGTATTCGGCGACGATCGAGACGATCGATCCGATCGTCTTCTCCGCACCGAAGAACACGTTCACATCACGGTCCCCGTCGGCACGCTCCAGGCTGTAATTCACGCCACCGTGGAGACTGAAGTACCCGAGCAGGAGATAGTTCTTGCTGGCCACCGCGAAGATGCCGGGCGACTTGATGCGGTACCGGTCCTGCTCCTTGATATAGCCGTCCTTCCCCTGCGAATCGAACCCCAGCACGATCGCGGGGAACGCGAGATTCTCTTCGATGATGCGGATCCGGAGGTTGATGCCGGGAATGTCGTTCATCACCGGGGATTGTGAACCAATGAGCCGCGATCCGCCGTACGAGACGCCCAGGCTGAAGCGCTCGAAAACCCCGAAGCTCATGCCGAACAGGACGCCGCCTTCCTGATAGAAATCCACGTCCAGCGCGAACGTCCCCTTGGCCAGCATGCCGGCGGTCGGAACATCGACGAGGAACCGGGGTTCGAGACCGCCAGCCGTACCCGCGGCTCCCTGCCCGGCACCGTGCTGCACGCAGGCGCAGAGCAACACCGCAACGAACAATCCTCTTACGCGCGGGGTGTGCGCTTCCACGATGTTCCCTCTTTCTTGTCCTCCAGCACGACACCGATCTTCACCAGGCCATCACGGATCTTGTCCGACAGGCCCCAGAGCTTCTCCTTCCGCAATTCTGCCCGCAAGGCGATCAGGAGGTCCATGAGTCCCGGCTCCAGGCTCTCATCACCGCCACGGGCATCCGCCGTGTCCGGCATGATCCCCAGGACGTCGCCGGCATACCGCACGTAGAACGCCTCGACCTCCTGCAATGCGGCCTTGCCGATCGTGCGTGGTTGGGCCAGCACGGTGTTCACTTCACGCGACAGATCGAACAGCACACCGATCGCCTGCGGCGCGTTGAAGTCCTCGTTCATGGCCGACCGGAAACTCTCTTCGAACTGCGCAAGATCGATCCCCGTGGCCTCGCCCGTTTCCGGTGCCGCGGCGATGCGTTCGCGAAGCGCACGGACCGCATTGTGGAGCTTCTCCAGCCCCTTCCCCGCGCCACCCACGGCCTCCGCACTGAAGTCGAGCGTGCTGCGATAGTGGCTCTGCAGGATGAAGAAACGCACCATCTGGGGCGACCACCGCGCGAACGCGTCCTTCAGCGTGATGAAATTGCCGAGCGACTTGCCCATCTTCCGTCCGTCGACGGTGACCATGTTATTGTGGAGCCAGTACTTGACGAACGGTTTACCGGTGGCCCCTTCGCTCTGCGCGATCTCGCATTCATGATGCGGGAACTGGTTCTCGAGCCCGCCGCCGTGGATATCGAAACTCTCGCCGAGATACTTCATGGACATCGCGGAGCACTCCAGGTGCCAGCCGGGGAACCCTTCGCCCCACGGGCTGGGCCACCGCATGATGTGCCCGGCCTCGGCCTTCTTCCAGACCGCGAAGTCGGCGGGATTGCGCTTCTCCGTGTTCACATC
>WBZP01004777.1_pt1 | contig 13980 bp, 11 predicted proteins | sample 5204301 | NCBI WGS metagenome assembly WBZP01 (sample SAMN12412401, study PRJNA552823) | activated sludge metagenome | isolation source: activated sludge from nitrification reactor of wastewater treatment plant... | place: USA: Pennsylvania | collected 2017 | reverse complement strand
GTCTTGCAGCAGCTTCACCGGCCAACGGCGCCTTTGAATTTTCACTGACCTACGATATCTGCGGTCCTGAAAACAGAGGGGTTTACTGTCCAAGGTTTTAATAGAAACTTTCAAATAAATAAAAAAAGGCAGGATGAAAACATCCTGCCTTTTTTATTTGTCTATGTTTATACTTTGCGGATACATGCAGGGCTGAGCATACAAAACCCGCCGGGCTTCAGTGAATGCGCAATCCTAAGATGATGCTCTTATATCCTCTCGATCTGAGCACCAATGGCGTTCAATCGCTGATCTATACGGTGATAGCCTCTGTCAATTTGATTGATGTTGTGGATGATGCTGGTGCCATTGGCCGATAAGGCGGCTATCAAAAGCGAAACCCCCGCTCTGATATCGGGTGAACTCATTTCAATGCCGCGAAGGTTGTATTTCCTTTCCAAACCAATAACGGTAGCGCGGTGTGGGTCACAGAGAATGATCTGGGCACCCATGTCAATCAGCTTATCCACAAAAAACAACCTCGATTCAAACATTTTCTGGTGGATGAGAATACTGCCTCTTGCCTGTGTAGCCACCACCAAAACAATACTCATCAAATCCGGTGTAAAACCCGGCCATGGAGCATCGTAAATGGTGAGGATAGACCCGTCGATAAATGTCTGTATCTCGTAGATATCCTGAGCAGGAATGTAAATATCATCATTTCTGAATTCCATTTGGATACCCAGTTTTTGAAATACGGAAGGTATATTGCCCAAATTGGGAATAGAAGCATTTTTGATGGTAATCTCGGATTGCGTCATGGCAGCGAGGCCAATGAAACTGCCGATTTCAATCATGTCGGGAAGAATGGTATGGGTAGTGCCCCCCAGCTTTTCTACCCCTTCGATGGTCAACAGATTGGATCCAATGCCCTGAATCCTCGCACCCATGCCTACCAACATCTTACACAATTGTTGCAAATAGGGTTCACAGGCCGCATTGTAAATGGTAGTGATGCCTTCCGCCAATACAGCGCCCATCAAAATGTTGGCTGTACCGGTTACTGAAATTTCATCCATAAGGATGTACTTGCCCTGAAGACGGGGTGATTCTAAAAAGTACTTATCGCTGACTTCATCGTACTTAAACTTGGCACCGAGTTCCATAAATCCATTGAAGTGGGTGTCTAGTCTTCTTCTGCCGATCTTATCTCCGCCCGGCTTGGGAAGAAAAGCTTTTCCAAACCTGGCCAACAGGGGACCCAACAACATGACAGAACCCCTTATTTTTTTGGCGTTCTGCTGGTACTCCTCAGAAGCAAAATGATCGAGATCGATATCGGCCGAATTGAATACATAGCTACCTGCTTTGAGCTTTTTTACCGTAACACCCAGGCCTGATAAAAGGTCTATGAGTTTATTTACATCTACAATATCCGGAACATTGTGAATGGTGATATCCTGATCTGAAAGTAAAACTGCACTCAGAATTTGCAAAGCTTCGTTCTTGGCGCCCTGGGGCTGAAGTTCGCCTTTGAGTCGTGCATTTCCACTTACCCTAAATGATGCATTATCCATAATTTAACGCTTGTTTTTGAGAGCCAAAAATATTCAATAAATGTATAATATTTAAATCTGAGGCCAATTATTAGCGTTTAGGGTCCATTCTTTGGACTCAGGACGCGGCGGCCGGGTCAACGGGGAGGTAAAACAGTTCTACATGGGCATTGGCATCCAATAAAGTAGCGGCAACTCTTTTGATTTCTTCCGCACTGATCGATTGGTATATTTCCACCTCATGATTGATGAGATCTGCATCTTCGAGGTATTCAAAATAGGCCAGACTCATCGACTTGTTGAGGGCGCTGGATTCTGAAAAAACGAGGTTGCTTTCGGCCTTGTTTTTAATTTTTTCCAACTCTCTTTCCGTCATGAGCTCGGTGCTGATTTCATGGAGTTCTTTCCAAACCGCATTGCGGGCTTCTTCCATGCTTACACCGTCCATGATTCTCCCATCGATGATGAATAAGCCGGGGTCTGTGGTCCCAGAGATATAGGCATCAATGAAACTAAACAACTGCTGATCTTTAATCAGGCGCTGATAAAACCTCGAAGACCTGCCACTGGATAAAATATCTGAAATGAGGTCGGTTATATAAAAATCCCTCTCCAGGCGAGCCGACATTTTGAATGCAAGGTACAAAGCCCTAGAAGGCACCTGTCCCGTTACGGTTTTATGAATCTTTGAACCCAGTTTTTCGATGGTGCTCAACTTCAGCCGGGTAGGAGGTCCTCCCTGGATATGACCAAACCATTTTTTGACCAGTTGGAAGCCATCTTCATATTTCACATTGCCACTCAATACCAAAATGGCGTTGTTAGGTCCGTAATTCCTTTGGTAAAAATCAAGGGTATCCTCCAGTTGGATGGCTTCAATGTGACTGATATCAGCGCCAATGGTTGGCCATTTGTAGGGATGCAAATGATAGGACAGATCCGAAAGGTGGTGCCAAACATCGCCATACGGCTCATTGAGACAGGTCTCTTTGAATTCTTCGATAACAACTTTCTTTTGGGTGTCGAGCGTTTTTTTGTTGAGCTTCAATTTTTCCATTCGATTGGCTTCAAGCCACAGCGCCACTTCCAGGTTTTCAGCGGGCAGCACGTCGTAAAAATTGGTGATATCCGCATTGGTAAAAGCATTGTTTTCACCCCCGGCCAATTGAATCGGTTCATCGAAATCGGGAACTTCGCGGGTGCCGCCAAACATGAGGTGTTCAAACAAATGGGTAATTCCCGTTTTATGGCTTTGCTCATCTTTGGAACCCACCTTATACAAAACATTGATGGCTACCAGGGGTGTAGAAAAATCTTCATGTACGATGACCGTCAATCCATTGTCCAGTACTTCCCGTTTAAAATTAACCATGTTTAGATTTAATGCGAAAATAGCCAATCCCCAATGAAATGACCAAATTTTGTTTTGAAGTAATAATCTAGATGTACCGTAATTAATTTTGAAATTGTAATGATTTAATGGTATATTCGAAATTATATTTGGCCGAATGTCAAAATAGTTGATAAACCATAGAAAGTCAGGATCCATTCCTTCCAAAAATGTAAACCAAATGTAAAAGATGGCAGAAAGTTAGGGTAAGTCTGGTGCGGTGGCTAACTTTGGCCTCCATTTGATAACATGAAAAGGACCACCAATATTATTAGATTTTCTGCTTTTTGGGTGTTGATCATAGTAGCCTGCACGCAAAAAATGTCAGCTCAGGCAGGTATGACCCTTTACCTGGGACCCTCCTATGCGTTTTCACCCGACAAAGTAGTAACTGCGGGTGGAGAGGGTCATTTTGGTTATGTGGTCGGCGCTCATGCCAGATTGAATTCCGATTTTATGTATTTTATGTTAACCGGAGAGTACGGTACATTCGATTTGGTTGCCAATAAAAAATGGAACTTCGTCGGAGGCAACGATTTAAAATACATCAAAGCAAAAATTGGTCTCGGCTTTGATATAAAAAAGCTTAATAGTACTACTACCCTGAGGTCCAAGTTCCAGGGTTCACTTTTATTTGTCAATGACTACAATGATGCCTGGATTCAAAATGACAGCAGGCTGCTTTCCAATGGTTACACGACTATAAACGATGGATTGGCGGGTGTAAGTACCTGTATTGGTCTGACCCTGGGTTCCTTTGACATCGATCTGGAATATGAGCAAGGCCTATACAATTTGTACACCGGTTTCAAGTCATCCAAAATTCACTTCATCAACCTTACCGGCGGTTTTCGTTTTTAAATCCCCTGTGACTTTCTGCTGCAAGGCTGATCCTGCCGGCACCATTTAACAAGGAAACAATTACATTAGTAGTTTTCAGCTTAAAATTGTTATTTTGTGGTTTACTTAAGTCACCATGGGCGGCTCATTGTTCAACTATGCGGTATCCAAATACCTTGCGATGCGATACAACTCGCTCGAGCAAGCCATCAACAGCGCGCCCCAAAGTCAGGAAAAGCTCTTAAAATTGTTGTTGTCGGAAGCGGCATCAACCCAATATGGAAAAGCGTTGGGGTTTTCCGGCATCAAAAGTAAGGAAGCGTTTAAAGCCCGTGTACCGCTGGTTCGTTATCAGGACATCGTAGGCCACATAGAGGAGATGATGATGGGAAAGTCGGATGTTTTATGGCCGGGCCAGCTCAAGTATTTTGCCAAATCCAGTGGTACCACGCAACAAAGTAGCAAATTTATCCCCATCTCCAATGCCTATCTGAGGTCCAACCTCATAAGGTCGAGCTGGGATACCACCGCCTTCATTTACCACAGGGTACCGGATGCTGAAATTTTTCACCACAAGAGCCTTATCATGGGAGGTAGCCTGCATCCTTTTCCCGGAAACCGGGATATACTGGTTGGGGATGTATCCGCGATTATGATCAAAACCATACCTTTTATTGGCCGGCCCTTTTATACACCCGATTTCAACGTAGCCCTGCTTGGCAACTGGGAAGAAAAAATTGCCAAAATCTGTCAACAATGCGTAGATGAAAAGGTAGTGATGTTTGGCGGTGTGCCTACCTGGAACATCGTTTTGTTCAATAAAATTTTGGAGTACACCGGCAAAAAAAATATTCTGGAAGTATGGCCCATGCTTAAATTTTACCTCCACGGGGGCGTAAATTTTGAGCCTTACAGGGAAACCTTTAAAAGGTACATTCCTTCCAGTGACTTTTATTACATCGAAGCATTTAATGCATCAGAGGGGTATTTTGCCGTACAGGACAGCAATGAAGCGGGCATGCGTTTGTTGACAGACAACGGTATTTACTTCGAATTTTTACCTGCGGAAGATTTACACAAAGCAGACGCCCATTTGCGTACGCTCGACATCACAGAAGTAGAAGTCAACAAAGATTACGCAATGATCATCACCAATTGCAGCGGACTTTGGAGATATATAATCGGGGATACCATTAAGTTTTTAAGTCAGCATCCGCTGAAGCTGGAAGTTACCGGAAGAATAGAACAATACATCAATGCCTTTGGAGAGGAGGTAATGATTGGAGATACTGACAAGGCACTGTCGCTCACGCTGAAAGAGCTTAACCTGGGCATCAATGAATACACCGTAGCTCCCTGCTATCTGGATGGCAGCCACAGGGGTTATCACGAATGGTTGATCGAATTTGAAAATGCACCCAACAACATTGAAGTTTTTGAGCAAAAACTGGATGAGACATTAAGACAAGTCAATTCGGATTACGATGCAAAAAGGACCGGTGATTTGGCACTGGAAAGATTGAAAGTTCACATTGCGCCCAAAGGCTTATTCCACCAATGGCTTAAGATAAAAAACAGAATGGGTGGTCAATACAAAATTCCACGGCTTTCCAATGATCGCAAGCATTTTAATGAAATCATGGAGCTACATACCCAAATAAGCGATCAGAACCATGGATGATCACTTACTACCTGTTGCCGATGAACAGGAAGCGATGGCCCTTATTTGCCAGAATCTGGGACTTGATGAAGGCCATATCCACAATAAAGAAACACTGATAGCCTTGATAGCGGCACGGGTAAATGAGTTGCTCGAAAACGATAAAGACCTGCTGTTGAGTTATCTCTACCGACTTGATATCAGTATGAAACGCATCAACGATATGTTGAAAATCAAACACATCATACCTGCCCACGAAAGCATAGCCCGGCTAATCTTTGAGCGGCAGGTTGAAAGGATTAAAACCAAAAAAAAATACAAAGTACCTCCTATTGAAGATGGATGGGAGTTTTAAATTTTTCAGCTCGTGCAGATTGTTGAATCAGAGGCCATTGTTCTGAGAACCCTGAAATATGGTGAAACCTCCGTCATTGCAGAATTGTACACCCAAAATCTGGGATTGAAATCCTGTATTGTAAACGGAGTCAGAAGTACTAAAAACAAATCGGGAAGTTCAGCCTTTCAGGTTATGAATCTTTTGGACATAACATTTTACAACAAAGAAGGGGATGCCCTTTGCAGGACCAAAGAATACCATTACGCTGTCAAATATGAAAAATTGGGCACCGATGTTGTAAGAACTTCGGTAGGTGTTTTCCTCATTGAATGTGTGCGCAACTCCATCTTTGAAAAAGAAGAAAATCCGGCTTTGTATGCCTTCCTGAAAAATAAATTTATAGCCCTGGATCAGACACCGCAAGGGCAATTACTGGATTTTTACCTGAGATTTTTAGTGGAACTCACCACTTACCTTGGTTTTACGCCTTTGGATAATTTTGATCCGCATACACAGCCCTGCTTTCATTTACTCCATGGCAGATTTGATGCTTCCCACAAGGATCCGGTTTATTTGATGGGCGAGGGACCCAGCCTGATTTTACATTCCATTTTGATTTCAACATCAGAACCCATTCCAGGCAGCAGACAAGACAAGGATCAATTGACCGATGATTTGTTGAGGTATTTTGCCTGTCATTTAGAGGGCTTTCGACCTATTCGTTCGCTGGAAGTACTAAGAACCATCATGCGATGATTATTCACTGGCTTGCACCACAGAACACAATTCAGAAAAGTTTTTGGGAGGCTCCCAAAGTTCCAGCTTAATGCCATTGGGATCGAGAATCCAGGCAAATTTGCCAAACTCATTTTCCTCCATGTCTCCAACCACTTCAACGCCTTCATCCCTCAGCACAATAAGCAAATCGACCAGATTTTCTACCCTGTAATTGACCATAAATGCAGCCTTGGAAGGAGAAAAATATTGCGTGTCAGCCGTAAAGGGACTCCAAACGGTATGACCTTTTACTCCCTCCTGAGTATGCCATTCAAAGCAACCACCGTAGGCGTCGGACCGGATGCCAAGATGCCGTTCATACCATTGTTTGCTGAGTTGTTGATCATTGCATTTAAAAAAAATGCCACCGATGCCGGTTACCCTTTTCATGTGCCCAATATTTTGATACACCCAAAAATAGCTGCCGCTACTGAATTGCCAAAATACCTGAAAAAAAAAGGGCCCCTGATAGAGGCCCCTGGATTTTATTTCATTTTCTACTAGAAGAACTTAGATCTGTAATCTTCCGGCATATATTTCTTCTTTAGTGCTTCCCACAATCTGTAGCCGGCACCACTTCTTCCGCTTTGGATGATGCTGGATTTGATCATGGCCAGGTTAGAATTTTCTGCCACCGAAGGTATCTTTTCAACAACCTTTACAACAAATACTCCGGTTGTTCCTTCAATAGGTGCAGAGGTTTTACCTGCCTCCATGCCAAAAGCTTTACCCACCACTTTGGGTTCAGAAACCTGAATGCTCTCAATGAAACTACCCGCAAAGCTTACGGTAGCCGTATCTACGGTGGTGCCGTACTCTGCTGCCAGTTGGTTCAAATCCGTAGATTTGATTTTGGTTTTCAGTATTTCTGCCTTTTTCCAGTTTTTAACCTGTAATTCAAGGGCAGCTTTGGCTTCTGCTACAGACCACAAACCGGGTTCATTAACCGTGTTTACGCCTGCAATGACAAAGTTCTTGGTATAAAAATTCACCTCATCCTGGAAGTTATACATCACAGGAGACATGTCGTTTGCATCGTTGTCAAATGCCCATTTGATGATGGATCGGGCAGTTTCACCGCCCGGGAAACCCGGAATGGTGAAGTCATTTGCCTTCAGCGGCCTTGTTGTTTGAATTTCAATTTCTTTATTGGTTTCTGCTGCTTTTTTCAAATCTTCAACGGTCTTTACCTTTGACAGAATAGCAGTCACTTTGTCGTATATGGCGTCTTGCGTTTCCTGGGCAGGTACAATGGCTGCCGGTATCAGCGCGATCTTATACTTTGGATTTTTGTATTCGTATTTCTGATCCATAATTTCAATCAGGTGAACGCCAAACTGAGTGGTTACAGAGTAATAATTTCCTTTAGAACCGGTGATGAAACAAACATCATCGAAAGGCTTAACCATTGTGCCTTGCGCAAAAGTACCCAGGTCACCACCTTTCAAAGCAGAACCGGTATCTTCACTGTTTTTGATGGCCAATGAATCGAACCTTGCTGCACCTGAAGTCAAAAGTGCTTTCAATGAATCAATGGTTTTTTGAGCCTTGGCAACTCCTGCCGCATCTGCCGCTCTTCTGAGAATGTGACGAGCTTTTACGGAATCAGGAAGTACTCTCCTATCTACCAATTTTGCCAAAACATAGTTGGTACCTTCTTTGAATGGGCCAACAACGCTACCCACACTCATCACAGGTAAGCTGTCTTTTAAGGTACCTGTAAGATCCTCTACTTTTCCATAAGAAGGTGATACTCCGCCTCCATTGGATGCTGCAAAAAGTGAGTCGTTGTTGGTAGAGACAAATTCAGCTTTCAAGCCGGCCAGGGTTTCTCTGATGCGACTTGAATCTGCAGCTGTAGGTGCCACCGGAAATTGAACGTAGTTGATCGTCCTGGTTTCCTCGGTATTGGTGTACTTCAAAGGAGACTTGGCCATAAAATTTTTGTAATCCTCATCCGTCAGCTTCAGCTCGGTATCAGGTACTTTGTCGTAAGTTACACGAACAAATTCCATGGTCAACTTATCGTTGTTGAGCTGGTTCACAACTTCTGCCTGCCACTTGGGAACAATCATGGCCTTCATGACCAGGTTGTTGATTTTATCCTGCAAAGCAGTTTTGATAATTTGTTTTTCCTGCTCGGCCCAGAAACTTCTGAATTCCGGAGCCATTTCCTTGCCTGTTTCAAGGGTTTGTTTTATTTGCAACAAAGTCTGGCGGTTTACCTGACCTGTATTGGGGTCTCTGAAGTTGTTTTGGATAACAGAACTGAGGTTATTGCCAAACTGCAACTCCTTTAGTTCATCAACGCTGACACCCAATCCGAGTTCTTCGGCTTGTTTTTCAACCAACACTTTTTCTACCAGATAGCTCCAAAGCATCTGCCTTCTTCCATATACGTCAGTGCTTCCGCTGTATAAAGCGCGCTCGGTCCTTTCAAATTCCTTGTAATCAATTTTTTGACCTGCAACTTCTCCCACAGCTGTCTGGTTGAGAAGGCTGCCTCCACCTTTTCTTGAACCCATCACGTCCATCAGAATGAAGGAGGCCAGTGCCATTGCCAAAAGGATGAGCACTATCCAAAAGTTTTTCCTGATTTTTCCAATCAATGCCATTTCAGTACTGTTATTTACTTTAGTATCAAATAATAATACCCCATCCCCGGATTCACCTCAGGATGTGGGTTGCTTTTAAAAAAGTCAGGCAAAGGTAAGTTTTTATTGACGAATGTCATAGACACCGCTTTCTAAATTTTTCGTTTAAATACGCTGAAAATCAATGATTATACTTGGATAATTCCCAGGGGCTTATATATTTTAAAATGCTTAATGATCGCCTGGGATTAAAATGAAGAGCTGTATTAAATAAACAACAATAATTTACTCTAATAATATTTTACAGAATAATAAATTGTAAATTCTAAAACAACAACATTTAATTTCAAATTAAGGCAACTTGTAATCATTTTGCCAATAAATCGACTTCCTGCTCAGAATGTTATTTTAACCAAATTGATTTTCCCATTCTTTTCGCTGGGCACCACAAAGGATGTGGCAGAAGTCTGCAGTGCTTCCTGAAAACGAAGTTTTAAATTTTTATATTCTGTACTCAATAGACTGCTTCTTCTGTAGTTGCCGAGTGGATCTATCACGTATTCGCTGACGGTATTGTTGTTTTTTATTTCATCATTGAAAATGAAATGAATTTGGGAGGGTGCCTTCAGGGTGAAAAAGGAAGAGTAAATACCTTCATCGTCCTGGCTGAATTGTTTTTTGAATAACACCTTCCTCCAAAACAAATTGCCATCGGGTTGTAGGGAAAACAGGATCAGATCTTCGCTGTAGTAGTCCACATACCCCCGGCTTGCGGCCATGGCTCTGTCAAAATTGGAAATGCCTGCATTCCTGCGGGCATATTCTCTCTGAAGTTCTGCCACTATCACCACACCGCCATCTTTTCGATGAATAAGGGTTTTGGTAAAGAAATCATTCAAAACGTTTTTTTTATTTTTTTTCTCCACACCATTGAGGTCAACCAGGATATTGTCATCGAATAAAAACTGCTGTACATCTCGCATCTGAGGGTTTCGCAATTCATTGAAGGAGTCAGAAAAGAACAGGTAACCTTCTGTTTCATTGACATCTTTGGTCCCGTACAAACCCACAATGGATACCGCACTGTTGAGGTTGTCAACACCCAACTTTACCCCACTATTGACTGTATTGATACAAACCAGGTCGTGCTGATAGGCATTCACATCCTCCACCATAATCAAACGCATCATGTGTTTTTCCTTGTCCCACGACTCGTTGTTTTTCTCAAAAAGAAAAAAAACCTGGCCTGTATTGGCGATGGTCGCTTCCTGAAAGTGCTCGTACAGCCTGTATTCTGACACCTCCATATCAACAGCGGCTTTCACCGCCATTTGCCGGGTATCGATGATAATCACAAATAACTTTGACTTGTCTATGGCAAACAATGCCAGGTGCGATTTGTCTTCAGAAATAACGGTTCTCAGTTCTCCGGGAGAAAAAAGAAAGGGCCCCCTGATCAGTTCCAATGTGTCCTGGATGTTCACCCGCTTGTCGCACCTCACCATCCGGGCTACATAATCCACTCCATCCCTGTAAGCATATATAATCTGGACAAAGCTATCAATCGTATGTATATTTTCGATCATAGGTTTTTTCTCATCCAGCACCAACTCTACAGATCTTTTGTATTCCAGGTTGGCATCGAACAAGTCGAAATAAAACTCAAAGCCCTTGTCCCTGAAAAAGAGGATTTCGTCCTTTACGTTTAAGATATCATAGGCAAAATCATTCCTTACATTGATGTCTCTGGAAATGTTGACTTGCTGACAAAGCGCACCGACAACCATGATCGCCTGCATCCATATGGTCAAACCTATATTTCTCCAATTTTTATTCTCTCGCATTTGAAAATTCAGATATATGCTATTGAATATAAAATATCCCGTTGTTGGATTATTGACTTCAAATCTAATCAACAGCAGCGGAATAACAAAAGATTTGAAAAATCCCTCATCATTAAAGAGGCTGCTTTGTCGGCGTCCTGTCAGACAGAAGTAAAGCTTCCTGCAGCTAAAAAACCCTACAGATTGGATTTACGGCCAACTGAGCAGCCGAATTGCCCATAAATAGGGCATAAATAGAATAACTTATTGGATATTTCCGTTATTTTTGCGTTCCAAATTTATGACATCCATGATGAAAAAGTTGCTCTTAGCACTTGTGTTTGGCTTTCCGGTACTCGCAGCAAATGCACAGTCCGATGATGCCATTTTGATGAAAGTAGATAACCGCCCTATCACCGTAGGTGAGTTTAAGTACATCTATGAAAAAAACAACGGTAAAGAAGCTACCTATACAGAAAAAAGTATTCGGGAATACCTGGAACTTTATTCCCGGTTTAAGTTGAAAGTGGCCAGGGCCCGCGAGTTGAAGCTGGATACCATTCAGTCGCTCAACGATGAACTCAATGGATATAAAAGACAGCTGGCAAACTCCTATCTGACCGACCGCGAAATCATGGATCACCTGCTCAAACAATTGCAGGAAAGGCAAAAAGAGGACGTTCAATTCAGCCACATTCTGGTCAGTGCTCCTGAAAAATCTACCGACTCTGTTAAAGTTGCCGCTTTGGCCAAGGCAGAAAAGATTAAAAAAGAGATCGACATGGGCAAAACCTTTGAAGCCGCAGCCAAAGAATATTCCGATGATAAAGGCACCGGCATCAATGGGGGTGATTTGGGCTTCTTTACGGCCATGTTGCCCGAAGGATTTTACGATGTTGAAAACGCTTTGTACACACTGCCGAATGGAAAAGTATCTGCGCCTATCAAATCCAAGATTGGCTATCATCTCATTAAAGTAGTGGGCAAAAGACCGGCGCGGGGAACCATCAGCGTAGCCCACATTCTGATTAAAAACAACAACAAAAGCGAAGAACCCAAAACCAAAATTGAAGAGGCATACAACCAACTCTTGGGGGGTGCAGATTTTGCAAAAGTAGCTGCCCAATATTCAGAAGACAAACAAACAGCTCAAAACGGAGGATACTTGCCTACCTTTGGCATCAATACATATGATACAGCATTTGAAGATGCCGCTTTTGCCCTTCAGAATGACGGCGATATCAGCAAGCCCATTCAAACCAAAACCGGGTGGCACATCATCAAACGCATCAAAAAAATGGATGCAGACATGGATTATGCCGCATTCAAAAAAATGTATGAGCCCAGGATTAAAAAAGACGAGCGGTTTACAATTGCCAAAAAACGATTGGTAGCAGACATTAAAAACGCTTCGGGATTCAAAGAAAACGAAGATGTATTCAACCGCTTTACAGCCGGTTTGAATGAAGAGTTTCTGAGCTTTAAATGGACACCTGATCTCACCACCGAAATCATGAAAGAAAATCTCATGAGTTTTGGCGGTGATACACAATATACCGTAGGAGAATTTGCTTCCTTTTGCAAGAAGAACACCAAATCGAGACTTAAATACGATAAAAATGCCACTGCGGTGAAGGAGGTTGCACGAGCACTGTTACTCGAATTCAGTGAAGAAAAAGCCATCGACTACGAACAAAAATTATTGGAAGTAAAATATCCCGATTTCAAAGCACTGATGAGGGAATACGAAGAAGGTATCCTTTTGTTTGAAGCCACCAAAAGAGCTGTATGGGATCGCGCCAATCAGGACTCAACGGGCCTGGCAGCGTACCATCAGAAGTACCAGGACAACTATAAAACAGAAGAAAAAGCAGCCTTGTTGACCTATACCGTAAAAACCACAGAGATGGATGAAGCGGAAAAAGTAGCCAAATTCGCAGCCAAAAAGAATGCAGATGAAGTGATGAAAAAATTCAACAAAAAGACCCAAATGGTGAGTTATGTTGAAGAAACACTTGAAAAACAAAATCCGAAATTTGCATCCATGACCTGGCAAAAAGATTTCCAGACCACGGTAACCAAATCAGAGGATGGACAAGGCTTTGTATTCTCAAAAATATCACAAATTTTCCCTGTGAGAAACAAGACACTGAAAGAAGCAAGAGGTTATGTGGTTGCCGATTACCAGGATTACCTCGAAAAGGAATGGATCAAGGAGCTGGGGGCCTCTTACAAGGTAGAAATCATGAACGACGTTGTTAAAAAACTGGCCAAATAAAGACAGGCTTGAATAAATTTTGGATTATCGGTTGGGTATTGTTATGCTCATTGGGTTGTCGCAACCTGATGGGTGACGATCCGAATGCTGCAGAAAAAGGAAAGTTGCTGGCAGAAGTCGGCAACAAAAAACTTTATCAATCGGATATATCCAACCTGCTCCAATCCGGAAGTTCCGCTGAAGATTCTCTGCGCATTCTCAAAGGGCTGGTCAACAATTGGGTAAAAGACCAGCTCATGATCCTGGAAGCAGAAAAAAATCTTCCCAAAGACATCAATCTTGAAAAAATGATTGATGAATACCGGTCGTCACTTTTGCTCTACAATTACGAAAGCAAACTTGCCCTGGAGCTGCTGGATACTACGGTAACCATGGAAGAAAAAAAGCAGTACTACGACAACCATTCCGATGAATTTGTATTGCCGGAAGCCATTGCCAAATACCAGATGGTAAAGTTTCCGAAAGAAACCAGATCACTGGATGGTTTTTATAAAGATTGGAAAAAAGGAAACAAAGCCGCCATTGCTTCCTTTAGTGAAGGCCAGGCCAGCTACAGTGATCTGGACGACACTACCTGGAAAACCATCTCCCAACTGGAAACCCTTTTGCCAAAAAACTTTATCAGCAGAAGTTGGTACGGTGATAAAAAAGAAATGAGGAAAAAAGACAAGGAGGATGAATACTTTGTCAAAATTCTCACCTACGCTCCTGCCGGTAAGGTTCCGCCATTTGAATATATTGAA
>WBZP01004776.1_pt1 | contig 13981 bp, 10 predicted proteins | sample 5204301 | NCBI WGS metagenome assembly WBZP01 (sample SAMN12412401, study PRJNA552823) | activated sludge metagenome | isolation source: activated sludge from nitrification reactor of wastewater treatment plant... | place: USA: Pennsylvania | collected 2017 | reverse complement strand
GTGTGATCGCCGATCAGGTTGACCCGCCCAGGGGAGCGAACACGCACCCGCACATTCTGCCCGACCCATCGATCCGTGAGCGCTGGGCGGCGCGCAGCCGCCCAGCGCTCACGGACGGGGTGCGGGACGTAGGTTGGTGGGGATGGATGCAGCAGCGTGGAACGCCCGGTACGCGGAGTCGGAGTTGGTGTGGTCGGCGGGGCCGAACCAGTTCGTCGAGCAGCAGTGCGCGTCCTTGCCACCCGGAACGGCCGTCGACCTTGCCGCGGGTGAGGGGCGCAACGCCATCTGGCTGGCCAGGCGCGGCTGGCAGGTGATCGCCGTCGACTTCGCCGCAACCGGGCTGGACAAGGGCCGGCGGGTGGCGGGCGACATCACCGTGGACTGGGTGTGCGCCGATGCCCTGACCTACACCCCTCCCAGACCCGCCGACCTGGTCGTCATCGCCTACCTCCAACTACCCGCCGCCGAACGGCGCCGGGCTCTGACCAACGCCTTCGATCATCTCGCCGTGGGCGGTCACCTCGTGCTGGTGGCCCACGACTCGACCAACCTGGCCGAGGGCACGGGCGGGCCGCAGGACCCGGCCGTGCTGATGACCGCCGAGGACGTGCTCGCCGACCTCGCTGGGCGCGCCGTGCGTACCATCACCGCCGGGCGCGTTCCCCGCACCGTGATCCGCGACGGTCACGGTGGCGAGGAGCACATGACGGCCTGGGACTGCCTGGTCCACGTGATCCGCTCCGCTGGCTGACGACCGGGGCAGTACCGTCGGGCGGATGGAAGCACGAGCCCTCGGCACGTACGGCCCGGTCCTGTCGGTGGTCGGGGTCGGATGCAACAACTTCGGGATGCGCATCGACGCCGAGGCCTCCGCCGCCGTGGTGCGCGCCGCGCTCGACGCCGGCGTCACCCACTTCGACACGGCCGAGATGTACGGCGGCGGGCAGTCGGAGGCCTTCCTCGGCCGGGCACTCGGCGCCGACCGCGACCGCGCCGTGATCGCCACCAAGTTCACCCCTCGGCCCACGGACGAGCCCTACACCGCAGGTGCCCTGGCCCGACGGATCCGTGATGCCTGCGAGGCCAGCCTGCGCCGCCTCGGGACCGACCGCATCGACCTGTACTACCAGCACTACCCGGACCCCGATGCCCCGATCGGCGAGGCGTTGGAGACCCTCGAGGACCTGGTCCGCGAGGGCAAGGTGCTGCACGTGGCCAGCTCGAACCCGAGCGCCGAGCTCGTCGCCGCCCACCACACCGTCGCCCGTGAACGAGGCCTGACCGCGTACTGCGGCATTCAGGTGGAGTGGAGCCTGCTGGCCCGCGGCGTCGAGGCCCACATCGTGCCGGCGGCGGCCGCACGGGCCATTGGCATCGTGCCGTACTTCCCGCTGGCCTCTGGCCTGCTGACCGGCAAGTACCGGCGAGACGAACCCTTCCCCGACGGCTCCCGCCTGGCCAGCTCCCCCTACTTCGCCGCCGTGGCAACCGAGGACAACTTCGCCAAGGTCGAGCGGCTCACGGCCTTCGCCGGTGACCACGGCCACGACCTGATCGACCTCGCCGTCGGCTGGTTGCTGTCCCAACCGGGGGTGAGCTCGGTGATCGCCGGGGCCACCACACCCGCCCAGGTCCAGGCCAACGCCGCAGCGGCCGGGTGGAGGCTCGACGCCGACAAGCTGGCCGAGATCGACAGCCTGCTCGGTGACGACCGCTGACGTCCTGATCGTCGGCGCCGGGGCGTCGGGCGCGGTCGCCGCCCGACGGTTCAGCGACGCCGGGATGAGCGTCGTCGTGTTGGAGCAGGGCGACTGGACCGCGCCCCACCAGTACCCCGGATCAGCGCTGGAGGCCGAACTGCTGGCCGGTGGGCGGTGGTCGGCGTCGCCAAACGTGCGAGGGTGGGCGGCGGACTACCCGATCGACACGACACGGTCGGACCTCGGAGCGCTCAACTTCAACGGCGTCGGTGGCGCCACGGTGCTGTACAACGGCCACTGGCTGAGGATGCTGCCCGACGACTTTCGGGTGCGCACCGTGGACGGGGTGGCCGACGACTGGCCGCTGACCTACGCCGAGCTGCAAACCTTCTACGACGCCGTCGACCGCCAGTTCGGGGTCTCCGGCCTGGGCGGCAACCCGCGCTATCCACCCGGTGCCGATCCCCCATTCCCGCCGCTGCCCATCGGTGCACTGGGAACCCGCGTTGCTCGCGCCCACGCCGAACTGGGCTGGCACTGGTGGCCGGCGACGAACGCCATCCTTCCGGCCACGGCATGCGGACGGCGGCCGTGCATCCAGCAGGGGACCTGCGGCACCGGGTGCACCGAAGGGGCCAAGGGCTCCACCGACGTCACCCACTGGCGTGACCTGGTCCGCCGTGGTGTCCGGCTGGTCACCGGGGCCAGAGTGCAGCGGATCGCCGTGGACCGCGCCGGGTTGGCCTGTGGCGCCGAATGGGTCGACCACAGCGGCGCCGGCCAGTTCCAGGCCGCCGACGTGGTGGTGTTGGCCTGCAACGGCATCGGCACGCCGCGACTGCTCCTGGCCTCGGCCACCACGGCCCACCCCGACGGCCTGGCCAACTCGTCGGGATTGGTGGGCACCCGCTTGATGCTGCACCCGATTGCCGGCGTGACCGGTGTCTTCGAGGGCACCGACGCCGGCGCGTGGCGAGCACACAACGGTGCGCTGATCCACAGCATGGAGTTCGCCGGCAGCGATGCCAGCCGCGGCTTTCTGCGCGGCGCCACCTGGGCACTGGGTTCGGCCGGCGGCCCGTTGCGGGCAGCGTTCGCCCCCGACGGGGTGGGGGCGTGGGGTCTGGCACACCACGGCCACGTGGCCGGTCGCCTCGGCCGGACTGCGTACTGGACGCTGATCTGCGAGGACCTGCCCGAGGCGGCCAACCGCGTCGTGCTGTCCCGGACCCTGGTGGACAGCAATGGGATGCCCGCTGCCGAGGTCCACTACCGGCGCTCGGCGAACACCGAGGCGATGCTCGCCTGGCACACGGAGCGGGCGATGGAGTCGCTGCGGGCCGCAGGCGCTGTCGCCGTCGAGGCGGTGACCCATCCGGCCAACGGTCACCTCATGGGGACGGCGCGGATGGGTGTCGACCCGGCCCGCTCGGTCGTCGATCCCTGGGGCCGGTGCCACGACGTCCCCAACCTGGTGATCGTTGACGGGAGCGTGTTCGTCACGGCGGGCAGCGCCAATCCCACGTCCACCATCGCCGCCCTGGCGCTGCGCGCCGCCGATCACCTCGTGCGCCACCGCCGCGACGTTCCTCGTGCGGCCCATCACGGATCCGTCATGCCACCTCACCGGCGAACCCCGCGGCCGGCCGTGCAGACGACGCCTCGCACCACCACCGCCGCCGCCGTCCCGACCTTCCACCTGACCGAGGCCGATCGGCGCCACCTCGGGCGGATTGCCGACATGCTGATCCCGGCGAGCCCGACCATGCCGGCGGCCGGCGACGTGGGCGTCCCCGGGCACCTGGTGGACCGTTACCTGGCAGCTCGACCCGACCTGGTCGCTGGGCTGGTCGACACGCTCCGGCGCACCGCCGGCCAGGCGGTCGAGCAGATGGACGACGAGGCCCGCCGCGTCCTGCGCCACGCCGTCGCCGGGGCCTACTACCTGTCTCCTGAGGTCGCCCGGCGCCTGCGCTACCGCGCCGATCCGCTCCCGCCGGTTCGCCCGGACACGTACCCGGCGTACGTAGCCGAGGGCCTCCTCGACCAGGTCCTCGCTCGGTAGGGTCCTCCCGTGGTCAGCCTCGACGCCCTGTCGGAACGTTTCGCCAGGTTCGCCGAGACGTCGGCGACGCGCAGCCCGCTGTATGCCAGATTGGCCGGCGCGGCCGCCGCCGACCACGACATCGTCGCCCTCCTGCACCACGCCCCCGAACCCCAGCAACTACCGGTGCTGCTCCTCGCCGCCGTCCACGAACTACTGCTGCGTGGCGCGGCTCCGCAGTTGGCTGCCCACTACCCGAACCTCACGTCGAGCCCGGTCGGGGGCGATCCGTTCCCGGCGTTCCGCGCCTTCTGCCGAACGCACGGCGCGGACATCGTGGCGACGATCGGGACCCGCCACACGCAGACCAACGAGGTGGGCCGCTGCGCGTTGTTCCTGCCTGCGCTGGCCGGCGTGGGTGATGCCGAGGGTCCCCTGGCCCATGTTGACGTGGGCGCCAGTGCCGGGCTCAACCTCCTGCTCCCCCGCTTCCACTACCGCTACGAGCCGGGCGGCAGCGTGGGTGGTCCGTCCCCGGTCACGCTGCACTGCGCAACCCGGCGTGGGCCACCCATCCCGCCCGCCATGCCCACCATCAGCGCATCCATCGGGCTCGACCTGGCGCCAGTCGACGTCCACGACGACGATGCCGTGCGCTGGCTGGAAGCCTGCGTGTGGCCCGACCAGCCCGACCGCTTCGAGCGGCTCGTGGCCGCCATCACCCTGGCCCGCGAGGTGGGCGTCGATGTCCGTCCCGGCGACGCCGTCGACGGCCTGGCGGGTGTCGTCACCGAGGCTGCGGCCGCCGGGCACCCGGTGATCACCACCAGCTGGGTGCTGAACTACCTGACCGGCGCGCAGCGGCTGGACTTCGTCGCCGAACTGGATCGCCTGGGCTCGACGATGGATCTCACCTGGGTGGCCGCCGAGAGCCCGGCGGAGACCGCCGGGTTGCCGTTCCCGGCGTGGTCCGGCGAGGAACGCACCGTGCTGGCCGAGGCCCGCTGGCGCGCCGGCGAGCGCACGGTGCGCCGGCTGGCGACCGCCCACCCGCACGGCTACTGGCTGCACTGGACCCACCCCCCGCTTTCATGAGGATGATTGGCCACCCACCCGCAATCATCCACATGAAAGCGGGGGGATCAGTGGGTGAAGGTGACCTTCGGCAGGATCCGGCCGAGCCACGAGGGCAGGTACCAGTTCTGTTCGCCCAGCAACGCCATCGTCGCCGGCACCACCATCACCCGCACCACCGTGGCGTCGAGCGCCACCGCCACCGCCAGCGTCAGGCCCAGTTCGGTGGGCGGGATCGGCCCGGTCACGCCGAAGGCGACGAACACGACGATCATGATCAGCGCCGCGTTGGTGATCGGCCGCCCGGTCCGGGCGATGCCTTGGGTCACCGCAGTCAGCGTGTTGCCAGTGGCCTCGTAACGCTCGCGGATGGCCGCCAGCAAGAACAGCTGGTAGTCCATCGACAGCCCGAACAGCAGGGCAAAGAAGAACAGGGGTGCCCAGGCATCGACGAAGCCCTGGTGGTCGATGCCGATCAATCCGGCGCCGACGCCGTGCTGGAACACGAGCGTGGCGAAGCCGAACGCCGCGGCCACTGTGAGCAGGTTCATCACGATCGAGAACACCGCGATGACCAGGCTGCGGAACACCACCAGGAGCAGCAGGAAGGCGACGACCAGGATGATCCCGATCGCCAGCGGCGCCCGTCCGGTCAACACCGAGGTCAGGTCGTGGTTCTGCGACGCCGGGCCACCCACCTGGGCCGACGGCGCGACGGCGCCAACCCGATCGCGCAACTGCTCGACGAGGTCGGCGGTGGCCGGATCGTCGACGGCGGCGGATCCGATGATCCGCACCACCAGGCGACCGCTCGCCGCCGGCTCGGAGACGATCCGGGCGTCGACCACTCCGCCCACGCCAGCTGCCGAGTCAACGACCGCTTGGGCCTCGCCTGCGGAAACAGTGACCAACATCGGGGCCGCCGCGCCGGGGCCGAAGGCTTGGACCATGGTGTCGTAGCCGTCACGGCTCGACCGGCCCTCGTCGACCACGCGGGCGCCCGGCATCCCCAGGCGCATGCCCAGCGCCGGGGCGGCGACCACGAGGAGCAAGCCCACACCCAGGCCAAGGGTTCGCCCCGGCCGGCGCAGCGCCCAGGCGGTGACCCGCGCCCAGCGACTCTCGGCGGCGATGTCCGGATCGTCGGTCCCGTGCGGGTGCTTGTTGTGCCGGGTGCGGATCACTCGGTCGCCCAGGGCGACGAGCACGGCCGGCAGCAGGGTCAGCGCGGCCGCCGCCACGGCGATGACCGCCAGGATCATGCCGAGCGCCATCGCCCGGAAGACCATGACCGGCACGACGAACACGGCAGCCAACGAGAACACCACCGTCAGGGCTGAGAGGAACACGGCCTTGCCGGAGGTGGCCAGCGCGTTGACCACGCCGTCTTCCTCTGACGCGCCTTCGGCCCGCTCCTCTCGGTAGCGGGAGACGATGAACAGGCTGTAGTCGATGCCCACTGCCAGGCCGATCATCATGGAGAAGTTCATCGCCCACACGGACACGGGCATCTGCAGGCCAATGAGATGGAGCGAGGCGAAGCCCACGGCGATGCCGGCCACAGCGAGGATGAGCGGCAGGCCGGCAGCGACGACGCTGCCGAAGGCGAACAGCAGCAGCAGGATCGTCGGGAGACCCGACAGCAGTTCCGCCTTGTGCAGCGCCTCCTCGTTGGTTTGGTTGAAGTCCGCCCACACCGGCCACTCGCCCGTCACGTCGGCGGTGGCGCCCGCTGGCAGGGTGACCGCGGCCACCGCGTCACTCAGCGCAGCGGCCGACTCCGGGAGGTCGGCGTCGACCTCGCCGCGCAGCGCGACGGGGATCAGCGCGGTCCGACCGTCGCGAGCGATGAGTCCCGCCTCCGCGGGCAGGGTCAAGGGATCGACCACGCTGGCAGCAGCGGGTGCCTGCGCCAGCGCGGTGACAAGGGCGCTCAGCCCGGGGTGCTCCTGGCTGATCGGGTCGGTCTGCTGGTACACGACGTAGGCCGCCTCGGCGCCCAGCGCGGCGAAGTCCCTGCGCAGTTCGTCACGCACCTGCTGCGACGCGCTGCCCTGGGCCTCCCACCCGGCACCCGACAGCGCACCGGTGAGGGTCACCGCCAGCGGGGCGGCGACGAGGGTGAGCACCGCCCAGGTCAGAATCACCCGGCGACGATGGCGAGCCGAGGCCAGAGCGATGCGCCCGAGCAGACCGGGTCGTTGGTCGTGGTGATGGCCGCGCTCCACATCGTGGGCGACCGCTGTGGTTGGTGTGGACATGCTCGTCTCCGGCGATCGGGTTCGTCGGCGAGTGACCGACAGTCACCAACTCTACATACCCCCCAGGGTATATTTCCACCCACGTCTGGTGAGCAGGACTGGCCAAGCCCCACACCGCGTCCACTTTCATGAGGATGATTGCCGGATCACCCGCAATCATCCTCATGAAAGGCGCGGCACCACGGGCACTCGGTCACCCGGGCTCGTGCAGGAGTTCGGGGATCGGCCGACCGATGACAGGTCGGGCCGCCAGCAGCGCGACGGCGATCGCCGTCACGGCCACGGCGGCAACGATGGCGGCCAGCCCACCCGCCTGCGGTGCCTGCGTCAGGCCGGGTCCGGCGCCGAGTTGCCCGGTGATCAGATCCCCGATCCGCCGGGTGGCGAGCCAGCCGAGAGGCACCCCGGCGGCGATCGCGACGATGACGGGCACCGTGGTCGCGGCCACTGCCTCACCGAACATCGACTGCCGGGTCATGCCGAGGGCTCGCAGCGCACCGGTGCGCCGGGACCGTTCCCTACTGGTGAGGACGGCGACGGCGCTCATGTGGGCCAACGCGACCACGCCGATCAGCGCGGCCATCGTGGCCACCGCCACACGGAACGGTGCCAGGCGATCACCATCCGCGGCGTGCACCCGGACCCGCGCACGCTCACCGAACCGGCTGGCCACGGCGGCGCCGATCTGCGACGGCGTGGTGCCGGGGCGGCCGTGCGCCACGAACCGCGGGGTCGTACCGCCGGATAGGCGGTCGAGGTCCTCCATCCGGATCTGCAGCAGTTCCCCGTCGTCCTCGGTCTCGCGATACCAGCCGACCAGCCTGACGTCGATCGACCGGTCACCGACGTCCAGGCGAACTTGCTGACCGAGGCGCCACCCTGCCGCGGTGAGCAGCCCGTAGCCCGCGACCGCTTCGCCCCGGCGGACGAGCGGACGTCCGCCGCCGATGGCGAAACCGCTGGCCCGTGGATCGCCACCAATCGCCCGGACGTGCACCGAGCGCTCGCCGATCACGGCCGTGCCGTCGGCGACCGAGAACCAGCAGGCGACCTCGGGCATCGTGTCGAGCATCGCCGTGGCCTGCGCGACGGACATCTCGGGGGGCGGCTCGACCGTGGCGTCGCCCGGGTCACCGGTCAGCGCAGGGTGGGCGAGCATCTCGTCCATCGTCGAGCCGATCGACACCGCCACCATCGTGGTGATGACCGCGAGGCCGATGGCCGCCGCGCTGAGCGCAGCGCGCAGGGGGCGGGTGACCGCGGAGCGAACACCAACCGCGACCGGCACGGGCATCGGCACCCGGTCCAGCAGGCGCCCGAACACCGACGGCCGCCCGCTCGTCTCGGGGATGGCGACGAGCCCGCCGACCACGTCGCGGCGGCCGGCGCGAGCGGCGGGCGCGAGCGTGGCGATGGCCACCAACGTCATGACCACGACGGTGCTGCCCGCCACCGCAGCGAGGGGAAGCCCGGCGCCGCTGCCGCCGAGCACCGCGAGCGCTCCGATTCGCAACGATGGCGCGGCCAGGGCGGCGCCGACGTTGCCGAGCACGCAACCGACGACACCGATCATGGCGTGCTCCACGAGCAGCACCGCGGTGACCTGGCCGCGGGTGCACCCGAGGGATCGCAGCTGCGCCAGGGCGCGCCGCCGTGACCAGGTTCTGGCGGTGATCATCCCGCCGACCACGACCAGCGAGGCAACGAGGGCCAGGACGCCGAACGCGCCGAGGAATGCGCCGAAGAAGTCCGACTCGGCCAGAAGATCGCCACGCGTATCCAGCCACGTGTTGTAGCCGTCGACATCATCTGCGGTGGCCGCGGCCAGCTGACGCCCGACTGCGTCGGCGAGCGCCGGATCGGACAGGTCGACGGCCAGCAACGCCCGCGGCTGGGGGTCAAGTGCGGTGAGAGCCCGGCCAACAACCCAGGCCCGCGCCGGATCGCACGTGGGATAGAAGCAGTCGGTGAAGTCGAAACCCAGGCCGACGACGGTGAACGTGCCGGTCGTGGTCGGCGTGCGCACCGTGACGAGGTCTCCCAGCGCCAGCCGGGTCTCGTCGGCGACGGCGGTCTCCACAGCGATCTCGCCCGATGTCTCCGGCAGCCGCCCGGCCGTCAGCACCGGCCGATTCAGCAGCGACGGCGTGGGATCGAGGCCGTTGACGATGAGGGCGATCCGCTCGTCACCGATGTCGGTGTCGGCGCGAGCGATCGGGCGGGCCGCGCCGACCTCTACAACCCCGGCGTCGGCCGCCAGTGCCTGGCGGACCCGATCAGCCGCGGCCGCGCTGGTGGTCACGATCAGGTCGGGGCCGTGGCCGGCGGCGAAGGCCGCGTCGACTGCGTGCGCGGCGTCCTGGCGGACGAGGACGGCCGCCGACAGCCCCGCCGCGGCCAGGGCGACGACCACGGAAGCGAGAGCCATCGAACGCAGGGCGCGCCGCCTGACGCCCATGCGCAACATCGCGATGAAGGCGCTCATGGCCGGGTGCCCACCAGCTGCGCCGGCTGCGGGGCGGCCAACCGCCGGACGGACGGGTCGATGGTCCCGTCACGCATCGGCACCAGCCGATCGGCGCGGCGGGCCACCCCTGGATCATGAGTCACCATGACGATCGTCTGGCCTTGGTCACGAGCGGCGGCCAGCACGTCGATCACCGTCGCCGCCGCAGCACTGTCCAGCGCGCCGGTGGGTTCGTCCGCGAGGACGAGGGCCGGGCGAGCGATGAGGGCCCGGGCGATCGCCACTCGCTGCTGCTCGCCACCCGACAGCTGCGCGGGCCAAGCCGTGGCCCGTCCGCCGAGCCCGAGGCGCCCGAGCAGTTCGGCCGACTCGCGCCGAGCGTGAGCGCGGGCGGCACCGGCGAGGAGCAGCGGCAGCTCGACGTTGTGCTGCACCGTCAGGTCGTCGATCAGGTTGTACTGCTGGAAGACGTAGCCGACCTGCCGGCGCCGCAGGTGCGCCCGGGCGCGATCCGACAGCGCTGTCACCTCGAGCCCGTCGAGGATGATCGACCCGGAGTCGGGCCGGAGGAGCCCACCGATCATGTGCAGCAGGGTGGACTTGCCGCAGCCGGACGGGCCCATCACCGCCACCCACTCACCGGCGGCGATCGAGAGCGACGCCCGGGCGAGGATCGTCCGCCGGGATGCATCGTTGCCGACGCCGTAGCACAGGCCGTCGACGGTCAGGAGATGGGTCATGGAAGCTCCTTCAGGGTGCAGGGATGGTGGTGGACCACGGGGCGACATCGGTCAATCCGGCGCCGATGGACTGGGCGGTGGGCTGGCACCGCTCACCGGGTGAGGTGTCCGCCAGCACGCACTCGAGGAACACACGGACGAGCTGGTTGGTGATGGCGATCGCCGCCGGGCCGATCGACCCGTGGGCCAGCGAGTCCGTCAGCGCGCTGAGCTGTGACGCCAGCGCCGGCACGTCGGTGAGGTCGTAGTGATCAGCGCGCCGCACGACGATGCCGACGGCCGCGGGTGACTGGCCGAGGACGGTGGCGATGCTCGGGTCGCCGGCGCTGCCGCCCTCGGCCGTGACGACGAGCGCCGGAACTCGCATCGGGGCCTCCAGCGCCGCGCCGTGGAGGACCCCGTCGAGGTCGAACACGGCGGCGAGCCGGCTGTCGTCCTGGGCGAGCTGGAAGGCGACTGAGCCGGCGTAGGAGTGCCCTCCGGCCGCGACGCGCGAGTGGTCGAGCGGGCCCGTGATCGATGCGATCGCCGGGTCGTCGAGCAGATCGAGGAGAGCGCTCAGCGCTTCCAGCCGCCGGGCCGCGGCGTCGGAGTCCGGGAAGGTCGTCGCCTCGGCACCCAGCGGTGGATCGGCGGCGATGACGACGTAGCCGTGGCTGGCGAGGTCGGTGGCCAGTGCGGTCGACAGGGCGATCAACGAGGTCCAGCCGGGCGCCAGCAGCACCACGGGTCGCGGCGAACCGGCAAGCGGCGCCGCGCCCGCTTCGGCGTGGACGACGATTGGGTCGAGCGTCGACGGCGCCAGACCCAGCGCCGTGACCAGCTCCGGGCGCAGGTATGGGGGATGGAGGCCGGTGCAGGCCGCTGCCGGGTAGAAGGCGACGACCTGGCCGAGCGACTCCGCCGCCTCCAGCGGGGACACGCCGACGCGGAACTCGCCGGTGGGGACGGGAAGGACGCCGCCCCCGTCGACGCAGGGCGTCGGCGCGCTGGGGTGGGTTGTGCTCGGCGTCACGCCGGGGCGCGCCGGCCCACCGGCAACCAGGGTGAGCGAGACGGCCAGCAGTACGGCAGGGAGGTGCAGCATGGGTTGCTCCAGGGGCATCGAAGGGATGCGTTCGACGGTACGGATCGACGTCGCCGGTGTCGCCCGCCGCCCAGCCGATTGCACCTCCTCAGCTCGAACGAGCTGCATCTCATCCGCGAGGTGGATGACGCGCCCGCGCCGCCTGCGTAGCGTCGTCGGCAGTGGAGAACAGACCGCCGACGACATCGGAGCGATCCCAGCGCATCACCGGTGTCGACGTCGTCGTCGCCGCGATCGCCTTCGGGCTCAGCGCCTCAACGGCGGCGTTCAACGCCACCAAGGACGGCGAACCGTCGTTCACCGCGCTCGGCCTTGGGGTGCTGGCCGCCGGCTCGCTGCCGCTGGTCTGGCGGCGGCGGTTCCCGGCGCCGTCGCTGATCGTCGCCGGGGTCGGCGCTGCCCTCTACGGCATCGTCGACTGGTCCGACCCGCTGCTCCCCTTCGGGCTGTTCGTCGCCCTGTCGGCGGTGTTCGAGTACTCCCGTCCCAGTGTCAAGTGGGCGGCCTGGGCGGCAACCGCGGCGTCCGCGTTGATCGGGACGGGCCTCGTCGCCGACTCGGACGCGCTGGACTGGTGGGTGGCCGGGTGCATCGTCATTGCCGCGCCGCTGATGGGCGATTACCTGCGCGCTCGGCGCCGGCTGGTCGACGAGACCCGGGCTCGACTCGACCTGCTCGAGGCCGAGCGGCTCCACGAACTGGCGGGCGCCCGAACCGCTGAACGAACTCGCGTTGCGGGCGAGCTCCATGACGTCGTCGCCCACCACATCACCATGTTGGTGGTTCAGGCCGAAGCGGCCGCCAGCCGCGCCGACCTGTCGGGGGCCGCGGCGCGGGCGTCGTTCGACGACTTGGCGCGTAGCGGCCGGTCGGCGATGAACGAGCTGCGCAGTTTGCTGGGCGTGCTGCGCAGTGGTGACCGTCCCTCCCCGATCGAGCCACAGCCCACCCTCGACGACCTCGAGGATCTGGTTGCCGGCGTGCGCGCCGCTGGCGCGACGGTGTCGGTGGCGATCGGCGGACCCGTCCAGGCACTCCCGATCGGGGTGGAGCTCGCTGCCTACCGGGTCATCCAGGAGGGCCTGACGAACGCCGTCAAGCACGCCCCGGGCGCGCCGATCGAGGTGTCCGTCGACCCGGCGGCGGATGATCTCGCGATCCGCATCACCAACGCCGCCGCGGTTGGCCGAGTCTCACCGCTGTCCAGCGGACCGGGCAGCGGATTGATCGGCCTGCACGAACGGGTCGCCTTGCTCGGTGGCACGCTCGTCGCCGAGCATCGACCGCTCGGCGGGTACCGGCTCGAAGCCCACTTCCCCGTGAGCGCCCCGTGACCGCCACCCGGATCCTGATCGTGGACGATCAGCCGATCGTGCGTTCCGGCTTCGCCACCATCCTCGACGCGCAGGACGACTTCGAGGTCGTCGGCGAGGCAGCAGACGGGGAGGAGGCAGTGCGCCAGGCCCGGGCGCTGCATCCCGACGTCATCCTGATGGACATCCGCATGCCCCGCCTGGACGGGATCTCCGCCACCCGCCAACTCGCCGGGCCCGACGTCGCCCACCCGCGGCGGGTGCTGATCCTGACGACGTTCGACCTCGACGAGTACGTCTACGAAGCGCTGCGCGCCGGGGCCAGCGGATTCCTCCTCAAGGACACGACACGTGACGAGTTGACCCACGCGGTGCGAGTCATCGCCGGCGGCAACGCACTGCTGGCCCCGAGCGTGACCAAGCGGCTGATCACCGAGTTCGTCCGCCGGCCCCGAGCTGAACCTGCCCAGCTCAAGGGGCTCGACTCGCTCACCCGGCGCGAGCACGAGGTGTTGGTCATGCTCGCCAGCGGCAAGAGCAACGCCGAGATCGCCACGTCGCTGTACCTCGGCGAGTCCACCGTGAAGACCCACGTCGGCCACATCCTGATGAAGCTCGCCCTGCGTGACCGGGTGCAGGCGGTGATCTTCGCCTACGAGTGCGGCCTGGTCGGTGACCTGTGAGCCATCTCCGTCGCTTTCATGAGGATGATTGACCACGCCACCGCAAACTTCCTCATGAAAGTCGAGGGCGACGGCTGTCAGTCTCATCCGGGCGAGGGATCCGGCTCGAAGCGAAATCCCACTCCGGGATCGGTGATGAAGTAGCGAGGGTGCGGAGGGTCGGGTTCGAGCTTGCGGCGGATGTGGCCGAGATGCACCCGCAGCAGGTTGGCGTCCGGCTTGGCGGTTGGACCCCACACTGCCTCGGTCAACTGTCGATGGGTGGCGAGCCGTCCCGGGAAGCGCAGCAGGTGAGCGACGATGGCGAACTCGATGGGGGTGAGACGGACCTCCTCGTCGTTCGCTCCAACGAACGCCCGGTGGGCGGCGAGGTCGACCCGGAAACCCTCGCTGCGCACCTCGGCAACCATCGGCTCGTCGGGGGGCCTCCGACGGAGCACCGCGCGGATCCGGGCGACCAGTTCGGCCATGCCGAACGGCTTGGTCACGTAGTCGTCGGCGCCGGCTTCCAGGGCGTTGACCTTCGAACGCTCCTCGTCCCGGGCGGTGAGCACGATCACCGGAACCTGGGTCCAACCGCGCAGTGCCTCGAGGACCGTGATCCCGTCC
>WBZP01004775.1_pt1 | contig 13982 bp, 14 predicted proteins | sample 5204301 | NCBI WGS metagenome assembly WBZP01 (sample SAMN12412401, study PRJNA552823) | activated sludge metagenome | isolation source: activated sludge from nitrification reactor of wastewater treatment plant... | place: USA: Pennsylvania | collected 2017 | reverse complement strand
CGATCGGCTGGTTCTGGGAGAGGACACCGCCGCGGCGGCCGAGGGGAGTTCGAATGGCGTCGACAATGACGACTTCGCGCATGAAGTGACTTCCTTACGAGGGGATTTGCTGTGCGATCACGAGTGTAGCAGCCACCACAACACGCGCTGCTACGCCTGGGCGGGCACCGGCACGACGAACCGCAACACGCGCGGAAGCACCTCGACCTTCGCCGGCAGGTAGCCGCCGTGCTCGCCATCGAGATCGAGGAAACTCTGCTTCGGTGACGACAGCTCGATGGACTTCGCCGGATGGCGGTCCACGCCGTCGAAATCGACATGCGTGCCGCCTTTGCGTTGTGCGTCCATCACCTTCACCACCATCCGGCGGCCAAGGTCTCCCCAGCGGATGACATCGAGCAGGCCGTCGTCGGGAGCGGCGCCCGGCGCGGCAACAAGGTCTCCGCCCCAGAGCTCCATGTTGTGGACGGAGATGGAGTTGTAGCGCCCGTCGTAGCGGTTGCCGTCGACGGTGAGCGTGAACTGCCGGCCCATCGGGCCGACCATCTTCACGCCCGCCATGACCATGTAGGGCGCGGTATCGCCGAGACGCTTGAGCCAGCGCGGGGTCCCCTGCGAGATTTCCGGGACCCAGCCGGCCGAGGCCGCGAGCAGGAAGTAGCGCACCTGCTCCTTGCCGTCATCACCCATCGCGGTGACCTTCCCGACGTCGATGCGGCGCTCGTTGCCGGCGGCGATAGCCTTGATAGCCAGGTTGCCTCGCCCCATGTCCAGGCATTTCGCGACGTCCTTGCCGGTGCCGAGGCCGATGGTCGAGAGCTTCACGCGTTCGCCGGCGCCCATACCAAGGATGCCATTCGCCACTTCATAGACGGTGCCGTCGCCGCCGCAGCCGACAAGGAACTCCCGCCCGGCCTCGATGGCTTCTCGCGCCAGCTCCGTGCCGTGGCCCCGGTGGGTGGTGAAGACAACGTCCGGGGAGAGCCCGGCTCGCTCAATCGCATCGACGATCGCGCCGATGCGGTGCTTCGTGCGCCCTCCGCCGGACATGGGGTTGATGATGAACAGCGGCCGCGCAGCGACCTCGGGCGATATGCTGACAGTCACGCCGTCACCGTATCGTGCCGCGCGGCGTGGGAGAAGCGACCAGCGTGGAGTTTCACGACAACTTCCGAGCCATGGACACCGACGTCGACGTCTTCATCGAAGCGGAGGAAGCGCCGTTCGGGGCGTTCGCGGAAGCCCGCCTCCTATTCGAGCAGCAGGAAGAGCGCTTCTCGCGCTTCCGCGAATCGAGTCTGCTCTCCCGCCTGAACAACCGTGAAACGGTCGACGACGAGTGGCTGGCGGAAGTCGCCGAGATGGCCATCGACGCCTGGGAGACCACGGAGGGGCTCTTCAATCCGATGGTGCTCCCGGCCCTTCGCGCGGCGGGCTATGACCGGACGTTCCGCGAAGTGGTCAGCGGCCGGGACTCGTCCGAACCGGTACCCAGCCCGAAGGATTGCCTCGCAATCGACGGGACACAGGTCTGGTTGCGCAAGGGCATGCTGGACCTCGGCGGCATTGTGAAAGGCTGGACGGCGGACATCGTGGCGGAGCAGCTCGCGGACCGTTACCAGGACGTGTTCGTGAACGCCGGCGGCGACATCCGCTGCCTGGGCAGTGATGGTGGTGGCGACGGCTGGAAAATGGATGTTTCCGGCCTCTCGGTGGCGGACCGGGTGTGGGAGGGCCGCATCTCCGGCGCGATCGCGACATCGACCACGATGAAGCGGCGCTGGCGCACCGAGGGTGGCGGCGAAGCCCACCACCTCATCGACCCACGCAGCGGCAGCCCGTCGCACTCCGGCTTCGTGCAGGTCACGGCGCGGGCGGAAGAATGCTGGATCGCGGAAGTGTGGGCGAAGGCCGTCCTGATCGGCGGCGACGACGCTCGCAAGCGCGCGGAGAAGCTCGGCATCGCCCTGGTCACCTTCGAAGACGATGGGAAGCCGAAGTTCCGCGGAGCGTGGTGAACCCGCGAAGGTAAAGGCAATATTTCGTCGTCGCGACTCCTTTTGTCCGGCGCGGGCGATGTGTCTGTCAGCGCCCAGCCAACCGCTACAGAGGAGAAGCAACCAATGACGAACATTCGATTGACCGTGGGAAGCATCGTGGCCGGGACGGCCGCACTCCTGGTCGCCGGGTCGGTCGCGCTGGCCCAGGCGGGCCAGGACGATGCCCCGGTTACGGGAGGAGCGACCTCCACGTCCACCGCGCGCCCGGCCGGGGCGGCAACCAGCAGCGCAACCAGCACCGCGCAGGGTTCCGATGACAAGGGCGGCCTTCGCCCCGCCGGCGTCAGCGACGACCCGGCCGGCCACGATGCCAACGACGACAAGGGCGGCCAGCGGCCCGCTGGATCGAGTGACGATGGACCGTCGCGCAGCAGCTCAAGCGCGACGAGCACGGCTTCGGCAACCGCTTCGGCTTCGGCGTCAGCCTCGGCTTCGGCGTCGGCCACAGCCACCCCGGGCGTTCGTGGCAGCGACGACGGGCCGAATCACGACGCGAACGACGACAAGGGCGGGCTTCGCCCGAACGGCGTGAGCGACGACGGCCCGAATCACGACGCCGACGACGACCGCAACTCCGGCCAGAGCGCGAACAGCGGGCCAGGCAACGCGAACGATGACCGCCAGGACGATGGGAACAGCGGCCCGAGCAGCGGCAGTGGTTCGTCCAGCTCCAGTGGCAGTGGATCGAGCGGTAAGTCGTCCGGCGGCGGCTCCGGCAGCAACGACGGCCCGAACCATGAAGCCGGCGACGACAACCCGGGCAGCGGCAGCGGCAAGGGCAAAGGCAAATAGCCTTGCCGCGTGGCACGAACGGCCGGAAGGAATTTCCTATCCGGCCGTCGACCACGTCCGGCGTCTGCCCTAGCGTGAGGATCGGCGGGACGACACCACATGACCGAGAACACTTTCGATGAGCTGCTGGCGGAGTTAATAGACCGCGGCGCGGGACCAGGGACCGCCCCCGCGGAGCTCGCCGCGCTTGCCACCCTGGCCAACCGCTGCAGGCGCCTGAGTGTTCCCGCGCCGGCGCCGGCGGCGCAGGTCCGCATCCGCTCCCGCGTCCTCGACAGCATCGAACGGAACCGCAGGTCGCCCGGCTGGTTCGGGGGGTGGCTGGGCGGCGGCGCTGCGCGGCCGCTGCGCGAACGCCTCGCCGCGGGCGGCATCCTGCTGCTGGCCGTCGGTGGGGGCGCGAGCGCGGCCACCGGCGTTACCCCGGCCGAATTCGCGCGCTCAACCGGGAACCTCGTCCACAACATCGTCGTCAACCTGACGCCCGGCGAAGACGGCCCGTCGAACGGCGGTGCTCCGACACCGGCTCCCGGCGCCACGGCCGACGCCACCGGGGCGACTACCCCGGCCGCTTCCAGCACGCCGGCGATGACGCCCGGAGCGCCGACGACCTCGACCGCAGGGAATTCGAGCGGGCCCGCGCCAACGCCGTCACCTCAACCGGCTGGAAGCGGCCCCACCAGCACTCCCGCCGGCAGCGCCTCCTCGATCACACCTCTATCAACGGTTACTCCTCCGCCTCCCGGCGCCACGCCCTCGCCGTCAGCCTCCCCCACCGTCACGGGCACGCCGGACGACAACGACGACGACGCATCGAAGACGCCCGGCACAACCCGGACACCCGAGCCGGGCGATGACGGAGGCGGGGGCAACTCGGGCAGCGGTTCAGGCAGCGGCAGCGGCTCATCGGGAAGTGGTTCGACCCCGGGTGGTTCCGGAAGCAGCGGTTCTGGTTCTGGAAGTGGCAGCGGGTCGGGCTCGGGATCGGGCTCAGGCAGCGGCGGGTCCGACGATGGTGAGAACCACACGTGACCGCCACGTTGGAGCTGCCGTGGCGCCTCCGCAGCTTCGCGGCCACCATCGCTGAGCCGCCCCAGGCGGAGCCTGGCCAACGCTCACCCGGCGCCGAGATCAACGCCCTTCGGAACCGGGACGAAGACGCCTGGCGCGGGCTCTTCGAACGTGAGATGGGCGCCATCTACCGCTACGCGCGCGGCCGGCTCGGAGATGGCTCCCGTGCCGAAGACGCGACCGCGGAGGTCTTCGAACAGGCCTGGCAGAACGCGGAGAGCCTGGTCGATCGCGGTCTGCCGCCGCGCGCCTGGCTGTTCGGCATCGCCCGGAACGTCGTTGGCACGCACTGGCGTCGCTGGTTCCGCCAGCCGCCGCAGCTCTCCCTCGACGCGTTCGCCGGCCCGGCGAGCGACGGCGCGATCGACCACGACAGCATGGACCTCGCGCGAGCCATAGCCCGGCTGGACCCGGCCCACAGCGAAGTGATCACGCTTCGCTTCGTGCACGGGCTCTCGCTCCAGGAAACAGCGTCCGCGCTGGATGTGACGGTGGACGCGATCAAGGGCAGGCAGGCGCGTGCCCTCGCTGCCCTGCGTGAAATCCTGGCGCCTGTGGATTAATCCTTCAGCCGCGAGAGGTCCCAGACGAAGAACACGGTCGGCCCTTCGCGGACCGGGCTGCCGCCCGCGCGCTCGATTGTCACGACGGCGGAGTCGTAGCTGGTAATGCCCTCGGGAACCACGGTCTGGTAGCGGGCGAAGCCGTCCTTGTCGGGCTGGAAGGTGCCGAGGCTGTAGTACTTCCCACCGGAGTTCGCCCAGATCTGGTAGGTCTCTCCCGGCGGCCGCTGCGGCAGCGAACTGGCGACGAACCAGATGCGCTTCTGGTCGCCGTCCCACACCAGCCGGCCGATGGAGTTCGATTTCTCGTCCGGCGAGACGACGTCCGCCACTTTGGTCTGGTTCGAAAGGAGCGCGACCAGCAAGTCCTGGTCACCGCGGGCCTGCAGTTCGAGGTCGGCGGCGGCCTGCTTCTGGTCCGCGAGCTGGTTGGTGATGGCCGCCAGCTCCACCTTCTGCGAAAGCGTCTGGTCGAACTGCGCCTGGAGGTCCGCATTCTCCTGTCGCAGGCTGTTCACCTCATGCCGCACCCAGACCATGCCGGTGAACGCGGCAACCGCGACGAAGACCGCGGCCACGCCGGCAGCCGTCCGAGCATAGCCGTACACGCGGCGCAGGGGACCCGGTTTGCGGATTCCCGCCGCGGTGAACACGCGCCCCCGCAGCCGCGACGGCGAGCGCTTGATCGGCGTCGTCATAGCAAAGGTGGCGGCGAGCCGCTCGGAGTCACGGACGATGTCGCGGCAGGCCTCACATTCGGCGAGGTGCAGCGCGATCGCGCGCTCCAGCGCTGGCTCGAGCGAGCCGATAGCGAACTCGTCCGCCTGCTCCTGTGTGATGTGCTCCCCCGGCATTCCCCGAAACCCCTCTACTCCCGATCGTGCAACGAACGCCGCAGTTTCTGCATCCCCAATCGAATCCGGGTCTTCACCGTGCCCAGCGGTTCGTGCAACTGAGCGGCAATTTCTTGCTGCGTCAGGCCGCCGAAATACGCCAGCTCCAGCGCGATCCGCTGCTCAACCGGCAGGCAGGTAAGCGCGCGCCGCACTGCCGCCTGGTCCTCGTGCAGCTCCGCCGAGAATTGCGGGTCCACGGGGTCCGTCGAAAACAGCGGTTCGGCTGCTTCGTCCGGTTCTCCCAGCGGTCCACCTTCGCGGCGGCGGCGCCGGCCACGCGCGCGGAGCTCGTCCACCGCGCGGTTCCGCGTGACGCTCATCAGCCAGCTGAGGAAGCGCCCGCGCTCGGCGATGAACGTCTCGGGCCGCCGCCAGAGCCGGACCATCACGTCCTGGGCGGTATCCTCGGCAAGCCCGGCATCGCCAAGCACGCGCAGGGAGGCCGAATACACCAGGTCGATGTAGCGGTCATAGAGCACGGCGAAGGCGTGTTCATCGCGGGAGACAACGGCGAGCATCAGTGCGTCATCCGGCCATTCGATTCGGGAAGCGATTTCTGCTTCACCGGGACGGGCGAATTCGACCGTCCTTCCTACGTTACGTATACCAGCCGATTCCGGATTCCCGTGCACTGCCATAAGTGTGCTCAATTGGCATCATACACGGGGCGATCGGCCGAACCAGCGCCTTTACCTTCGCCTGTGAAAGGCGTCTTTCAGGTTTACCGCGCGCAAGCAGCCGATTATCGAGACTGGTTGCACCACCACTGGAGAACACATCAATGCAACGGTTTTTGCGCCCCTTCGCCGCCGGCTTCCTCGGCCTGGCGTTGCTCGCCGGTGCTGCCTGCTCCGATTCGCCGAAGACGGCATCGAACGACACAAACACCGCCGCCGTGGCAACCGCCGCGCCGAAGGCAACGCAGAGCACCAGCGTCAGCAAGTCCACCGGCGAGCTCTCGACCGCGGACCTGGTGAAGCTCGCCGAGCCGTCGATCGTCCGCATCGAGACGAACAGCGGCGTCGGCAGCGGCTTCGTGGTTGATCCGGACGGTTACATCGTGACCAACAACCACGTGATCACCACCAACAGCGGCCGCGCCTCAAACGCCATCCGCGTGACGCTCAGCGACGGGTCCGTCCTGACCGCGACGGTGGTCGGCGCGGACGCGAAGTCAGACCTGGCCGTACTGAAGATCGACAAGACCGGGCTCAAGGCGCTGCCGTTCGCGGACCTGAAGAACGTGGTCATCGGACAGGACGTTGTGGCGATTGGTTACGCGCTCGACCTCGGCGGCGGCGAAGGTCCTTCGTACAGCGTGACCCGAGGCATCGTCAGCCAGAAGAACCGCGCGATCAGCGAGACATCGACCAACTCCATCCTCGGCGCGGTGCAGACCGATGCCGCGATCAACCACGGCAACAGCGGCGGCCCACTGCTGGACATGTTCGGCGAAGTCGTCGGCATCAACACCGCCCTCGCGCCAGACCCGAGCACCGGCGAGACGGCTTCCGGCATCGGCTTCGCCGTCGGCAGCGACGTCGCGAAGGCGGTCTTCGAGCAGTTGAAGGCTAACGGAACGGTCAACCGCGGCTTCCTGGGCATCTCCGGATTCGAGGCCCTTCGCCCGGCCAAGGCCAAGGATCTCGGCCTGCCGGATGGCACGACGGGCATCCTCCTGGCCAACGTCTCCGGCGGCAGCCCGGCCGCCAGCGCCGGACTCAAGTCGAATGACGTGGTCACGCGCCTCGGAAACACCGACATCTCGACCGAAACCGACCTCGCGGTTGCCCTGATCAAGCAGGGTGCCGGGCAGAAGGTCACCGTCGAGTTCTGGCGGGACGGCAAGAAGCAGACGACAGATATCACCCTCGGATCGCCCCAGAACTAGACCGGAATTCAGCCTCTCCAGCGGCGAAGCCTCCCACCCGGGAGGCTTCGTTGCGTCCGGGCGGCTACGCTGGGCGGGATGGAGCCGCGCCGCATCGTCTCGCTCGTGCCAAGCCTTACCGAGCTGCTGTTCTGGCTCGGCGCCGGCGAGCGCGTAGTGGGCCGGACGAAGTTCTGCACGGAGCCGGCCGGCGAGATCGAACGTGTCCCCCGGCTCGGCGGGACGAAGGACCCGGATGTTGAGCGCATCGTCGGGCTTCGGCCGGACCTCGTCATCTCGACCAAGGAAGAGAACCGCCGCGAGGACATCGAGTCGCTGGAAGCTGCAGGGTTGCGCGTCCTGCTGACCGACCCCAACACCGTTACCGAAGCAATCGAGATGGTGCTCATCATCGGCGGCGTGGCCGGCGCGGAAGAGCGCGCGAAGGTGCTCGCGCTGGATACCGCGCTGGCGCTCGCCGCGGCGCCCGAAGGCGAGCCCGTGCCGGTGTACACCGGCGTCTGGCACCACCCGATGATGGGCCTCGGCGGCGAGAGCTACGGCCACTCGCTGGTCGAAGCGTGTGGCGGACGGAACGTGCTGGGGTCGCGCCCGCGCTACCCGCGGACCTCGCTGGACGAGATTCGGGGCCTTGCGCCGCGCCTCATCCTCCTCCCGGACGAGCCCTTCCCGTTCGACGACTCCCACGCCCGCGTGTATGGCGAAATCGCCCCGGCCCGCGTCATCGACGGCAAGCTGCTCTGGTGGTACGGCCCACGTATGCCGGGCGCCATCCGCGAACTCTCGGCGCTGCTCGGTGAGTACCGGTGAGCCAGGAAATCCGCATCGTCTCGCAAGCCGAGTTCGGCGCGGCCTGCCTCGAAGCTCTGCTTTCCGCCGTCGCCGGAATCGCGGCCCCGGTAGTCGGGCTGCCAACCGGGAACACACCGGTCGGGCTCTTCGCATCGCTTCGCACCGCGGTAGACCATGGCGACGCTGACCTGCGCGCCTGGCGGCCGTTCGCTATCGACGAGTACGGCGGCCCCCGCGACCACCCGTGCTCGAACCGAGCGTTTTTCGCGCGCTACTGGGACGGTATCGCCGGGGCCCGCGGGGTCGAGCAGTTCGACCCGGAGGCGCCGGACCTGGACGCGGACTGCGCGCGGATGGAGGCCGCTCTCGGCGCAGCCGGGGGCCTCGATGTGGCGGTGCTTGGGATTGGGATGAACGGGCACCTGGCCTTCAACGAGCCTGGCAGCACCCCCGGCAGCGGCACGCGCAGGGTTGCGTTGCACGAAGCCTCACGGGTCAGCGGTTCACACTGCTGGGGCGAGGAAACGCCGGCCTGGGGGCTGACACTGGGGCTGAGGGAGCTTCTCGGGGCGCGGCCGGTCATCGTCATGGCGAACGGCGCCGCCAAGGCATCCGTCGTCGCCGCCGCCATCAACGGACCCGAGACCCCGGACTGCCCGGCCAGCTTCGTCCGCGGTGCCAGGCGCGCGATCTGGATCCTGGACGAGGATGCGGCTTCGCTCCTGCGAAACGCCTGAGCGGCTGCGCTACCGGGACAGCGCCTCGTGCGGGGAGCCCGCGGTTGCGCCCGCTCGTGGCCTCCGCGTCCCCCTGTGGCTACTGCCGCCCGTCGAACGCGACTTCACCCCGGCAGACGGTCATCTTCACCCGGAAGTCGCCGTCCATCAGCACGATGTCGGCATCCATGCCACGGTCCAGCTGTCCCTTGCGGTTGGCCGCGCCGGCCACGCGCGCGGGGTTCGTGGAGCAGATCCGGAACGCCACCCATGGATCGATGCCAAGGAACGTCATGCTGTTGCGGAAGTGCTGGTCCATCGTCTCCACGCTGCCGACGATGGTGCCGTCCGCCTTCGCTGCCTTCCCGCCGGAGACGGTGACCTCTTCTCCGGCGAACCGGCCCGTCTCTGCCTCCATGCCGGCGAGGTGCAGGTTGTCGGTCACCACGACCGTCCGCGTAGGCCCGAGCACGTGATACGCCAATTGCAGGTTCTCCTGCGAGACGTGAGCGCCGTCGCAAATCAGCTCGCAGGTCGCCTGATCCTGCAGTAGCGCGGCGACGATCGGGCCGCCCTCGCGCTGGTGCAGCGGGCGCATCGCGTTGAACAGGTGGGTCACGTGGCGGATGCCCGATTCGAACCCGGCGCGCGCCTGGATCACGGTCGCGTCGGTGTGGCCCATCGCGGGGATGGCGCCGCTGCTCGAAATCGCGACCGCGAGGTCCAGCGCGAGCGGCAGTTCGGGCGCCATCGTGACCTGGCGGATGTGGCCCTCAGCGGCGGACTGGAACCGAAGGTATTCCTCTCGCACCGGCGCGCGAAGCATGCCCTCCGGGAATGCTCCGTGGCGCAGCGGGTTGATGAACGGGCCTTCCATGTGGAACCCGAGCACTTCCGCGCCCTCGGTGCCGCCGACGAGTGGCGCCAGGGCGGAGAAGATGCCCGCGGTGTCGTCGGCGTCACGGCCGACTGTGCTCACGAGGAACGATGTGACGCCGTTCTTCGGCGCCCAGCGCGCATACGCGCGGATCCGCTCGGGGTCCTGCGTAAAGAACGAATGGCCGCCTCCGCCGTGCACGTGCACGTCGATGAGCCCCGGGCCCGCCATCAGCCCCTCCCCATCGATCACGGTGGCGTCCGGTTCGGACAGGTTGTGCCCGATAGCGACGATGCGGCCGGCGTGACAGAGGATGTCCGCCCGGAGCGGGCCCGAAGCCAGGGCGAGGACGCTGTTGCGGATGAGCAGATGACGGGACATACGGCTTTACGCGTTCCTTGACGGGGGCTGGAGCCGCTCCTACGGTTTGCCGATTCCCGGCGAGAGCAGCACCCATTGAGCGTACGCGTTTCCCGGCGCAGCGGGTGGGTGGCGGCCATTATTGGCGCCACCCTGGGCGCCGTCTACCTCTCGCTTGTCACCTATCAACAGGTGGACAGCTACCTCTTTCCCGCGAACGAACTGAAGCTTCCCGCCGTCTCCGTCTCGATACCCGCGACCGACATCGGGGTTGACGTGACCCTGCCCGGGCTTTCGACACAGGGCCGCGAGCCCTGGCGCCCGGAGGACCGCATCAACATCCTCGTGCTCGGGCTGGACCGCCGGCCGAATGAGCCGGAGGATGCCAGCTTCCGCAGCGACACGATGTTCGTCGCGAGCATCGATAAGCACGCGGGGAAGCTGCAACTGCTGGCCATCCCGCGAGACACCTGGGCTGATATCCCGTACGGCAACACCACCGGCGTCTGGGCGCAAAACAAGATCAACGCCGCCTACAGTTACGGGCAGTTCTACAAGTATCCGGGAGGCGGCGCCGCCGCCGCCGTCGCTTCGGTGGAACACAACTTCAACATCGACATCCAGCACTTCGTGGTGATCGACTGGGTCGGCTTCGTCGAGCTCATCGACGCGATCGGCGGCATCGACGTCAGCGTGCCGGCGGACATCTCGGACTTCGGCACGGACGTGCTCGATACGTTCCCGAACCAGACGGTCACGGCAGGCGCGCACCACATGGACGGCCAGCAGGCGCTGGGCTACTCCCGCGTACGCACGGACGGGGACCTGAAGCGCATCGAACGCCAGCAAATCGTCATTCAGGCGGTCGCCGACAAGTCCATCAGCCTGGGCCTGATTGCGAAGGTGCCCGAGCTCTGGGACGCCTACAAGCACGCGTTTCGCACTGACATCGACACCGGCCAGGTGCCCGGCTTCGCCCTCCTGACGAAACAGCTCGACCTCTCGCACATCGACGGCGAGTCAATGGCGCCCGCGATGTACGGTGGCATCTCCGACGACGGCCAGCTCATCCTCCTCCCAGACCGGGACAAGCTGTACGAAATCATCGACCGGTTCTTCGCGGATCCGGACATGCGCGCGGAGGCGCCGGTTGTCGCCTTGCAGTACGCGCCGGGCCAGGAGGTGGCGGCGAAGCAGGCCGAAGAGCACCTCAGCAGTTACGGCATCCCCGCCGAATACGTAAGACTCGTCAAAATGGAAGGCGCCGGCGATCCCGGCATCTACGACATCACGGGCAAGAAATACACCGCCGAGAAGCTTCGCGACCTGTTCGACCTGCGACTGCTCCAACCGCAAGGCGCCATCCCGGACGGCGCCGACGTCGTCGTGCGCATCGCCGCCGGGACCGCCCTCAAATCGCCATGAGCCTTACTTGACGGTGACGGTGGACTTCATCTGCGGGTGGAAGTCACACGTGATCTTGTACTCGCCCGCGCCTGGCGGGGTCCACTGGAAGACCGCGTCCTTTTTCATGTTCCCGGATTCGTTCTTCCCGTTGATGGTCACCGTGTGCAACGCGGTCTCGCTGTTCTTGAAGTAGACCGCCTCGCCGGCGTTGGCGGTCACCTTGTCCGGGATGAACTTGAGGTTGTTCTGGTCGACGAACGGGGCCCCGTCGGGAACGCCCGCCTCGCCCTTGGCGCGGCCTTCGGTAGCGTCCCCACTCGTCGAACCAGAATCGTCGTCGCCCCCGCCGCCGCAGGCCGCGAACACGGCGGGGACGGCGAGAACGCCGAGCATGAGAACCGTCCGAACGTACTTCAGGTGTTGCATTGGGAGTCCTCCAATGGAGATTGCAGTTCTCAGTGTCCCCCCGCCGGGCGGATGGCGCATTTCTGCGTGGGTGCCCGTTTGCAGTTCCAATAGGGACATTGACTGCGTCAATCACACAGAAGTGAGAAGGCCCCCGCAATGCGGGGGCCTTCTTCGGAAGAGAGGCGGGGTGCGCGACTCTTTCACAGCACGGTGGGTCCTCGGCGCCGGGGCATTCGAGGCTAGCTGAATCTATCAATCAAATGCTAAAGGCGTCAAGCAGATTAGCGTTTCGTTGACTTCGCTTCGTCCTCGTGGCTCAATGCACGAAATGCCGAACGCTATTCCCCTCCAACTCTGCGTCCGCTGCGGCAGCTTGATGGCGAACATCAAGGGTTCCCGGCTGGCCGTCTGCCAACGCTGTGGCTACAAAGACGACTGCTGTTAGCTCCGGGCCCGGCGCAGGTTTGCCGCACACCGCGGGCGGTAGCGCGGGCGGGCGAGAATTGGTACTGCCGGATGTGTGCGTTTCTGCTTTAAACTCTCGGGCATGTCCACTCCCGACCTGACCGCCTCCCGGCCCTCCCGCTTCTCCGTAGCCGGACTCGCCAGGCGGCGAGGCGTCCACTACGGATGGGTGATGGTGGCGGTTACCTTCCTGCTCGTCGTCGTGACGGCGGGCATCCGTTCGGCGCCGGGCGTGATGATCACGCCGTTGAAACAGGACTTCGGCTGGAGCACGGGCCAGATCTCGCTCGCTATTTCGCTCTCCATCCTCACGCTCGGGTTCGCGGGGCCGGTGTCCGGCAAACTCATCGACCGCTACGGCATCCGGCCGGTCATCATCGGCTTCCTGGTGGTGGGCTGCGCGGGAGTGATCGCCACCGTAACGCTGCAATCGCTCTGGCAGTTCTATGTCTATTGGGGCTTGCTCGTGGGCTTCGGCGCCGGGGGCACATCGATCGTGCTCAGCGCCACGGTCGCCAACACCTGGTTCTTCGAACGGCGCGGCCTTGTCACGGGCATCCTTGGCGGCGCCGCCAGCGCCGGGCAGCTCGTGTTCATCCTGCTCCTCGCCGAAATCGTCGATGTCTGGGGCTGGCGCCAGGCTGTGGGATTGATGGCGGCACTGGCGGCGCTCATTGTCCTGCCGCTCGCCGTCCTCTTGTTGCGAAGCAGGCCAGCCGATGTCGGGCTCGACGCCTACGGTTCGCGGCCCGGCCAACTGCCGCTCGCCGCGGACGAACGGCTCGTGCCGATGAAGGAAGCGCTCAGGACGGGCGACTTCTGGCTTATCGCCCTGAGCTTCGGCGTCTGTGGATTCACCACCATCGGGCTGGTCGGCACGCACTTCATCCCGCATGCGACCGAACACGGATTCACCGAGAAACAGGCCGCGGGCATCCTCAGCGTCGTCGGCGCGTTCAACGTGGTGGGGACGATCGCATCGGGCTGGCTCACGGACCGCTATTCCGCGCGCAAGCTGTTGGCGCTGTACTACGCGCTCCGGGGTCTCTCGCTCGTGGTCCTGCCAGCCATCTCGACCGTCCCGCTGATGTCGGCCTTCGCGGTGGTCTTCGGCCTGGACTACATCGCCACGGTCCCACCCACCGTGATGCTGACAGCCAACCGGTTCGGCCGCCGCTCGGTGGGGACGATCTACGGCTGGATCACGTTCTCGCACATGGTCGGAGGCGCGGTGGCTGCCGCGCTGGCGGGCTACATCCACGATGCCGCCGGGGACTACGGCTACGCGATGTACCTGGGTGGGGTCCTCGCGCTCTTCGCGGCCGCGCTGGCCTTCAACATCGGGGCGCGGGCGCCACGCTCCGGCGGGATGGCGGCGCCGGCCGCGGGCTACTGACGCTTCTTTCGCACCGGTTTCGCGGTCACGAGTTCGTGGCTTCGCCTGACCCAGGCTACCGTCATCTCGTACTCGGCTTCGTCGCGCATCGATGCGAGCACCCAGTGGTTGCGCGCCATGTACGGCGCGGGCCTCACGAACGGCAACATCAACGCTTCTTCCGACTCCTCCGGAGTCAACTTGAGCGAGACGCTCGTGCCATCGTCGCCTTCGGAGGCAATCGCGAACATCTTCCCGTTCGCGGCTTTGTAGACAGCGTGGTCTGGCCCGAACGAGAACTCCTCCCGG
>WBZP01004774.1_pt1 | contig 13982 bp, 13 predicted proteins | sample 5204301 | NCBI WGS metagenome assembly WBZP01 (sample SAMN12412401, study PRJNA552823) | activated sludge metagenome | isolation source: activated sludge from nitrification reactor of wastewater treatment plant... | place: USA: Pennsylvania | collected 2017 | reverse complement strand
GTTACCAGCAACCGTAAGACATGACATCACAATTCAAAATATAAATTATGGAACAATCAAGACAAGAGACTTTAAAAAAGTTAGCAATCCAACGACTTCAAGTAGCATACAATTACTTGCAGGACAAGAAGGTGACGGATGAATTAAAGAAATCTATTAACGAAGAAGCCGAAATCCCAGGATTTGAATCTAAGCCAATGAAGTTTGGCCAATTCGTAAATAAAGAATTCGTTGCAATGATGACCGACATCAGAAAATCAACCGACATAATTAATAGGCCGAATGGAACAAGGGATATGTTTCTAATATTCTATGCCTACTCTGCTGTAACTGCGAACATTGTTGACCATTACAATGGTACATCAACAGAATTTTTGGGTGACGGTGTTCTTAATTTATTTGACACAGATAAAGGTTTAGATGAAGCGTTTAGAAATTCTATTCGAGCTTCAAGAGAAATATTGGCAGCAAGAACCCAAATTCTAAATCCTTTATTTCAACATCTACAATTACCGACAATTGACTTAGGAATTGGAATTGACCACGGAGTTACTATTGTAACACGTTTTGGTTATAAAACAGACAATGATTTAAAAGCCTTTGGTAGCTGTGTTTACAATGCTTCAAAATTATCAAAAGGTATAAATGAAATAATCATATCAGAAAAATCAAAAGTAGCTTGGCCAAGTTCACCTGATGGAAAACTACAATTTAGTCAAACTTTATTAAAGGAAGGTTTAATTGGTTATAAAACACTAATCTAATGTCAGACAACTCAGAAAAGAAAATAGAGTTTCTCTATTCTGCAATTAGTGATGCACAAGAATTAATAAAATTCATTGACACTAAAACAGCTGTAGCGATTACTATAATTGGTTCCATTGTGGTTGGATTATTTACAACTATTGAGACTACTGTAAAGTATTTCAGCTTTTATAGTTTTTGGTTTCATTTTATATTTTTCCTGTTAATTATCCTTTTGACTATATGTATTTGGATAACAACAAGAATTATCAAACCAACAAATAATCCCAAAGACAATTTACAAATTGACCCGAGTAAAACATTTAAGGTGAAATTTTTTATTCCTTTGAATAAATATCAATTTGGGTTTCTATTCTACAACTCTAACAAACATCAACTTGTCGAGAAACTGGACGACTATATCACTTCTATAAACGGGTTAACAAATTTGGAAATTATTGACATTCTTACTCTAGAACTATTTAAAGTAAGTTTTATACGAAATATAAAAAATGACAGATTTAATCATCTTGTTGCATTTCTCATCTTGACAACAGTAATATTTTTTATCGAGTATGTTTTGTATTTAAATCAAACAAATGAGATTAAGGAAATACTAGAACACTGTTGTAAAAGTTAGTCGGACAGAAACGGCAGCTGGTAACACGGGTTTTGCGTTAGGCGGGCTGACGTGCAAACTTGAAGTTTTGTGCTTCTAATGAACTTTAGTAATAAATTGAAACTTTGTACTCCGAAACCCGCCCGAACGCAAAGCCCGAAACCGTTATGCCCAATGCTATGACGACCGTGCAACAGACGAACATTGTAGCTTGACATCAAACTTTTGTGTAAAACTTGACGACCAAACAGGACAGATTTAGACCTTAAAAATATTAACTTAGCAACATCCATTTTAAGTCAAGAATGAAGAAAAAATTAACGATAGAAACATTAATAAAAGAAGCCCAAATATTCTGTGCTGAACAATCCAAGTTTCAACATAGAGAACTGTTTGGAGTAACGGACGGCAAAGCCGTTGGGACACTTATTGAACAGAAATTTCAAAAGCACTTAAACGACAAATACGAAGTTACAATTGGTTCTTCTGCAAGCGGTGTTGACCTGCCTTCTGACGACATTTTAACTGACATCAAAGTAACTTCGATAAAACAGCCTCAATCATCTTGCCCTTTCAAAGACGCTAAACAAAAGGTTTTTGGACTTGGTTATAACTTACTTGTTTTCGTTTACGACAAAGCTGACGACCCGAAAAGTAAAACAGCAACTTTGAATTTTGTAAGTTGTTCGTTTGTTGCAAAAGAAAGAACGGCTGACTATACAACAACTTACCGTTTAAGAGAAATGGTTAAGGATAAAGCTAATGAAGCCGACATCATTGCTTACTTGCAAGACAAAAATATCCCAGCAGACGAAATAACATTATCGAAATTAGCGGAACAAATCTTAAAAACTCCACCTGAACAGGGTTACTTGACGATTTCAAATGCTTTACAATGGAGATTACAATATCAACGAATTGTAACTCTTACAGATGAAGTAAAAGGAATAACCAAAATTGTTAGCTATAACAAACCTCAATGATGAAAGTATTTGAAGCAAATATTACTTATCAAGTTTCAGATTTCTTAAATGACAATCTGAAAAAGATTGCATCTTTTGAAAAGGCAAATCAAAAAATGTATGATGCCTTCGGCATCATACATTTTTTTGATAATGATGAAGAATTAGAAACGCTTAAAGAAGTTCTTTCAATTACTAATAATATTGTTGAAGAACCCGATAGAGCAGAATATGGCGACTTTCAAACCAATTCAGATTTAGCAAATAAAGTTACTTTTCATTTGGCTTCCAAAAACATTTCCCCCGAAGTTGTAATTGAGCCGACTTGTGGGAAAGGGAATTTTATTATTGCTTCTTTACGAAACTTCAAAGAAATTAAAAATGTTTTCGGTGTTGAAATTTACAAACCTTACGTTTGGGAAACCAAATTCAACATTGTTGATTTTTTTCTTTCTAATCCAAATTCAAATAAACCAGAAATTTCAATAGTTCATTGCAATGTTTTTGATTTCGATTTTAAAGAAATTGCCAAAAAACATTCAACAAATGATATTTTAGTTATCGGTAATCCACCTTGGGTAACTAATTCAAAATTGGGAAGTTTAAACTCAACAAATCTTCCTAAAAAAACGAATTTCAAAAACCACAGCGGTTTAGATGCAATGACAGGAAAAGGCAATTTTGATATTGCTGAATTTATTACGCTGACTATGATTGAGACCTTTCAAAATATGAAAGGAAATTTATTGTTGTTGGTTAAAAATTCTGTTATCAAAAACATTGTCTTTGACCAAAACAAAAATCGCTACAAGATTTCGGCTATTGAAAAACAATGTATTGACAGCAAAAAGGAATTTAATGTTTCAGTAGAAGCTGCTTTGTTTTATTGCAAACTAAATTCACTACCGACATTAGATTGCACAGAATTTGATTTTTACAACAATCAAAAATCTCATCTCAAATTTGGTTGGTTAAACGACAAATTTGTTTCAAATATTGACACATACATTCACACAAAAGAAATTGACGGTGAATGTCCTTTTATTTGGCGACAAGGTTTAAAACACGATTGTTCAACCGTAATGGAATTAGACAAAGTGAACGGACACTATATAAACGGACTGAACGAAGAAGTTAAATTGGAAGACGGATTAGTTTACGGTATTCTCAAAAGTTCTGACCTTAAAAACACAGTAATTAATCAAACACGAAAATTTACAATTGTTACACAAAAAAAAGTTGGTCAAGAGACAAAATATATCAAAACGGAATATCCTAAAACGTATCAATACCTGACACAGCATCAAGCAAATTTCGATGCAAGAAAATCAAGTATCTACAACAACAAACCATTATTTTCAATATTTGGTATTGGCGACTATTCCTTCAAACCTTTCAAGGTAGCCATATCCGGACTTTACAAGACATTTCATTTTACGCTTATTCTGCCACAGGACAACAAACCTGTAATGCTTGACGACACTTGTTATTTAATAGGTTTTGACAAAATAGAATTTGCTGTTTACGCACTAATTCTTTTAAACTCTAATACGACAGTTCAGTTCTTACAATCAGTTACTTTTCCAGACGCTAAAAGAACTTTCACAAAAGACGTTTTAATGAGAATTGACCTTTTAGAATTAGCAAAACACATTGACAAAGCCGACCTGCAAACAGAACTTGAAACGCTAAACGAGAAGTATAAATTCAATTTGACACTTGACTTGTGGGACAATTTTATTAACGAAATGACACCAGTAAACAATGGACAAATGGCAATGTTTGCATAGACCGAAAAAAGAAGCACTGGGCATAACAGCGGTTTGGCGTAATGGCGGGTTCAGTGCTTCGTATGACAGTTTTGTGGTAGGTTCAAGTGAAGTTCTTCGATTGAACTTTTGTGCTAAAAATCCGCCACTACGCCAAGCCGCAAACCGTTAGCGGTCAGGCTCTGACGACACTCTACAACATAAACTTTGACAGTATGACAATTAAAAATAATACAGCATCGGTTAGACAAAAGGAGATAGTTTCCCAATATCTTCAAGAGCTTGACAAACATTTGACCGACCTTAAAAACGGAAAAGCTGAGAAGACTTTCGAAATAAAGGATTTAGCGGAGTTGTTGTTTGTAAGTCCTAAGCATTTAAGCAACACTATTCAGGAAGTATTGGGAAAATCTCCCTGTGATATTTATGAAGAACGGCTTATGGTAATTTCTAAAGAACTTTTGCTCACAACTAACAACACAATTTCACATATCGCACAGACACTGACTTTCGACCCTTCCAACTTCACCAAATTTTTCAAAAGTTATGAAGGCAAAACTCCTAAACAGTTTCGTGAGCTAAATTCAAGAACTGAACTTCACACCAAATAATAGGAACTTCTCACCATAACAAGACCATCCTTTATTTGCAACTTTGCATCAACAAATGCAAAAAGATTATGGCAAAGAAAATATTAATTACAGGTGCAAGTGGTGGGTTTGGAAAATTAACCGTATTGACACTATTACAAAAAGGGCATCAGGTAGCTGCTTCAATGCGTGACATTCACGGTAAAAACAAAAACGTTGCTGACGAACTGAGGAAAGCAGGTGCGAAAATCATCGAGATTGATGTTACAGATGACACAAGCGTAAACAACGGAGTACAAAAAGCTATTACAGACCTTGATGGCTTGGATGTTTTGATAAACAATGCGGGCTTGGGTGTTCTTGGAATGCAGGAGTTCTTTACCCCTGCTGATTTTCAAAAAGTATTTGACATCAATGTCTTTGGCGTTCAGCGAATGAACAGGGCTGTGGTTCCCTACTTCCGTGAAAAGAAAAACGGGCTGATTGTTTATACTTCCAGTTTACTAGGAAGAATTGCCTTACCATTTTATGGAGCCTATCAGTCTTCAAAATGGGCATTGGAAGCATTAGCTGAAAATTACAGAGTAGAACTTTCAGGTTTTGGAATTGAAAATTGCATTGTAGAACCAGGAGGTTACCCAACTGCATTCTCTGATAATTTATTAAGACCAAGCGACAACAGCCGTGAAGTGGGTTATGGTGATTTTGCAAAGGTACCAGAAGCAGCACTACACAATTTTGAAAATGTTTTAAAAAACAATCCGCAGCAAAATCCACAAAAAGTTGCAGACGCCTTTGCCGAACTTATAGAAAAACCTAAAGGCGACAAGCCATTCCGCACGGCTGTTGATTTTATTGGTATGGCGGACCACATTCAGAAATACAATGAACACCTTGAGCAGATTATGACTGGTCTGTACACCAACTTTGGGACACAGGGAATGTTGAGCGTAAGGAATTAAAAAGCCCGAACCGCTAACAAGGTATTGCCAAAATGGGGGCTGATGGAAGTAATTCAACAAGGGTTCTTCTATCAGCCTTTTTGCTATATTTGAACTGACGGTTTTCAAATGCCCCCACTTCGGCAATACCCAAACCGTTACCGGCAAGTGTAAAACGACACTGCAACCATGACACAGACCGACCAAAATTTAAACAGTAAAACAAGGACAAACCATTTTGACAGGTGAACAACATACAGACCATATTGCAAACGGACAAAGAATAAGCCGACACTCATTGCCGACCCTTCTGTATTTTTTATTTTCCCCACCGCACATTTTTTTAATTCAATTTTATTGCCACCGCACAAATGGCACATTTGGTTTTGCCCTACACCCAAGCCAACCCTTCGCAAAACCAAAAGAGCCATTTTTTGCCCACGCACCGACAGACCGACTGACAATAATTCAAACAGTTTTTATATTGAAAAATGAGATAGACAAAATAATAAATCTATCTTTGCGGACACATTTCAAAATGACATGAACAGAATAAAAGAAGTGTTGGAAGAAAAAGGGGTAAAACAGACTTGGTTGGCTGAACAACTGGGTAAAAGTTACAACATGGTGAATGGCTATGTGCAAAACCGACAACAGCCACGACTGGAAGTGCTTTTTGAAATTGCTAAAATACTAGGTGTTAAACCGCAAGACTTAATAAAAGAGAAAAAATGACAAGCATAGCACAAAGACAAGAATTGCAAGCCAAAATATGGAAAATAGCCAACGATGTTCGGGGCTCAGTGGATGGATGGGACTTTAAACAGTTTGTATTAGGTACGCTGTTCTATCGCTTCATTAGTGAAAACTTCACCAATTACATTGAAGGTGGTGATGAAAGCGTAAACTATGCGAACTACCCTGACAAAGACATTACACCCGAAATAAAAGACGATGCGATAAAAACAAAAGGGTACTTCATTTATCCGAGCCAACTTTTTGTGAATGTTGCCAAAACTGCCAATACAAACCCCAATCTGAACACAGACTTAAAAGCGATTTTTGACGCTATTGAAAGTTCTGCAAATGGCTATCCATCTGAACCAGACATTAAAGGTTTGTTTGCCGACTTTGACACCACAAGCACACGCTTAGGAAATACTGTTGAAAGCAAGAACAGTACTTTGGCTAAAGTCTTAAAAGGAATTGAAGAGCTTGACTTTGGAAACTTTGAAGACAATCAAATTGACCTCTTTGGTGATGCTTATGAGTTTTTGATTTCCAACTATGCAGCCAACGCAGGAAAATCAGGCGGTGAATTTTTTACACCACAGCACGTATCCAAACTCATTGCACAATTGGCAATGCACAAGCAAGACAAAGTAAACAAAATTTACGACCCTGCCGCTGGTTCAGGTTCTCTATTGTTACAAGCCAAGAAGCATTTCGACAATCATATTATTGAAGAAGGATTTTATGGGCAGGAAGTGAACCATACCACTTATAACCTTGCTCGTATGAACATGTTTCTGCACAACATCAATTACGACAAGTTTAATATTGCTCTTGGCAATACCCTTGAAAGCCCTCACTATGGCGATGAAAAACCATTTGATGCTATAGTTTCAAATCCTCCGTACTCTATAAAATGGAAAGGTGACGAAGACCCAACTCTAATTAATGACGACCGATTTGCTCCTGCCGGTGTGTTGGCTCCAAAATCGAAAGCAGATTTTGCTTTTGTTCTTCATGCCCTCAGTTATCTATCTAGTAAAGGCAGAGCTGCTATTGTTTGTTTCCCTGGTATCTTTTACCGTGGCGGTGCTGAACTGAAAATCAGAAAGTATTTAGTGGATAACAACTTTGTAGAAACTATCATTTCATTAGCACCAAACCTATTTTATGGTACTCCAATCTCGGTATCAATTCTTGTACTTTCAAAACATAAAACCGAAAGCAAAACACAATTTATAGATGCTAGTGGTGAAGATTTCTTTAGAAAAGTAACAAACAACAATGAACTTACTGAAGAGCATATAAAAAGGATTATGGAGATGTTCGACAATAAAAAAGATGTTGAGCATGTCGCAAAAACAATCGACAATTCAATTATCGCCAAAAAGGACTATAATCTTGCCGTAAGCTCATACGTAGTGGCAAAAGACAACCGAGAGAGGTTTGATATAGAAGAACTCAAATCCAATATTACAAATGTCGTCAATAAACTGAATGAGCTACGTACTAGAATTGATTCTGTCACAGAAGAGATTGAAGCATTTAACCATGAGCAATTACAACATATTGAAAACAGCAATGTAATATGGCAGAAACTTGGTGAGGTGGTTCATTTTATTAATGCAAAACCACATGAAAAACTAGTAGACCCCAATGGTGATGTTGCACTCATGACATCTAGATTTATTTCTACTGAAGGCAAGTCAGCACGATATGTAAAAAGAGAAGATGTTTTAACTCCCGCCTTAATAAATGATGTTGCTATGGTTATGAGCGACCTGCCAAATGGCCGTGCACTTGCAAAAACTTTCTTCGTTGAAGAAAATAACCGTTATGCCGCAAATCAGCGAGTTTGTTTGCTCCGAGTAAAAGACCCACAAGTGTATTTGCCAAAATTTTTACACTTTGTTGTCAATCGTAATGAACAACTCCTTGCATACGATAATGGCTTGGACCAAACGCACTTAAAGAAAGATTGGATATTAGATATTCGTGTTCCTGTTCCATCTCTTGCTGAACAAGCACAAATTGTTTCTATCCTTGAACGATTTGATGCTATTACTTCACTCGTTAATGAAAGTTTACCAATGGAATTGGAATTAAGAAAGAAACAGTACGGTTATTACCGTGAATTATTGCTAACGTTTCCTAAGCAAAACATAGAATGATAATATGGGACAGTCATTAATACAAATATCTGAGACACTCAGAGATGCTGATAAAAAAGCTCAGTTAATCTATGCTTTTAATGGCACAGGTAAAACAAGGCTGTCACGTGAGTTCAGACTTTTAGTTGCTCCAAAAGATGAAGAAGTTGAAGAAGAAACAGGCATAAAAGTTCTTTATTACAACGCATTTACAGAAGACCTTTTTTATTGGGACAATGATTTGGATGCTGATGTAAACCGAAAATTACTTATACGGCCCAACGGATATACAAATATGGTACTTGAGTTTTTAAAAGACCAAGGACTTGACGGTAACATCATTTCAAATTTTCAGCACTTTACAAGTGACAAAGTAACGCCTCGTTTTAATGAGGAATATACAATCAAGGATGAGAATGACAGAGACATTAATGTAAAAGCTTATTCTGAAATTACTTTCTCAATAGAAGGTGGCAATCAGGAAAGCATCCCAAACATAAAGATTTCAAAGGCAGAAGAAAGCAACTTGATTTGGTGTGTGTTTTATAGTTTGCTTGAACAAGTGGTTGAACAATTAAATATTCCCGAACCTGAGAATCGTTCAACAGACAAGTTCAATGATTTAAAGTATGTTTTTATTGACGACCCTGTAAGTTCGTTAGACGATAATCATTTGATTGAACTAGCTGTTAACTTGGCTCTAATCATCAAGAAATCTACTGGATTGAAGTTTATCATTTCAACACATAGCCCACTTTTCTACAATGTTCTTTACAATGAGTTGAGTCTTAAATCAGGATATATACTTAACAAACTTAATGACGGCACTTTTGAACTAATAGAAAAGAAAGGAGACTCAAATAAAAGTTTCTCCTACCACCTTTTTCTAAAACAAACCATTCAGGAAGCCATAGACAATAATGCCATTCAGAAATATCATTTTACACTTCTGAGAAATCTATATGAGAAAACGGCAAATTTCTTAGGTTATCCAAGATGGTCTGAATTATTACCCGATGACAAGCAAACATATTACAATCGTGTTATTCAGTTTACAAGTCATTCCACCTTATCAAATGAGGTAGTCGCAGAACCAACAGAACCTGAAAAGCAAACTGTGAAGTTTTTGTTAGACCACCTTACAACTAATTATAATTATTGGAAAGAAGCACAAAATGTCACAGTATAAAACCATAGCAGAATCCAACAACTTTATCGTATTGGATAAATTCACCAAACATTTTGAGGTGAATGAAGCACCTGCTGTTTATCAAACAGAGGCAGCACTGGAAAAGGAATTTATTCAAGACCTAATCAATCAAGGTTATGAAAATCCGACAAACTTAAATACACTTGAAGCGATGTTGGCGAATGTGAGAGTACAACTGCAATCGCTTAACAACATGGAATTTTCTGATGGCGAATGGTCTCGTTTTGTGGAAGAATACTTGGACAAGCCAAGCGATAACCTTGTTGAGAAAACTAGAAAAATACACGACAACTATATCTACGATTTTGTATTTGATGATGGTCATATCCAAAACATCTATTTGGTTGACAAAAAGAATATCACCCGAAATAAAGTACAGGTAATTTCACAATTTGAACAGAAAGGCACGCATGCCAATCGCTATGATGTAACCATTTTAGTAAATGGATTACCATTGGTGCAAGTTGAATTGAAAAAACGTGGTGTTGCTATTCGTGAAGCATTCAATCAAGTTCACAGATATTCAAAAGAAAGTTTTAACAGTCAAAATTCCTTATTTAAATACATTCAGATTTTTGTCATTTCAAACGGTACTGACAGCCGATATTTTGCAAACACGGTAGAGAGAAACAAAAACAGTTTTGATTTTACCATGAATTGGGCAAAGGCTGACAATACGCTGATTAAAGACCTGAAAGATTTTACAAGTACCTTTTTTCAGAGAAAGACACTTTTAGAGGTTTTATTAAAGTATTCCGTTTTTGACACAAGCGATACGCTATTGGTAATGCGACCGTATCAAATTGCAGCCACAGAAAGAATCTTATGGAAAATTGAAAGTTCGTATCTGGCTAAGAAATGGTCAACCAATGAAGGAGGCGGATACATTTGGCACACCACAGGTTCAGGAAAAACGCTTACCAGTTTTAAAGCGGCACGATTAGCAACGCAATTGGATTTTATTGATAAAGTATTCTTTGTAGTTGACCGTAAAGATTTAGACTATCAAACTATGAAGGAATATCAGCGATTCTCTCCCGATAGTGTGAATGGTTCAGAAAGTACAGCGGGTTTAAAACGAAATATAGAAAAAGACGACAATAAGATTATTGTAACAACCATACAAAAGCTGAATAACCTCATGAAAAGCGAGGGCGATTTAGCTATATACCAAAAACAGGTAGTATTTATTTTTGACGAATGTCACCGTTCTCAGTTTGGTGAAGCACAAAAGAACCTGAACAAGAAGTTTAAAAAGTTCTATCAGTTTGGATTTACAGGAACACCAATCTTCGTTCAAAATGCGTTAGGTGCTGAAACTACTGCAAGCGTTTTCGGACGTGAACTGCACTCTTATGTAATTACGGATGCGATTCGTGATGAAAAAGTGCTGAAATTCAAAGTTGACTATAATGATGTTCGACCTCAGTTTAAGAGCATTGAAACTGAAATAGATGAGAAAAAATTAAGTGCAGCAGAAAACAAAAAAGCTTTGCTTCACCCTGAACGCATCAAAGAAATATCTCAATACATCTTACAGAATTTCAGGATAAAAACCCACAGAAATCAAGGAAGCAACAAGGGCTTTAATGCCATGTTTGCCGTAAGTAGTGTTGATGCTGCAAAATGTTATTATGAGGAATTAAACAACCTGCAAAAAGACAGCGACAAGCCTTTAAAAATTGCTACAATCTTCTCTTTTGCAGCAAACGAAGAACAGAGTGCAATAGGTGAAATAGTTGACGAGACTTTTGAACCTTCTGCAATGGATGTTACAGCCAAAGAGTTTTTATCCAAAGCTATCAATGAGTATAACGCAATGTTCAAAACCAGTTATGGCGTTGATAGCAATGAGTTTCAAAATTATTACCGTGACCTTGCCAAACGAGTAAAGAACAAAGAAATTGATTTAATTATTGTAGTTGGCATGTTCTTAACTGGCTTTGATGCTCCAACACTCAATACACTTTTTGTTGATAAGAACTTGCGTTATCACGGTTTAATTCAAGCCTTTTCTCGAACAAATAGAATTTATGATGCAACAAAAACCTTTGGCAACATTGTTACATTCCGTGATTTAGAAAAAGCAACAATTGACGCTATTACGTTATTCGGTGATAGCAATACTAAAAATGTGGTTCTTGAAAAGAGCTACAAAGAATATTTAGAAGGCTTCACAGACATTGTTACAGGTGAGGCTCGCAGAGGTTATGTTGAAGTAGTAAAAGAATTAAATGAGAAATTCCCTAATCCTGACGAAATTGTAAAAGAGAAGGACAAAAAGGAATTTGCAAAACTTTTCGGAGAGTATTTGAGAGTTGAAAACATACTCCAGAACTACGATGAATTTAACCACCTCAAAGCACTTCACGGAATTGACATCAATAATCCTGAAGCAGTTGAAGAATTTAAAAAAGCTCATTTTGTAACAGATGACGACATTGCAGCAATGCAAAAAATTGAATTACTCAAAGAAAGGACAGTTCAGGATTACCGTTCTACCTACAATGATATACGTGACTGGTTAAGACGAGAAAAAAGCGGCAAAGAAGCAGAAGAATCTACAATCGACTGGGACGATGTTGTATTTGAAGTTGACTTGCTAAAATCACAAGAGATAAACCTTGATTACATTCTTGAATTGATTTTTGAGCATAACAAGAAGACAAAAGACAAAGCCACTCTAATTGAAGAAATTCGTAGGGTTATTCGTGCAAGTGTTGGAAATAGAGCAAAAGAAAGCTTGGTTGTTGACTTCATCAATGAGACCGACCTTGATACGCTGCAAGACAAAGCGAATGTAATAGATTCATTTTTTGTATTTGCCCAAAACAAGCAGAAAGCGGAAGCATTGGAATTAATCACAGAAGAAAATCTGAATGAAGAAGCAGCGAAGCGATATATAACAAATTCATTAAAGCGAGAATATGCCAGTGAAAACGGAACAGAATTGAATGCACTTTTACCGAAAATGAGTCCTTTAAATCCTCAGTATTTGACCAAGAAGCAAAGCGTTTTTCAAAAATTAGTTTCGTTTGTAGAGAAGTTTAAAGGAGTTGGAGGACAACTATAAATAATGACAAAGGAAGAACAATGAATAGCCAGCCCACCAGCCACACACATTGCCAAGCCGCACAAGCCAACGCACAGACCAAAGCTTGGCAAAGAGTGTGTCTGTCCCACCCTGACAAAATTGAATTAAAAAAATCTTCCCTCCCTTCTGAAAATAAAAAATACGCAACCGCACAAACCGACACGACAAGTACGGTGAAGCGTAGTATTGACAATGGTTTGCAAGGACGGACGACAGAACACCAGCCGGTAACAGCGGTTTGGCGTAATGGCGGGTTCAGTGCTTCGTATGACAGTTTAGTGGTAGGTTCAAGTGCAGTTCTTCGATTGAACTTTTGTGCTAAAAATCCGCCACTACGCCAAGCCGCAAAACGTTAGCGGTCATTGCAGGACGAGACATCGATAACAGCGATGACGTGAAAGAAGACATAATAACGTAAATGAATAAGACGGTTAAAAAATTAATTATTTGGACAGCATCAATAATTAGCGTTGGTGTAATTGCATATTTAGGTTTTGTAGCTTATGTAGTTTTTTCTTTTACGAGTGGTTGTGGAATGGACGATGGACCATTTAGTGCTATTAAGACAACCCCAATTGAGGTAACAGAAACATCTAAAAGATTTAAACTTTCTGAAAATGGAGAACTTATTTTGACAAATAGAAACGACACTCTTTCGCCTATCTTGACACTCATTGAGAACGGAAAAATAATATGGACGTTAGACACAGACGTTAGAAATACGAAGGGCTACGAAACATGCAGGATTTGGGAAATAAGTAACGTGACGATTACCAAAGATACAGACCCAATAAAACTAAGGTTTACAGGACATTGGACATTTGGTGCAGAAGCCGGAAGTATGGAAATTGACAGAGAAAACGGTGAAAATAGTTTTTGCTTAAGTTGGTAAATAGGACGAAAGAAAAAGAACAACGACCCGCTAACAAGCGTTTGGCTCAATGGCGGGATCAGTGGTTATTTGAACATACTACCTCGCATCAAATTTTGTGTTGTATTGACAGTTTTGTGCTCCGAAATCCGCCACTGCGCCAAGCGCCAAACCGTTAGCAGTAAGTACCGGTTGACGCAAAAAGTAAAAGTATTTTGAATTTCCTTAGACAATTTATTGAAAAATTGGACTGACTTTTTTGTAGGAAAATTTAGCGAGAAGCATTTCGAATTTCATTGA
>WBZP01004772.1_pt1 | contig 13990 bp, 12 predicted proteins | sample 5204301 | NCBI WGS metagenome assembly WBZP01 (sample SAMN12412401, study PRJNA552823) | activated sludge metagenome | isolation source: activated sludge from nitrification reactor of wastewater treatment plant... | place: USA: Pennsylvania | collected 2017 | reverse complement strand
TGAACCGCCGAGCTCGCCCCGATTCTCACCGAACGCAATCACCGCCGCGCCTTCCGAACGGAACACGCGTGTCACCGTCTTCGAGGCGTCAGCGAGCAGCCCGACGATGCCGAGGACCGGCGTCGGGAAGATGGCCTTCCCTTCCGTCTCGTTGTAGAGGCTGACGTTGCCGCCCGTCACCGGCACGTCGAGGGCACGACAGGCGTCGCCGATCCCGCGCACCGCCTCGCCGAACTGCCACATGATCTCGGGGCGCTCTGGATTGCCGAAGTTGAGGTTATTGGTCGCTCCCACCGGCTCGGCGCCGACGCAGGCGACGTTGCGGGCCGACTCGGCCACGGCCAGCATGGCGCCACGGTACGGGTCGAGGTAGCAGTAGCGTCCGTTGCCGTCGACCGACACCGCCAGCCCCTGACGGGCGCCCTTGATGCGGACGACGCCAGCCGCTGTGCCTGGTTGGGCGATGGTGTTGGTGCCAACCGAGTGGTCGAACTGCTCGTAGGCCCATCGCTTGCTGGCGATCACCGGCGACGCCAGCAGCGCCTCGAACGCCGCCTGCGGCGCGGGGGGCGCCGGCAGGGTCGCCAGATCGAGTCGTTGCACCTCGTCCTGCCACGCCGGCCGGGACATCGGGCGGCGATACACCGGCCCTTCGTCCGTGAGGGCCTTGGTAGGCACGTCGGCCACGAGCTCGCCGTGGAAAAACAGCCGCACGCGGTCGCTCGCCGTCACGTGGCCGACCCGCACGGCGTGCAGGTCCCACTTCTCGAACACTTCTTCCACTTCACGCTCGCGCCCCGCCTTGGCCACGAGCAGCATGCGCTCCTGCGACTCGGACAGCATGATCTCGTACGGCGTCATGCCGGATTCACGCTGCGGCACGAGCGACACCTCGACGTCCATCCCGGCGTTGCCCCGGGAGCTCATCTCGGAGGTGGCGCAGGTGAGGCCCGCGGCGCCCATGTCCTGGATGCCGACGAGGGCGTCGGTCTTCATCACCTCCAGGCAGGCCTCCATGAGGAGCTTCTCCATGAAGGGGTCGCCCACCTGGACGGCCGGTCGCTTCTCTGCCGACGACTCGTCGAACTCCGCCGACGCCATGGTGGCGCCGTGAATGCCATCGCGGCCGGTCTTGGCGCCGACGTAATACACGGGATTGCCAACGCCACTGGCCTGTCCCTTGATGATCTCGTCGTGACGCGCCAGACCAAGGCACAGCACGTTCACGAGGGGATTGCCGGCATAGATCGGGTCGAACACGATTTCGCCGCCGATCGTCGGGATGCCGATGCTGTTGCCGTAGCCGCCGATGCCGGCGACTACGCCCGAGAAGATCCGCCGCGCCAGGGGGGTGTCGAGCGATCCGAACCGCAGCGCGTTCAGCAGCGCCATCGGACGGGCCCCCATCGTGAAGATGTCGCGGATGATGCCGCCGACTCCTGTCGCCGCGCCCTGATAGGGCTCGATGAACGAGGGATGGTTGTGCGACTCGATCTTGAAGACCGCGGCGAGACCGTCGCCGATGTCGACCGCGCCGGCGTTCTCGCCGGGCCCCTGCACGACGCGCGGGCCGGTGGTCGGCAGGGTCTTGAGGTGCACGCGCGAGCTCTTGTAGCTGCAGTGCTCGGACCACATCACCGAGAACAGCCCGAGCTCGAGCAGGTTGGGCTCGCGGCCGAGCAGTTCGAGAATGCGGGCGTACTCGCCCTCGGTGACGCCGTGCTGGTCGAGGATCTGGCGATCGATCATGGCTGGGAAGACGAACGCAGGAAAAAGAGTCCGATGAGCGCGTCGAGCACCGCCGCGACGCCGACACCCGCGGCGACCCAGATCCGCACCGCGGGATCGAACGGCAGCACGCCGGCATAGGCCAGGGCGGCCACGGTGCCCATGGCGATCGACGACCCGAGCAGGGCCATGCCGACCGCGCGCTTGTTGCCCGATGGTGACGAGTGGGTGGAGGGGCTCATGCGAGCGCCCGCCCATTCGCCGCGCGAGTGGCGAACGCGCGCACGGCCGATTCGAGTACCACGCGGCCATCGGCACTGCCCATCCAGGGCTCGGCCGCGCGTTCCGGGTGCGGCATCAGGCCGACGACGTTCCGCCGTTCATTGCAGATGCCGGCGATGTTGTTCAGCGACCCGTTCGGGTTGCCGTCCGGCGACGCCTCGCCGGCGGCGTTCACGTAGCGGAAGATCACCCGCCGCTCCCGTTCGAGCATCTCGACGACGTCGGGCTCTGCGAAGTAGTTGCCCTCGCCGTGCGCGATCGGCAGGTGCAGCACCTGCCCCGCGCGGCACGCCTCTGTGAACGGCGTGTCGGTCTGCTCGACTCGCACGGGGACGAGACGCGAGATGAACTTGATGGCGCGGTTGCGCACCATCGCGCCGGGCAGCAGGCCGGCCTCGAGCAGGATCTGGAAGCCGTTGCAGATGCCGAGAACCGGCCCGCCACGCTCGGCGAAGGCCGACACCGCCGCCATGATCGGCGAGAACCGGGCGATGGCGCCGGTGCGCAAGTAGTCGCCGTGCGCGAAGCCACCAGGCAGAATCACCGCGTCGGCGCCGCCGAGGCTCGAGTCCTTGTGCCAGACGAGCGACGCCTGCTCACCGACGACAGCGCTGGCCGCGTGGAAGGCGTCGTAGTCGGAATTCGATCCGGGAAAGACGATGACCGCGAACTTCATAAACTCCCCAGTCCCGGGCCGTGCGACCCGGGCCCCGGACTACATCACCTCGACCCGGTAGCTCTCGATCACGGGATTCGCCAGCAGCGTCCCCGCCATCTCGGCCACCCGCGCTTCCGCCACGGCGCGATCGTCCGCGTCGATCTCCACCTCGAAGAACTTGCCCTGCCGCACGTCACGCACGTCGCCGTAGCCCAGCGTGTGCAGGGCCTCGGCCACCACGCGGCCTTGCGGGTCGAACACCGACGGCTTGAGGGTCACATACACACGGGCACGCATGGTCGTCGTTCCTTACGCTGAGGGGCCGTCGAAGACCCGGGTGAAGATGGCGTCTACGTTTCGGAGTTGTTCGTCGAGGTCGAACGCCCGCTCGATCTCGGCGGCGCCCAGCACCTGCGTGATGTCGGCGTCGGCCAGCAGCAGCGACTTGAAGTCGGTGCGCTCGTGGAACGATCGCATGGCATTGCGCTGCACCCACTCGTAGGCCCGTTCGCGCGTGATGTCGCGCCGGGCGAGCTCCAGCAGCACCTGGCCGGAGAACACGACGCCGCGGGACCGTTCGAGGTTCTCGCGCATCCGTTCGGGATACACCACCATGCCCTGCACGATGCGCGTGAACCGGCGCAGCATGTGGTCCAGGGCGATGAAGCTGTCGGGCAGGATGACGCGTTCGACCGAGGAATGCGAGATGTCGCGCTCGTGCCACAGCGCCACGTTCTCGAAAGCCGCCATGGCGTTGGCGCGCAGCAGGCGGGCCAGGCCGACGATCTGCTCGCAGCCAATCGGGTTGCGCTTGTGCGGCATCGCCGACGAGCCCTTCTGGCCCTTGGCGAACGGCTCTTCCACTTCACCGATCTCGGTCTTCTGCAGCCCGCGGATCTCGAGGGCGAACGTCTCGAGCGACGCCGCCGTGATGGCCAGCGCGGACAGCAGCTCGGCGTGGCGATCGCGCTGAATCACCTGCGTGGAAATGGGCGCCGCGACCAGACCGAGCCGGCGGCAGACGTCGGCTTCGATCGACGGGTCGAGGTGCGCGAAGGTGCCGACGGCGCCGGAGATCTTGCCGACGGCGATGGTGGCGCGCGCCTGGGTCACGCGGCGGAGGTCGCGACCGAGCTGGTCGTACCACAGCGCCAGCTTGAGACCGAACGTCATCGGCTCGGCGTGCACACCGTGCGTGCGTCCGATCATCGCGGTGCAGCGATGCTCGTTCGCCCGCGCCTTCACCGCCTCGCGCAGGGCGCCGAGCAGCTTAAGCACGAGGTCGGTCGCTTCGAGCATCTGCAGCGCCTGCGCCGTGTCGACGACGTCGGACGAGGTGAGCCCGAAGTGCAGCCAGCGCGCCGACGGGCCGACGTGTTCGGCCACCGCCGTGGTGAAGGCGATGACGTCGTGCTGCGTCGTCTTCTCGATCTCTTCGATGCGATCGATCTCGAAGGTGGCCTTCTCGCGCAGCTCGCGGGCGGCGTCGGCGGGCACGAGGCCCACGGCCGCCATGGCGTCGGCCGCGGCCAGTTCCACGGCCAGCCACGTCTCGTAGCGGCGCTGTTCGGTCCAGATGCGCCCCATCTCGGGGTTGGTGTAACGGCGGATCATGCGAGTGCCAGTTGCTCCGCGCGCACGACAGGGGCGTCGCCGCCGCCGAGCACGGTGAGACCGAGGGCGCCGGCCGGGAACAACCGGTGGGCCACGCGGGTGATGTCGTCTTCGGTGATGCGGTCGATGGCCGCCAGCATGTCGTCGAGCGACTCGTCGGTGTCGCCGTAGATGTCCTGGCGCGCGTGGTGCGTCATGCGGCTCGAGGTGCTCTCGAGGCTGAGCATCAGGCTGCCCTTCAGGTGATCGCGAGCCCGCTGCAGTTCGCCCGGAGCGAGCGGCTCGGCCTTGACACGACGCAGTTCCGCCATCACCACGTCGATCAGTTCTTCGACGGCGTCGTTGGCGCAGCCGGCGTAGACGGTGACGGCGCCGGTGTCGCGATACGAGCTCAGGCTCGAGAACACGGAATACGCCAGGCCGCGCTTCTCTCGCACGTTCTGGAACAGCCGCGAGCTCATCGAGCCGCCGAGCATCGTGTTGAGCGCGAACGCCACGTAGCGGTCGGGGTCGCCGTGCGCGAGTCCAGGCCCGCCGAGGCACACGTGGCTCTGCTCGAGGTCTTTGGTGCGCACGATGACCTCGGCCGCCGGCGAAGGCAAGCGGTCCGCCAGGCCCGCACCGCGCCTTCCCGCCCCGGCGAAGGCCGTGGCCACGAGGTCGCGCACGCGCTCGTGTTCCATGTTGCCGACGGCGCTCACGATGAAGTTCGGCGCGACGTACGCGTCATTGAAATAGCGTTGCAGCGTGGGGCGATCGAGTGCGGCGACGGTCTCGGGCTGGCCCAGGATAGGCCGGCCGAGCGGATGGTCGGGCCACAGCGCCCCGGCGAAGATCTCGTGGACGAGGTCATCGGGCGTGTCCTCGACCATCTTGATCTCTTCGATCACCACTTTCTTCTCGCGTTCGATCTCGTCAGGGTCGAAAGCCGGTGCGGTGACCAGGTCGGCGAGCACGTCGACCGCCAGCGGCAGGTGCTCATCGAGCACCTTGATGAAGTAGCCGGCGTATTCCTTCGAGGTGAAGGCGTCGAGATGTCCGCCGATCGAATCGATCTGCTGCGCGATGTCTTCCGCGGAACGCCGGGCCGTGCCCTTGAAGAGCATGTGCTCGACGAAATGGGCGATGCCTTCGTGCTGGGCCGGTTCGTGACGCGAACCCCTCGTGAGCCAGACGCCGATACTCACCGAGCGCACGTGCGGCATGCGTTCGGTGACGAGGCGCAGCCCGTGGGGCAGGACCTCTCGGCGAGTGACGGCGTCGGGCACGGTGTCGGGCGAGACCTCTGGCGCTTCGGTGGCTCTAACTTATTGACTTGGAAGGAATTACGTCCAATCATACCACGCAGGGTCAGATGGCGCAAGACCGTCCGACGCCGCGAAGCGCGCGCAGCACGGATGCTACACTGAACGTTCGCGCAAGTCGCAGATGGCGCGTGAGATCCCCATGCAGCGCGACGCCCCGCCCGACCTCGCCGAGCTCACGCTGGCCGACCTCGAACAGTGGGTCGCAAGCGCCGGGCTGCCCCGTTACCGCGCCGCGCAGATCTTCCAGTGGGTGTGGCGCCGCGGGGCGACCAGCTTCGACGCCATGAGCGACCTGCCGCGTGAGCTGCGCGCGCGGCTGTCAGCCGAGCTTGCCTTCTCGACCCCAACGGTCGTTCGCGACGAACTCTCCGTGGACGGCACCCGCAAGCTGGTACTTCGCTTCGCCGACCGCCGAGAAATCGAGTGCGTCTTTATCCCGGACACGCCATCGCAGACCTTCTGCGTGTCCACCCAGGTCGGCTGCGCGATGGGCTGCGCCTTCTGCCTCACCGGCAGGATGGGCCTGGTGCGGCACCTCACTGCTGGTGAAATCGCCGGGCAGGTGCGGGTGCTCGCGACGGCGACCGGGCTGCTCGATCGGGCGTTCAACATCGTCCTGATGGGCATGGGCGAGCCCCTGCACAACTACGACGCGACGATGCGGGCGCTGGCCCTGCTCCACGAGCCGAAGGGCTTCGCGCTTCCGCCGAAGCGCGTCACGCTCTCGACGGTGGGCCTCGTTCCCATGCTCGACCGGCTGGCGCAGGAACCCCTGATGCCCAACCTGGCCATCTCGCTCCACGCCACCACCGAGGCCCAGCGGGCGTCGATCGTGCCGCCGACGAAGAAGTACGGCCTGGCGGCGATCGTCGAGGCCTGCCGGCGCTTCCCGGTCGCAAAACGCAGCCGCATCACGTTCGAATACGTGCTGCTGGCCGGCGTGAACGACTCGCTCGCCGATGCCCGGCGGCTGGTGAAGCTGCTCGACGGCGTGAAGGCGAAGGTGAACCTGATTCCGCTCAATGCCGCCCCGGGCATTCCGTTCGACCGGCCCACCGACGCCGCGGTCGATGCCGTCGCCCGCACGCTCGCCGACCGCGGCATGACCGTGTCGGTACGCCGCAGCCGCGGCCGCGACATCAGGGCCGCCTGCGGGCAGCTCATCGTCGAAAGCGGTCGGACGAAGTCCGCGGCGCAGACCCTGGCGGCGGCACTCTGACACGCATGGCCACCCGTTCTGTCTGTCTCGTCCTGCTCGCCCTGTGGATCCCCGGCTGCGCCGGCGAGCCGCAGTCGGTGCGCGATCTGCTGAAGCAGGCAGAGCGCACGTCCGACCCGGCGGCACGCACGGCTCTGGTCGAGCGCTTCGTCGCGACCCGGCCGAATCCCGTCATCGAGCAGAACGCCCGGCTCACGTTCTTCCACAAGGACGATGGATCCGGCCGGACGCCGCGCATCGTCGGCGACTTCAACGCCTGGGCAACGACGCCGCAGGGGTACGACGCGAAGGCCGGCGCGCTGACGCGCATCGAGGGCACGCCGTGGTCGTACCTCGCGGGCACGGCGTTCACCAACGCGCGCCTCGAGTACGTGCTGCTCTACGAGAAGGAGACGCAGCCGGATCCGAGGAATCCCCGGAAGATCCGCACCTTCTCCGGCGAGCGCTCCGAGATCCGGATGCCGTTCCGCGCCGCGCAGCCCGAGGTCGACGGCCCGAAGCCGGAAGCGAAGGGCACGGTGACCGCCGAGACGTTCACGAGCAAGGCCCTGGGCGGCACGCGTCGCATCTGGACCTATCTGCCGGCAGGCTACGAGGCGTCGCAGGACCTCTACCCGACGATCTACTTCCTCGATGGCGGCAACTACGCCGAGTGGATGGACGTGCCGGCGGTGCTCGACCGGCTGATCGCGTCGAAGACCGTGCCCCCGTTCGTGGCCGTGTTCGTCGAACCCGGCTCGCGCAACGAGGAGTATTCGCGCAACCCGGCGTGGCGCGCGTTCGTGGCCACTGAGCTGGTGCCCTCGATCGACACGCGTTTCCGGACGTTCCCGACCCCGGATCACCGCGTGATCTTCGGTAGCTCGCTCGGCGCGTACGGCGCGGTCGACCTCGCGGTCGAGTACTCGGGCGTGTTCGGACTCTGCGCGGCCATCGCGCCGCCGGCGCAGGCATCGACGCTGCTCACCAACCAGGCCCAGGGACAGCGGGCCATCCACGGCGTGCGCTTCTACGTGATGGGTGCGGTCTACGACACCGACGTCAAGGGCGCGCGCACGTTGCGCACGGCGCTGGCCGAGGCGTCGGCCGACGTGAAGTACGAAGAGATTCCGGAAGGCCACGCCGCCGAGACCTTCCGCTCGTACATCGACAACGCGTTGAAGGTCCTGCTGCCCGCCCCGGAGTCGTAGGCGTCAGTCCGCCGGAGGGATGACCACGTCCACCCAGGTGTTCCGGGGCCGTCCACCCGGCACGGGCACCTTGAAGTAGTTGTCGGTCACGGCCGTGTGCCCGTCGCCAATCGTCAGGGCGGGCCTCGTTCGCCCCACCTGCGACCGCCGGAACGTCGTCGCCAGCCGGGCCGACACCTCGCGCAGACGCTGCGCACGTGCCTTCACCACCGCGCCGGGCACCTTGCCGGGCAACCGCTCCGCGACCGTGCCGGGCCGGTCCGAGTAGGGGAACACGTGCACGTGAGTGACGGGGGCTCCCGCGAGGAAGTGCGCGAGCAGTTCCGCGTCGTCGTCGGTCTCGCCAGGGAATCCGACGATCACGTCCGTGCCGATCGCGGCGTCGGGCAGGCGGCGCCGCACGTCGTCCACCAGGGTGGCGTAGTACTTGGACGAGTATGGCCGCCGCATCGCCCGCAGCATCCGATCGCAGGCGTGCTGCAGCGGGAGATGCAGGTGCGCGGCGAAGCGGCCGGGCGACGCGCCGATGACGTCCAGCACCAACGGCGTGCAGTCCATCGGCTCGAGCGAACTCACCCGCACCCGAAAGTCGCCGGACACCGCGGCGATGGCGGCGAGCAGATCCGGCAACCTGGCGCTGCCGTCGAGATCCCGCCCCCACGAACCCAGGTGCACGCCGGTGAGCGCGACCTCCCTGTAGCCCGCCTCCAGCGCCTGATGGAGTTCGGCGAGCACGTCGGCGCGTGAGCGACTGCGGGCGGCTCCGCGGGTCGAGGGAATGATGCAGTAGCTGCAGTGCTCGTCGCAGCCGGTCTGCACCCTCAGCGTCCACGCGGTCCGCCCCATCAGTCCGGGCCCCGGGAGGCGCCCGCAAGGACCGTCCCCTTCGGATGCCGACAGCATCGGCAGCAGAAGGCCGGGCAGCGCGTCCTTCTCGGGGTTGGGCACGACCGTCTCGACACCCGGCAACGCCGCGACCTCTGACGGCGATCGCGTGGCGAAGCACCCGGTGACGACGATGCGTGCCGCCGGGTTCTCGCGATGGATGCGTCGGATGGTCTGCCGCGCGCCCTGGTCGGCGCTGGCCGTCACCGAGCAGGTGTTGACCAGGACGACGTCGGCCTGGTCACTCGACACGGCCTCGGCACCGGCGGCGCTGAGCGCGGCCTCCACGCCGAGGGAATCCGCCTGGTTGACGCGGCACCCGAAGGTGACGACGGCGTACTTCACGGGCGGCTGGCCGTGCGGGCTCGCGCCCCGATGTCGGTGCGGTGCTGCTTGCCGTGGAACCGCACGTGCGACGCCGCCGCGTAGGCCGTGTCGATGGCCGTCGCGTAGTCCGCTGCCCGGCAGACCACGGTGAGCACGCGGCCACCACTCACGACGAGGTCCTGGCCGCGGGCGGCGACACCCGCGAACCGCAGCGCCACGGCGCTGGACTGCGCCCGTGCCGCCTCGAGGCCGTGGATGGGGTGGCCGGTATCGAGCGATCCCGGATAGCCCCCGGCGGCCAGCACCACGCCGACCGCGACGTCGTCACTGAAACGGAGCGACGCCGGCAACGGGGCGCCTGCCGCGGCCGCGGCGAGCACCGGCGCCAGCGGCTCGTCGAGCAGGGGCAGCACGACCTGTGCTTCGGGGTCGCCGAAGCGGCAGTTGAACTCGATCACCTTCGGCCCGTCGGCCGTGAGCATCAGCCCGCAATAGAGGAACCCGGTGAAGGGTGTCCCTTCGGCCGCCATGCCGCGCAGCACGGGGCGGACGACCTCGGCCTCGATGCGCGCGGCCAGCGCCGGCGTCAGCAGGACACTGGGCGAGAACGCGCCCATCCCGCCGGTGTTCGGTCCACGGTCACCGTCGAGCAGGCGCTTGTGATCCTGCGCCGAGCCACACGCGACGTAGCGCTCGCCCGCGGCGATGACGAAGTACGACAGCTCCGGGCCGGTCAGACACTCCTCGAGGACGACACGGGCGCCGGCGGCGCCGAACGCCCCGTCGACCATGGCCGCCCGCACCGCGGCCTCTGCCTCGGCCAGTTCGCCCGCGATGACCACGCCCTTGCCGGCGGCGAGGCCATCGGCCTTCACCACCACCGGCCAACCGAGGGTGCCCGCGCGCACGGCGGCGAGCGCCTGGTCGGCGGAGTCGCAGGTGACGGCGCGGGCCGTCGGCACGCCATACCGGGCCATCAGCGATTTCGCGAAGGCCTTGCTGGTCTCCAGCTGGGCGGCGGCCCGCGTGGGTCCGAACAACGGACGGCCGGCAGCCGCGAACCGATCGGCGACGCCCGCCGCCAGCGGCGCTTCCGGACCGATCACGGTGAGGTCGACGGCCTCGGCGACTGCCAACGCCAGCACGGCGTCGGGGTCGGAGGCGTCGAGCGCCCTCACGGGTACGTCGAGGGCGATGCCGGGATTCCCTGGAGCGCACACGACGTCACAGTCGCCGTGCGCCAGCAGGGCGGCGGCCAGGGCATGTTCACGGGCGCCGGCCCCGACGACGAGCACCTTCATCCGACTATCCAGCCTGTTTTGAATAAGTTAGGGAATATTTCGCCGGCAGGCGACTTTCGCGGGTTGCCCGTGTTTCGCCGGGAAACGCGTGTGATAGCCTAGCATATTCACCCGGTCCGCTCAGGCGGCACCGGGCATCCTCTGCATGGGAGGAGGTGAATCGAGATGGCCGAGGTGAAGATCCAGGAAGGTGAGTCGATCGAGTCGGCACTTCGCCGCTTCAAGCGGAAGGTGCAGCAAGAAGACATCATCAAGGACATCAAGAAGCACTCCTTCTACCTGAAGCCGGGCGACAAGCGCCGGGCGAAGCAGGCCCTCGCGCGCAAGCGCAATCGCAAGAAGCAACGGCGCGAGGCCGAGTAGCTGCGCGAGCGTTCGCGCAGTTTGCACGGATCTTTCGTTGACCTGCCCACGGTTCGTGGGTAACATTCGAGCCCTTGAACACGGCGTAAACGCTTAGTGTTCAGGGGCTTCACTACGTTTATGACCCTGCCCCCGCGCCCTTGCGGGGGTTCGATGGCGGAGAGGATGACGGCATGGAAATCGCCGAACGCAAGGTGAGCGACGTCACGATTCTGGATCTCACCGGCAAGATGACGCTGGGTGAGGGCGACGAGTTGCTGAAGCAGACGATCAACAACCTGCTGGCCGCGGGCGGCAGGAAGATCGTCCTCAATCTGGAAGGCGTGCCCTACATCGATTCGGCCGGTCTCGGCGAAGTCGTCCGTACGCACACCACGGTCAGCCGGCAGGGCGGCAGCCTCAAGCTGCTGAACCTCACGAAGCGTATCGAGGACCTGCTGTCGATCACCAAGCTGCTCACGGTGTTCGATACCTACGACTCGGAAGCCGACGCCATCAAGAGCTTCTCGGCGTAACCATTTCCTGCCGCGCGCACTATGGCGCGTTCCACTTTCCCGGCTCTCGACCTGGAGGCCGGCGCCGCGCAGGTTCACTCACGGTCCATGTTGCAGGGTCTGATCCAATCGCTCAGGCCCCAGCAGTGGACCAAGAACCTGTTCGTCCTGGCCGCCCTGCCGTTCGGGCTCAAGCTGTTCGACCCCGCCGCCGTCGCGCTCGCGCTGGCGGCGTTCGTCGTTTTCTGCGCCCTCTCGGGCGTCGTGTATCTCGTCAACGATCTCTACGATCGTGAGGCGGACCGGCTGCACCCGGTCAAGCGCCTGCGGCCCATCGCCGCCGGCGTGCTCGCGCCCGGCGCGGCCGCCACGGCCGCTGCCCTGATCGCGGGCGGGGCCCTGCTCAGCGCCGCCGCCATCGGCCTGCGCTTCGCCGTCGCCTCGGCGTCCTATCTCGCCCTCTTCTATCTTTACTCCCGCTGGCTCAAGCACCTGGTCATCATCGACGTGCTGTCGATCGCGATCGGCTTCGTGCTGCGCACGTATGCGGGCGCCGTCGCCATCGGCGTTCCGGTCAGCGACTGGCTGCTGGTCTGCACCGTGCTGCTCGCCCTGTTCCTCGGCCTGAGCAAGCGGCGCCACGAACTGACGCTGCTGGCCGGCGGCGCCGCCGGCCACCGGCGGATTCTCGACGAATACAACCCGTACCTCCTGGACCAGATGATCGGCGTCGTGACGGCCTCGACGCTGATGGCCTACATCATCTACTGCACGAGCGCCGACACAGTTGAGCGATTCGGCACCCACAACCTGGTGCTGACCATACCTTTCCCGATCTACGGCATCCTGCGATACCTGTATCTGGTTCATCGCCGGGACGGCGGGGGCAACCCGTCGGAGCTGCTGATCACGGATCGACCGCTGCTCATCTGCGTCGGACTCTGGGGGCTCGTGACCACGCTGGTCATCTACCGCCCTTTCGGACTCTGAGCGCGGCATCAATGAGCAAGAGCACGGTCGCGATCCTCCGCACATCGCCCGCCACGGTCATCCGTGACTACCACTCCCTGCTGAACCTCGCGGGGTACCAGGACGTGCTGCCCAAAGAGGCCGAAACCGGCCTCAAGGTGAACATCTCCTGGCATTTCTTCTTTCCCGGCTCCTCGACGACGCCATGGCAGCTCGACGGCGTCATCCGCGCCATGAAGGCCGACGGCTACGACCCGCGGAAGATTCACGCGTGCCACAACCGTACGGTGGTCATCGACGCCCACCTGGGTGAACGCGAAAACAAGCAGCTGAACGTCGTGGAAGCGCACGGGCTCGAGAACGTGCACCTCTACGAGGGCGACGAAGACTGGATCAACATCAAGGACGCCGTCGGCGACCTGACGAAGCAGTTCCTCTGCCTGAACGACGTCTATCCGGGCGGCTTCATGATTCCTCGCCGTTTCATCGGCGAGAACATCATCCACCTGCCCACGGTGAAGACGCACGTGTTCACCACGACGACCGGCGCCATGAAGAACGCGTTCGGCGGCCTGCTCAACGAGCATCGGCACTGGACGCATCCGGTCATCCACGAGACGCTGGTCGACCTGCTGATGATCCAGAAGAAGATCCACCGCGGGGTCTTCGCCGTGATGGATGGCACGTTCGCCGGCGACGGGCCCGGCCCACGCTGCATGGTGCCGCACGTGAAGAACGTGATCCTCGCCAGCGCCGATCAGGTCGCCATCGACGCGGTGGCCGCGAAGCTGATGGGCATGGACCCGATGTCCATCAAGTTCATCCGGCTGGCGCACGAGAAAGGCCTCGGCTGCGGCAATCCGCGCGACATCGAGATCGTCGGCGACGTCGACGCCGCCAGCGAGAACTGGCACTTCGACGGGCCGTTCCGCGAGATGACCTTCGCCTCGCGGATGCAGCACAAGATCTACTGGGGGCCGCTGCGAAAGCCGATCGAATGGTCGCTGAAGACCGTGCTGGCGCCGTGGGCCTACATCGCGAGCGTCATCTATCACGACAGTTTCTGGTATCCGCTGAACGCCGACCGCCGCATGCACGCAGCGCTCGATTCGCCCTGGGGCCGCCTCTTCCAGAACTGGGAGACCCGCACGCCCGACGCCAACGGCTTCCCCTCCGTCGGCGACGCGCCGGCGGTGGCGCCGCGCATGGGCATGAAGGCGCTGGGACAGTCGGTCGGCATCCTGGGCACGTGCATCAAGGAGGCGCCTGAGTTCGCCAGCAGGCGCCGCCACGTCACGCCCGGCTCGAAGGCCTGAGGTTCGCCACATGTCCGATTTCCAGGTACGTTCCGATTCGGTCGACGTCGAGCAGATCATGGAGCAGATCCGCCGGCGCGTCCGCGACAAGCGCGGCGTCGACTACACCGAAGACCAGATTCGCGAACTCGCGGCGGTGCGGCTCGAGAAGTTCCTCGATCCGAAGAACCTGCGCTCGGACCTGCTCGAGCAGTTCCGCCGCAGCCGCCCGGCCGAGGACTCGACGCTGCCGCCGATCTCGTCGCCGTTCGAGTTCGAGGACTCGACGCTCTACGACACGCATCGCGGCATCCTGCGGACGATTCGGCGGCTGCTGAATCCCCTGCTGAAGCTGTTC
>WBZP01001435.1_pt2 | contig 13993 bp, 13 predicted proteins | sample 5204301 | NCBI WGS metagenome assembly WBZP01 (sample SAMN12412401, study PRJNA552823) | activated sludge metagenome | isolation source: activated sludge from nitrification reactor of wastewater treatment plant... | place: USA: Pennsylvania | collected 2017 | reverse complement strand
CAGTTGAGGTTCCGTCTGAGCAGCTTCCTGGCGATGGTGTTCATGGGGCGACTAACCAGATTCTTGATCATGCTGAGCAGCCTGGACTACCTCTTTAACTGACTCAGATTCACCGCAGGCTGCAGCCTCAAGAACCCAGACTGACGCCACGCGCCACGACCGGGTGCGGATTCACGATCGCGTCAGTGCCACCGTCGATGATGATCACCGAGCCGACGATCAGCGACGCCGCCGGGGAGAGCAAGAAGTCGATCACCGCGGCCACCTCAGCGGCCAATCCCGGGCGCTGCAGTGCGGTCGGATAGGCATCGGCAAACACGCCGAGCACGGGGTCTTCACGCAACGCGTCCGTCATCGCCGTGGCGATTAGCCCGGGAGCGACCGCGTTGATCCGGACCCCGTCTTGTGCTCGGGCGACGGCCTCTCGACGTACCCATCCCGCAATCGCGGCCTTGGTCGCCGGATAGATCTGCACGGCTTCGTGCTCGGTGGCCTCAGCTCGGGCGGAGGCCTCATCGCCGGCTAGACAGAGCGCGGCAACTGCACCTGGCCAACCCGGCTGGCAGGTCACGGAATTCGACGAAATCATCACGACCGACGATTCCGGAGCCATCGCTTCGCGCAAGCCGTCAACCAGAGCTATCGCGCCGAAGTAATTCACCGACACCACCATCTCCGAGTCCACCCCGGTGAGCCCGGCGATCCCCGCGCAGGGCACCAGCCCATCGATGGCGCCTCCACCCACCTTGTCGAGTACGCCGGCCACGGCCGCCGCCCGCCCATCCGACGACGCCAGATCAGCGCAAACATCGGCTCCGGCCCGGTCGACCCCGATCACCCGGTGCCCGGCGTCGCTGAGCCGCTGCGCGAGGGCGGCACCGATACCGGAGGCCGAACCGGAGACCACATAAGTTCCCATGCACCCATTCTCAGCCCACCCACCATCGCCGCCCCGCTCAGGGTCAGGCACAATCGGCGCCTATGACTTGGACCCCGCAGCAGATTCCGGATCTGACCGGTCAGCGGTTCGTGGTCACGGGTGTGACCAGCGGGATCGGCGAGCAGACCGCTTGGGAATTGGCTCGACGCGGGGCTGACGTGGTGCTTGCCGCGCGCTCCCGCGCCAAGTTGGCCGCTACTCGGAGTCGGATCGAGGACGACGTACCAGATGCTCGACTCACCGATCTCTTGATCGACGTCTCGGAGATGTCGTCTGTACGACGAGCCGCGGATCAACTCCGCGAGACCGGTCCGATCGACTGCCTGATCAACAATGCCGGCGTCATGGCCACCCCCTACACCCGGACCGGGGACAACTTCGAACTGCAGTTGGCGACCAACCACTTCGGTCCGTTCTTGTTCACCGGTCTGCTGCTCGACCAACTCGCAGCCAGCGGCGCTGGCCGGGTCGTAGCTGTGGCCTCCCAAGCGCATCGCTTCGCCCGCACGGCGCCACTGGCCGACCCACGGCGAGAAGGCGACTACTCCCGGTGGACGGCTTATGCAGAATCCAAGTTGGCCAACTTGCTGTTCACCTTCGAACTCGATCGGCGCGCCCGCGCTGCCGGACTACCGATCCGCGCCCTGGCCGCCCACCCCGGCTATTCAGCTACCGAACTGGTCGGCACAGGTCGACAGGTAGGCGGCCGTCTAGGTGGTACTGCGATCGGCATGGTGTTCAAGACCCTCGGCCAGTCCCCGGAGATGGGAGCCTGGCCGACGTTGATGGCCGCCACCGCCGAATTGCCTGGCTCGACGTACGTCGGTCCGGATTCGTTCGCCCAAATGCGCGGTCGCCCACAGGTGGTGGGCTGCACCCGACTCGCCAAAGATCCCGACGTGGCCGCCCAACTGTGGGACCTCAGCGAGCAGGCGACCGGAATCGCCTACCCCTAGCCGACGTAGCGGAAGCCCAAGGCATTCGGGATCCGGCGTTCGCGTCCACCCGAGGGTGAGTTGCGAAGGCCGACCACCCCGGATGCGTCGGCGGCCACCATGGTCGATGATCCACCGCCGTCGAGATTCAGCGCTTCGTCGTCGCCGAGGCTGGCCATCAGGCGAGCCAAACCGACCAGCGTCGTACCTGAGGAGGACTCCGATCGGCCATCCACCACAACAAGGTGGAGGGTGTTGGTGTCACGGTCGTAGCCGACGGCGGTGCGTGGGTGCAGAGCCACGTCGTCGGTCACAGTCACAGCTCCTGCGCGCAGGAGGCGCACCGAACCGCCTATCGCGACCTTCAAGGGGGTGGCGAGCCGCTTGGCGATCCGCACGCGGGTGCCCTTGCGGAGGGCAGCCAACTTGTCGGCTCCCTCACCGCGACCAATCAGCACCTGCCCGACGATCGCGGTGTCCTTGCTGAGGATGGTCCGGTTGCTGGTCACCACCCCACCACGGACTGTGATTTGGCGGACGTTGGTGGCGTCGCCGGTGACCGCGCGGCCACTCGTCGTACCCCATTTGAACGTGTAGAGCCCCACGCCGCCTGGTGAGACTGCCGGTGCATTCAAGTTGGTGATCGCAATGGCGGTGCCCAATCGAGGTTTCACCGACGCAACGAGGGGGTCGTCCATGACCCGCACCTTGCCCTCGGCGGTGACCACAAAGGTCGGTCCCCACGAATTCTGCGACGCGTGCAGGAGTAGTCGTTGTCGATCACGGCCCAGTCCCAGCGGTGCACCGGTGCCGTTGATGTCGAAGAAGTCGCCGTTGACCGCCGCCACGGCACGATCTGCGGCCACGAGTGTGGACAAGGTGGCCCGATCGGTGACCTTGGGCCCACTGATCTGATCGAGCACCAGTCCGCGGGTGTTCAGTTTGGCGGTCAGCACGTGGATGCGCTCAATGCCCGCCTCGGTGGTGTCATCCCAAGATCGGTAGGTCAGTCCGGGGGCGACTTGCCAGCCGGTCTCGTTGACCCTGTGACCGGCGCTCAACCGAGCTTGCATGACGTACGACGGGGCGGGCGCAGCGCCGGCAACGATCAGGGCAACTGCCATCACGGCGAGCAGGGCAGTGCGCACCCAACGCGACGACGAAGTCTTCGGCGCGTCGGCGGAACTTCCCGGCGCGTCGGCGCAACAACCCGGCGCGTCGGCGGAACTTCCCGGCGCGTCGGCGGAACAACCGGGCGCGTCGGCGGAACTTCCCGGCGCGTCGGCACCTGCGTTGGGGGAGGAGTTCACGTGGGGCAGCGTAGGTCAGATAGGTGGTTTCGTCAGGCAGATCAGGGAGTCACGGCAAGGTTGGCGACGACGTGCTGACCGAGGTCGGCGTCCCCGTCATACGAAACGGCGGCCGGAGCACGCCGCCCGCCCGAGGCGCAGATGTAGTCCTGGGGCGACATCGTGATCGTGACCGTCGGCGTCTCTCCATAACTGGCGTAGGCGCGGCCATCAGCCCGCATGGTAGCGCTGGCAATCTGGCCACGGCCCTCGAGTTCGATTGCGACCGTAGTACCGGCAGGCGGAGCCACGTGCTTGCCGAGCACCATCCTCAGCGATTGGGCGAAGACCCCGATCACGTGTTTGGCGCCGGGTCGGTCAAAGCCACCGGGGCGATCGACCGCGCGCCGAATGTCCTGCTCGTGCATCCAGACGTCCAGGGGGCGATTGGAGAGCAATCGACCGTCGGTCCAGCCGATGTCGCCGGGGGTCTTGCGAGTGGAGGCCTCGGCGTCGGTAGGTGGATTGGTCGTCAGGTCGCGATACCGAATCACAGCGGCCTGCTCGATCTCGTCGGCCAATTCGACCAGCGTCCGACCCTTGCGAGCCAGCACCCCCTGCTCGGTGTAGTAGGCCATCGGGGATGTCAAGTGCTCTGCGGGGAGTACTTCGATGGTCTCCTCTGGGCCACCGGCCAATACTGCCTCCAGGTGAGCCGTGTGACTGGCCACGTCGCGCACCGACCATCCCGGCAGATCTGTCGGCAGATCGGCAGCGTCCTGCGGCAGGCTGCGCAGCAGGGCCACGAAGTCGTCGATAGAGTCTTTCCAGGTCGCCACCAGACCGGCCAACCGTTCGGCATCGCTCATGGGCTCACCCTAGTCAGGGATCAGATGACGGTGATCTCGAAGTTGCCGTGCTGCGCAAGGACGGCCGCATAGTGGGTGCGCTGTGCGGGGCTGGGTTCGAGTAGGGGCAGTGCAGTTCGACGTACGCCGTGGTGGCGGAAGCCAATCACCTTCAGCCGCATCGTCGGGTTGATCGCAGCCAGCCACTGACCGGTGGCCGCCAGAAGATCGTCGGCATCGTTGAGACCCGGAAGCATCAGAAGTCGGACCTCCCAGAGCAGTCCGCGCGCGTGGAGGTGCTCGATCGAGGCGAGCGTACGACGGTTGCTGACCCCGGTGATCTCCACATGAACCTGGGGGTCCAGACATTTCAGGTCCACCATGACGCCGTCGGTGACCGGCGCCAACACATCCCAAGTCGCCCGGGCGGCATCACCATTGGAGTCCACGAAGCAGGTCAACCGGGGCCAGCGTTGCCGGACGGCGGCAAACAACTCGGCGACGAACTCGGACTGGGCGGTGGCTTCGCCGCCACTGACGGTGATCCCACTCAAGAAGGGGGCGGCGGGTTCGATCCGTCGTACTAGATCAGCAACCACCATCGGCAGCGCCTTCGGCGAGGCATCGTGCGGGCAGATGGTGAGGCACTCGTCGCCGCCAAGACACAGCGACTCGTCCCATCTCACGCGATCGCGCACGATGCTGAGCGCGCCCGACGGACAGCCCGGCACGCAGTCGCCACAGTCGATACAGGGCGAGATCGTGTAGGGGTTGTGACACGCAGCGCAATCGAAGGTGCAGCCCTGCATGAACACCACAAACCGATTGCCCGGCCCGTCGACGTTGGAGAATTCGATCGTGCCCGACACCAGACCCGTGAGCGTGCTCCTCACCGGCAAGGCTCAGACCAGGCTGGCCGGAGCGGCCGACAACTCCGCTGAACCCACCCGCTTGACCGCCCGCTGAGTGAGATGGAAGTTCGCCTCCGCGCCCGCAGCCAGGTAGTCACTGCCGTGACGAGCGCCCCGGGATTCGATATCGACCAGATCGGACTTGCGCACGAGGTAGCCGGTGATCCGGATGAACTCATTGGAGTTGAGGTTGAACGTGAAGTCACGCATCCCCACCTCGAAGGCGCCACGAATGATGTCGACCATGGCTCGGGGGTTGCCCACGGCAGTCTCGTCGACATGGAAGATGTCGCTGATCCCCGATGCAAACCACCGGTGATGAGGAGCGCACACACTGATGTGTTCACGCATCGAAGGTTCGGCACCTACAGGGATCCGAGTGCCGGCCGTGACCTCCCGATCGAGATCGATTCCGCTTTGCGAGTGCAGGTAGGCAACGCCAGCACCCCCCTCGCAATAAGGCAACGGTCGTTGGGCGACGAGTTCGGCGACCCGCTCGACGATGCGGTAGCCAGCGTCGTTGGCAACCGGGTCGTGCCCGTAGCGGGCATCGACCCCCTCATGTTCGAGAAGTACGCCGACACACTCGGCCAACCCGAAGATGCCAAACATCGCCGAGAACCGATCCAGACGGATCAGGCCCTCGTCGACCAGCCAGGTGTGGTCGTAGTAGCCCTGCTGCTCAACCAGTGAACGGACCCGGGCCTCGATCAACTCAGCGGTCAGTTCGACGTACTCCGGAAGGGTGGTAGCGCAGAACTGCGCCACCCCGCCGTCGCAGCGCAGGGCCGCCTCTTTGAGGTTGAGCCGGACCAGAGTGTGGGAGCCGCCGCCGATCTTGAGGGAGTTGTAGCAGGAGACGGCGGCATAGGCATCACCATGATCGCCGACCATCATCGGGTGGTTCACGAAATGGGGTTTGCCGGTCTCGAAGACAGTGCGAACGGCGTCTTCAATCAAGTCGTCGGGCGTGATCTGAGGGTCCACCTTCAAGGTGATGTTGGGGACGACCTGTCGCAGTGACCGCTCGACGCGGAAAATCGATCGGGCGACGCGGGAGTCGCCCGGGCCCAGATTTGTGTGCACGAAGGCATCCGGAAGGAGGCGGTCCAACTGGATCCACCACAGGCGCAGAGCGGCGTCGAGTTCGTCGTCGGTGATGTCCTCGGTGACATAGGGGCTGAGCAGCGCGTCTAAGTCGCCGAGATAGACCGGGTATGTGGTCACCGACGGCACCTGGCCGTAGCAGATGGTCAGGAACGACAACGCTTCGGCGAGGTTGGTCGGCGCCGGGAGTTCTAGGTAGGCACTGCCGTTGCGCAGCGCCGCGGCGTAGTCCGGCAGGACATATCGGGGCGCGTAGGGGCGGTTGCCCTCGAACATGTCGCAGATGATCCGCTTGTCGAGCGCCTCGCGGCAGCGCTCGGAGAGCTCGGGGTAGGGCATTGCCGAAACGGCGAGCCCGGCCAGTCGGCGCAGGCGCTGGTCATAGGTGAGCGTGGGCGAGGTGAGCAACTCATCTGCGAGTGAGCGGAATTCCTCGATCTCCATGTATCCACGCTACTCCTGGGTGGGAGTTTTCGAGCGGGCGTGGTTGGGGCTCGTTTTGGGCAACAAAGTCACAAGTGAACTTGTGACTTTGCTACCTCACACGGCAGATCTGCCAGGTAAAGCACCAAACATCCAGGTGCAGTACCAGCCACGGCGTACTCATCGACCAAGCGCCGCGAATGGCCGATATCCCCCGAAGGGCGCATAGACACCTGTGCCCCCAGACCTTGGAATTAGGGGCGTATCAAGGGGGAGTCCTGCCATGAAGATCACCACCACACTCAGCACCATTGCGGTCGCGCTTGCCGTCGCGATCCCCGGCCTGCCGGCCCAGGCCAAGCCGAGCGACCCACCGATCCCGCGCAAGGTGCTGCGCAACATGCAGGCCGGGCACGACGACACCGTGCCGCCCCCCGGGTCGTATCGCCTCAACCCGGGGACCCTGCGCAAGCCCCCGGCAGTGACCAAAGCGGTGGTGGTCCCGCTGTATTGGGAGGCAGAGCCTCCGAGCGACCCAGAAATGTCGCAGGAGGCTCTCAACACCCTCATGGGCCGGGTGGCGAACTGGTTCAGCGCCACCTCCCGTGGGCGCCACTCGATGACTTACACGGTGCTGCCGTGGCAGAAGATCAACTTCAACCCATGCGACGCCTTGCGTCCGGCCTCCAAGGCGGCGATGGCCAAGGTGATTGCCTCGGGCCGTTCGATGCGCTCGTTCAACCGCTTGATCGTGATGGACCCCCAGTGCAACGCAGAATCCTCGTGGGGCGAGATGCCGGGCAAGGTGACCTGGATCCAGCACGGCCCCACGGTTGGGACGCTGGTGCACGAACTTGGCCACAACCTCGGTCTACGCCACGCCAACTCCCAAATCTGCACGCTGGGCACATCGCAGATTCGGCTCACTTGGAGTAGCAACTGCCGACGACAGGTGTACGGCGATCAGTGGGACGCCATGGGCATCTCGCCAGGGCCCTACTCGGTGCCAATTCTGAAGCGACTTGGCTGGGGGGGTACGACCAACCGGACGTCCACATCGGGAACGTTCACCTTGGCCCCAGCAGAGAACTCCGGCACCGGGATGCAGGCACTGGAAATCAAGATCAGCAAGAGGCTGTCCTACTGGCTGGAGTACCGCACTGATCCGGCCGACTTCTGGTTCGACTCCCCAGAAATCGTCACCGGGGTTCAAGTACGTCGTACTGGAGCCAAGAAGGCCTACGACATCTTGGACGGCACTCCAGGCAATGAAGTGCTCGGGCTCCTCTTCCCCGACGCCGACTTGGCCAATCCGGCCCTCACCATCGGCGCACCGATCCGCACCCCGGAAGGCATCGGAATAGAGGTGCTCTCCCAGGACGCGGCGGGGGCAGTCGTGAAGATCACCCGACCGTTCAACGGCGCCTCGCCCTCGGCCCCGACGCTCGACTCCGCGGTTGCGGTGCACGATCCCTGGAGTGACACAGACACACTCACTGTTAACTGGACGGCTCCGAGTTCGACCGGCGGGCTACCAGTGGTGGGCTATGAAATCTCGGCGGGAACCAAGACCGTGGCCGTGCCCGCAACTGAGCCACTGAGCACCGTGATCGACGGGGTCGGCGGTGGAGTCAGCGTGAAGGTGCGGGCGGTCAACGCAGCCGGGTCCTCGCCGTGGAGCAACACGGTCGTAGCCCATTTGAGCGCCCCATTGCTCACCGTCACCAGCCCGGCCGAGGGTGCGACCGTCGACGGTTACAACCTCACCTTCACTGGTACGGCGGCGCCGGACCCGACCACTGGCTCGCCTCTGAAATGGCTGTGGATGGGAGAGGCAGGCAACAGCATCGCACCGGGGGCGCCAGGACCAACGTGGTCGATCAGCACCAGTGCCCTCACCCCGGGACCACACACCCTCGACTTTGAACTTGAGGACCAAAACGGCGCCAGCACCAAGGTCACACGACACATCACCGTGTTCCGGGTCGACCCCAAGCCACGGGTCACTACGCCTCAAGCAGGGGCAACGGTGACCAGCAGTCCGATGGAGGTTCGCTATGACTTCGCCCGACTCGATCGAGTGGGTCAGTGGTCGAGTGCCCTCGTGCTCATCGACGGCAACCCGGTCGAAGACTGCATCTTGGAGTCCCCCGAGACCTGCCGCGCCTGGGTCGATGAGCTAGCCAATGGCACCCATTCGATTGCCATTGAGGTCACCGACGTCTACGGCAGCACCAAATCCAGCCCCCCAGTGGACTTCACGCTGAACCTCCCCTAACCCTCCAAGGCACAACGGCCGCCATCCCTCTCGGGACGGCGGCCGTTGTTGTTGGCTCGCGCCTAGGCGGTCAGAAGGACTCTTCCGGCAGATCCATCAGGCTGAGGTCGGTGGCCTCACAGATGGCCCGCTCGGCAGCGATCTTCGGCAGGTTGCTGTGCGAGAAGAACGACGCAGCCGCGACCTTGCCTTCATAGAAGGCCTTGTCGCTGGCCGACACGTCACCGGCCAACTTCGCCAGCGCCACCTCGGCGCCGCGAAGCAGCAGCCAGGCACACACGATGTCGCCGAGCACCATCAGCAGACGGGTGGTGTTCAGCCCAACCTTGTAGATGTTGCGCAGGTCGCCGCCACTGTTGACGTCTGCGCTCATCAACGTGTTGATCATGTTGCCGACGATCGCCTGGCCGTCGGCCAGCGCGGTGGCGAGCAGTTCGCGCTCCACCTTGAGCCGACCGTTGCCCGCCTCAGAATCCAAGAACGACTGAATCTCTCCGGCAATGAAGCCGAGCGCCTTGGCTTGGTCCTTGACGATCTTGCGGAAGAAGAAGTCCTGGCCCTGGATAGCGGTGGTGCCTTCGTAGAGGGTGTCGATCTTGGCGTCGCGCACGTACTGCTCGATCGGGTACTCCTGCAAGAAGCCCGAGCCACCAAAGGTCTGCAGCGACTCAGTGCCCAGCAGCACCCACGAACGCTCGGAGCCATAGCCCTTCACGATCGGCAGCAGCAGATCGTTGATCCGCATCGCCATCTCGTCCTTCTCGCCGTTGGCCTCGGCGATCATCACCGCGTCTTGCCACGAGGCGGTGTAGAGCACCAGAGCGCGCATCGCCTCGGCGAAGGACTTCTGGGTCATCAGGCTGCGACGTACGTCGGGGTGGTGGGTGATCGTGACCCGAGGAGCGGTCTTGTCGGCAGCCTGGGTGAGATCGGCGCCCTGCACCCGAGTCTTGGCGTAGTCCAGCGCGTTGAGGTAGCCGGTCGACAGGGTGGCGATCGCCTTGGTGCCGACCATCATGCGAGCGTTCTCGATCACCTGGAACATCTGCGCGATGCCGTCGTGCACCTCGCCGAGCAGCCAACCCTTAGCCGCCTCGCCGCCACCGATAGCGGGGTCGCCGAAGGTGAGTTCGCAGGTGTTGGAAACCTTGATCCCCATCTTGTGCTCGACATTGGTGACGTAGGCGCCATTGCGCTCGCCGGTCAACTCGCCGGTCTCGTGGTCGAAGTGGATCTTGGGCACGATGAACAGGCTCAGGCCCTTGGTGCCCGGACCCCCCACGCCCTCGATCCCGACCGGGCGAGCCAGCACCAGGTGGATGATGTTGTCGCACAGGTCGGACTCGGCCGAGGTGATGAACCGCTTGACGCCGGTGATGTTCCACGAGCCGTCGTCGTTGAGGGTGGCCTTGGCCCGACCCGCGCCCACGTCGGAGCCGGCATCGGGCTCGGTGAGCACCATGGTGGTGTTCCAGCCCTTCTCAATGATGATTTCTGCGATCCGCTTGTCACGGTCATTGCCGTTGCGGTGCACGATGCTGGCGAAGGCCGGGCCAGCGCCGTACATCCAAATCGGGGCGTTGGCGCCGAGCACCAGCTCACCGAGTGCCCAGACCAGGCTGGACGGCGCGCGGGTGCCACCGAGTTCGGGGCCGACCTGGAGGCGCCAGTATTCGGAGTCCATCCAGGCGTCATAGCTCTTCTTGAAGTCCGCAGGCACCGGCGCCGTGCTGGTCACCGGGTCGAAGACCGGCGGGTTGCGGTCGCTGCTCTCGTACGACGCAGCCAGGTCCTCACGGGCCAAACGGTCCACCTCGGCGAGGATCTCGCGGGCAGTCTCCCCATCGACGTCTTCGAAGGGACCGGTGCCGAGCACCTCATCTCGTCCGAGGACCTCGAACAGGTTGAACTCGATGTCGCGAATGTTGGTCTTGTAGTGGCTCACGATGCACCTTCGCCTGACTTGAGAGTGTGGTTAAGCACTGACCGTTACTTGCCAGTAACTTGATTCTGCTATCGGTTGCCCAACAAGGCAAGACGCCGATAGGGGTGAGACCGCCCACACCCCGTGGGAGACTGGCGCTCATGCGCGTCTCTGCCAAGTCTGACTATGCCCTGCGGGCGTTGATCGAGATCGCGCGACAAGAGGGCGCCCGCCCAGTCAGCGCTGAGCAGATCGGCCGCGAACAAGACATCCCGCACGGCTTCCTCCAGGCGATCCTTGCTGACCTCCGTCGAGCCGAAATCTTGATCAGCCAGCGTGGCGCCTCGGGCGGGTGGCGCATGGCGAGGGCGAGTGAACAAGTGTCCGTGGCCGACGTGATCCGTGCCGTCGACGGGCCCCTAGTCAGCGTCTACGGCCTTCGCCCCGAAGCGGTCACCTACACCGGCGCCGCCTCCTCGCTCCAAGAAGTCTGGATCGCTGCCCGTGCCAGCCTGCGCGATGTCTTCGAACGAGTCACCATCGCCCACCTAGCCGCCCAGCAACTCCCCCCCGAAATCATCGCCCTCACCCAAGACGAAGACGCCTGGCAACCCCGCTAGCCCGCCGAGTAGGGGGTTATGGCCCGCCCAGTAGGGGGTTAGATTCCGGCGAGTAGGGGGTTATCTCCCACTCCGCAGTCGAGGGCCGCTAGCCGATAAGTGTGAAAGAGGAGCAGGCTCCAACTCCCTCGCTCTGGACGACGCGGTGCCCGCCGACGAACAATGCCGCGGGCCGAGTCGCGACATGGCGCGGCGCTAACCCCCCACTCGGCCCGCGCTAACCCCCCACTCGGCGCGCGAGAAGCCCCTATTCGGCCCGCGATAACCCCCTACTCGGCGGGGGAGGGCGCAGTGATCAGCCACCTGGGCAGTAGGCCTCGCCGGCGGCGAGGTCGGGGTGCAGGGGTGTGGTTCGACCCCGAAGGCTGGTGGGGTTGGCCACTCCTCGTCGTACGGCGATCACCTCGGCCATGATGCTGAGGGCGATCTCCTCCGGGCCGTCCGCACCGATATCGAGGCCGGCTGGGCCGTGGATCCGACTCAAGTCGGTCACACCTTGCTGAGCAAGCCAGGCGGCCCGCCTTTCCTGCGTACGACGAGAGCCCATCGCCCCGATGTAGCGAACCGACGACGCCAAAGCCGCCTGGAGCGCAGGACCATCTAGTTCCTCATGGTGAGCCAACACGGCAACGGCATCACTGGTAGGCAACTGGGCCTCGACATCTGCCAACGCAAGCGCCACACATGTCTCCCACCCGAGCAGCCGAGCGAGTCGATCGAGGACCGCCGACACCGGCCCTTCGCCCACGATCAGCAGTCGCGCCATCAGGCTTCCTTGCGTGCGGTCGCCATCGCCCGCTCGGGATTCCAGTAGGCCCGCATGCTGGCGATCAGGCCGTGGGCTCCGACCGTGTAGATCATCACCAGATCAGTGTCGATCCGCGTGTCGCCGATCCAGGTCGAAATGGTGCCGACGTTGGCGCACACGTTGCCATTGGCATGAGAGTCGTTGATCGTGAAGTGGAATCGATCGACCATTGCGATCGCGGCATCCCAGAAGGCGCCGATCCCTTCGGCACCATGATGACCGAGACCTTCGGGATCAAACATGCTCGGGCCGACCGGGTCCTCGACCACCCCATCTGGAGCAAACAGGGCTACCCACTCGTCCTTGCTTCCAGTGCACACCGTCATCGCGCTGCGTAGCGCCGCTAGACGGGCCGGGTGTGGATCATCGACGGGCGCGTTCCACGTCACGAATGCGGGGTCCAGCGGCAGATCGGTCATGCCGTGACGATAGCCAGGCTTAGGCCAAACGCTCCTGCACCCACTCAACAAAGGGCCGCGCCGCACGCCAGTCAGCGCGCACCCGGTCGAGCAGTTCTGGAGTGTGGATAAACGGCTCGAAGCCATAGCGCTTGGTGAGGGTCAATGACTTGTGGCGGAGCAGATCGATGCGGGGGTGGCTCACGTCGTACCCACGAGGCGCGGTCTTGAAAGTGTCGCCACCGATCTCGAAGCCGTCGGCACTCAGCGATGCCAGCAGGCCCCGCAACACCTCGCCGGTCAGTTCTTCGGCGACTGCCGCCCTAAATCGCGCCAAGTTGTCAGCGCCGGCGTCATAGAAGCCTGCACCAACCAAGACCCCGGCAGCGCTCACTTGGAAGTACCACCCCGCACCCGGCGCCACTGGCACATAAGCGCCCTGATGCGTCTTGTACGGCGTTTTGTCCTTCGCGAACCGCACATCCCGATAGGGCCTAAACAGTTTGGCCGAGCCGAACTCCTCGGCCAGTTCGGTCATCAACCCCTCAATCGGAGCCTTTACCGACTGGGCATAGACCGACTTGTGCGCCTCCCAGAACGACTTGGTGTTGTCGACTTCGAGGTCGTCGTAGAAGTCGAGTGCAGCCTCAGGGATACCCGCAAAAGTCACATGGAGGAGCCTACGGCGAACGCGGCAAAGTCGCCTTGGAGCAATGGAGCGGATGACGAGATTCGAACTCGCGACATCGACCTTGGGAAGGTCGCGCTCTACCAACTGAGCTACATCCGCGTGCCTCACCAGGAGGCGCGACGCGATCTTACCCGAGCCAGACCCCCAGCGCGGCCAGTAGGGTGAGGCCGTGCTGCTCTCAGATCGCGACATCTTGGCCGAGTTGGATCAAGGCCGGGTGCAGTTGGATCCGTTCGATGCCGGCATGGTGCAGCCCTCGAGCGTCGACGTTCGGCTAGACCGATATTTCCGGGTTTTTGAGAACCACCGCTATCCCCACATCGACCCGGCCGAGGATCAACCCGAACTCACCCGCGAAGTCGAACCCGAAGGCGACGAGCCGTTCATCTTGCACCCAGGGGAGTTCGTGCTGGGCTCGACGTACGAAGTGGTCGGCTTGCCCGACGACATCGCCGCTCGACTGGAGGGCAAGTCCTCGCTAGGGCGACTCGGGCTGCTCACCCACTCCACGGCCGGGTTCATCGACCCGGGTTTCAGCGGCCACGTGACTTTGGAGTTGGCCAATGTCGCCAATCTGCCGATCAAACTCTGGCCGGGCATGAAGATCGGCCAACTCTGCTTCTTCCGGCTCAGTTCACCGGCCCAACATCCCTACGGGTCGGAGAAATACGGCTCGCGCTACCAGGGGCAGCGTGGCCCGACCGCCTCACGCAGCTACGCCAACTTCCACCGCACCCAGATCTGAGACCACACAAGTCTGAGTACGCCGCGCGACAAACCCCCACTCACTCTGCAATAAGCCCCTATTCGCCGCGCGATAA